>CEVI01025466.1_pt1 | contig 10962 bp, 9 predicted proteins | sample 531471 | NCBI WGS metagenome assembly CEVI01 (sample SAMEA2623513, study PRJEB7988) | marine metagenome | isolation source: saline water (ENVO:00002010), including
GGTGATCGCAGCCGCGATCTCCTCAGGTCGGCCGAAGCGGCGCAGTTCACAGCGCGTGCCCAGTTTATGGGTCTTGTCGTTGGCTTCGGCGTAGTCGAAAACGGGCTTCGTCATGCCGGTCTTGATCAGCCCCGGACAAACGGCGTTCACGCGCACGTTGTATTGCCCCAGATCACAGGCGCTGGTCTGGGTGAGGTTGATTACCGCCGCCTTCGAGGCGCTGTAGGCATTGCCGCCCGCGCCGGAGCGCACGCCCGCGACCGAAGCCGTATTGACGATCGCGCCCGCGCCGGCGTCGCGCATGTGGCGGCCGGCGGCGCGGGTGAAATGCATGGTGCCGAACAGGTTCACGTCGACGATGTCGCGCCAGGTCTGCAGATCGTTCTCGGTGACCGGCGCATAGTCGCCACCGGCGATGCCGGCATTGTTGCAGACGACATCGATGCGCCCGTGCGTATCCGCAACGCGATCGACCAGGGCCGTCACGGCCGGCTCGTCGCGGACATCGACCGCGGCGGCTTCATGACCGCTGCCGGCGAGGGTGGCGACGACGCTTTCGAGCGCGTCGGCCTCACGGTCGACAAGCACCACCGTTGCGCCTTCTTCGGCGAAACGCGTCGCACAGGCGCGGCCGATGCCGCTGGCGGCGCCCGTCACTATCACTATCTTCTTGTCGAATCGTTTCATGGCGCCCGGTGTCCTTTTCATCTCCTGTTATCGCGCGTCGAATTCTACACAAGGGCGAAAAGCCGTCAATAAAACTGAAACGGCATTTCACGCTGACGCCCTGCTTGCGCACGGCGTGCCCGAACGAAGTCGCCAATGCTGCGGTACGGCATGATTTTTATGCACAAAGCCGTATTGGACACATACTTTTGCTGCAATCCAGACACGGTGCTGGCTTCCGGTGACGGGTGCAGCGAGGGCGCCCCATAACAAGCGGCAAAAATGCCGCAACAAAACCGGAGGAGACGCGATGAAGGATTACAAGGGGCTTGTGCGCAAGGCCGTTGCCGGGGTGACGATGGCCGCTGCGCTGGCGGTACCCACCATGGCCAGTACGGCCGAGGACACGATCAAGATCGGCTTGATCGATCCGCTGTCAGGCCCGTTCGCGAACGTGGGGGACCTCGGCGTCAAGACGTTCGGTTACCTGGCCGAGCGCATCAACGCCGACGGCGGGGTGCTCGGGCGCGATATCGAGATCGTGCCGTTCGACAACAAGGGCAGCGCGCAGGAGTCCCTGCAGAACCTCAAGGAGGCGGCCGACGACGGTATCCACTACGTGACCCAGGGGCTGGGTTCGCATGTCGGTGGCGCGCTGATCGACGGCGTGGAAAAGCATAACCGTCGCAATCCGGACAACCGGATCATCTATCTCAACTTCGCTGCGGTGGACCCCGCGTTCACCAACGAGCAGTGCTCGTTCTGGCATTTCCGCTTCGACGCGAACAGCGCGATGAAGATGAAGGTGATCACCGATGTCATGGCCGAGCTGAAGGACATCAAGAAGGTGTTCCTGATCAATCAGGACTATTCGCACGGGCAGTACATCTCCAAGGCCGGCAAGGAGATGCTTGCCGAGAAGCGCCCGGATATCGAGATCGTGGGAGACGTGCTGCACCCGCTGGGCAAGGTCAAGGACTTCGCGCCCTATATTTCCGAGATCAAGTCCTCGGGCGCGGATGCGGTGATCTCCGGCAACTGGGGCAATGACCTCGCGCTGCTGGTCAAGGCCGGCGCGCAGGCGGGCCTGGACGTCGACTACTACACCTACTACGCCGCGCTCGTGGGCGCGCCGAGGGCGCTGGGCAAGGCCGCCGCCGGCAAGGTCAAGATCGTCACCGAGTTCCAGGAGAATCTGGCCGTCGATCGCGATGCCGACGAGCTGACCGAGATCGTGGAAACCTTCGGCGATCGTTATGCGCCGTTCGATTTCACCGTGCTGCGCATCAAGACCGAGCTCGACATGCTGGTCAAGGCCATGGAAAAGGCCGGTTCCACCGACCCGCTGGCGGTCGCCAAAGCCATGGAAGGCATGAGTCTCGATACGGCCATGGGCACGGCCACCATGCGCGCCCAGGATCATCAGCTGATCCAGCCGCTGTTCATCTCGACCCTGTCCGAAAAATACAAGAAGTACGACGCCGAGGGCACGGGCCTGGGCTGGGTGATGGATAGCGAGATCCCGGCCGACGAAACCGCGGTCGCCTCGTCCTGCGAGATGGAACGGCCCTGAGATAGCCGGGCCGTCGATCGCAAGGCCCCGGGCGCGCGAAACGCCCCGGGGCCGCCGCGAAGATAGACAATCGAACAATCCAAGAAGAACCACCCGGCTTAGCGCAACGCAAGCCGGGCCACGCGAGCAGGGGAGATCGCCATGAGCGAGCGTAAAGCCGTCCTGAAAGGGACCGTTGCCGGCCTGATTCTGTCATCCGCGTCGGCGCTGGCCGTCATGCTGCCGACAGCGGCGATGGCCGAGGAAGAGCCGATCCGTATCGGTTATATCGATCCGTTATCGGGGCCGTTCGCCAACGTGGGCGACGCGGGGCTGAAGCAGTTCCGATATCTGGCCGAGAAGATGAACGCCGAGGGCGGCATCCTCGGGCGCGATATCGAAATCGTCGGCTTCGACAACAAGTCCAGCGCGCAGGAGTCGCTGCAGATTCTGCGCGAAGCTGCGGACGAGGGTATTCACTATGTAACCCAGGGCAACGGGTCGCACGTGGCCGGCGCGCTGGTGGACGGCGTCGAGAAGCATAACCGCCGCAACCCGGACAACCGCATCGTGTTCCTGAACTACGCCGCGGTGGATCCGACCCTGACGAACGAGAAATGCTCGTTCTGGCACTTCCGCTTCGACGCCAACAGCGCGATGAAGATGAAGGCGATCACCGACTACATGGCCGATCAGAACCAGATCAAGAAAGTGTTCCTGATCAACCAGGACTATTCGCACGGCCAGTTCATTTCCCAGGCGGGCAATGCGCTGCTGGGCGAAAAGCGTCCGGATATCGAGATCGCCGGTGACGTGCTGCACCCGGTCGGCAAGGTGAAGGACTTCTCGCCCTATATCTCGCGCATCAAGGCTTCCGGGGCCGACACCGTCATCACCGGCAACTGGGGCAACGACCTGTCGCTGCTGGTCAAGGCCGGCGATCAGGCCGGGCTCGATGTCGACTGGTACACCTATTACGCGGGTGGTCTGGGTACGCCGACGTCGCTGGGCAAGGCGGCCGCGGGCAAGGTCAAGATGATTACCGAATGGCAGGAAAACCTGGCCGTGCGCTACGAAGCGCTCGAACTGCGGTCCATGCTCGAGGAGTTCGAACAGCGCTATGGCGGCATCGAGTTGTACTACCTGCGCGTGAAGACCGAGATGGACATGCTCAAGAAGGCCATGGAAAAGGCCGGTTCGGGCGACCCGCAGGCAGTGGCCTTCGCGCTCGAGGACATGTCCATCGAGACGCCGTTCGGCACCGCCACCATGCGTGCCGCCGATCACCAGCTGATGCAGCCGCTGTTCATGTCCACCTTCGGCGAGGACTACCTCGAATACGATTCCGAGGGCACGGGGTTCGGCTGGAAGATGGACGCCGAAATTCCCGCGGACGAGACCCGCGTCGAGACCTCCTGTGAAATGAAGCGTCCAACGCGTGCCTCGTAGTTCGGGGCGCTTGTGAGCCGGCGCCCTGCGCCGGCGATGCGGCCAAAGCAAGGGGGAACTTTGCCGTCATGATTGAATCCGTCGTTTTCTCGCTGCTCAACGGCGTGCTCTACGGCATGTTGCTGTTCATGCTCGCCAGCGGGTTGACCCTGATCTTCGGGATGATGGGCGTGCTGAACTTCGCCCATGCCAGCTTCTACATGCTCGGCGCCTACTGTGCCTACTCGATCAGCCAGGTTCTGGGCTTCTGGGGGGCGCTGGTTATTGCGCCGATCATCGTGGGTTTGCTCGGCGCGCTCACCGAGCGGGTCGGGCTGCGCAACGTGCACAAGCACGGCCATGTGGCCGAGCTGCTGTTCACGTTCGGGCTGGTTTACGTGATCGACGAGCTGGTCATTCTGGTCTGGGGCCAGTTGCCGGTCGACTACCGTATTCCCGAAGCGCTCGATTTCACCCTGTTCTCGCTCTACGGCAGCGACTTCCCGGCCTATCGCGGGTTCATCCTGTTCATGGCGGTGGCGATGTTCGTGGCGATCTACCTGCTTCTGGTGCGCACGCGCGTGGGCATGATCATTCGTGCCTCGTTGTCGCATCCGGACATGGTGGGCGCGCTCGGCCACAACGTGCCGCGCATCTTCACCTTCGTGTTCGCCTTCGGTACCGGCCTTGCCGGCCTGGCCGGGGTGATGGCCGGCAACTACTTCATCACCGAGCCGGGGATGGCGTTCGCGATGGGGCCGATCGTGTTCGTGGTGGTCGTGCTCGGCGGCCTCGGGTCGCTCGGGGGCGCGCTCGTTGCGTCGCTGATCATCGGGCTGGTGACCACGTTCGCGGTCGGCATGAACTATTCGATTGCCGACATGCTGGCGTCGGCCGGTATCGCCTTCGGTCAGGACAGCGTGCTCGGGATCAACCTCTCGCGCTTCGGGCCGATGCTGCCGTATCTGCTGATGGTCCTGATCCTTATATTCCGTCCGCGCGGGCTGATGGGGTCACGCGAATCATGAGTACATCCAATCTTCCCGGCGGCGCTGTCGTGCGTCATGCCGCAGTGTGGATCGCGGCGATCGTCGTGATCATCGTCATGCCCTATGTGTTCACGTCGAGCAGTTCGGTCTCGATGATGAGCCAGATGGGCGTGTTCATCGTGTTCGCGCTTTCGTACAACATGCTTCTCGGCGAGGCCGGGATGCTGTCGTTCGGCCATGCCGTCTATTTCGGTCTCGGCGGGTTTCTGACCCTGCACGCGATTCGGGCGGTCAACGACGATGTCTGGTCCTTTCCGCTCGAACTGATGCCGCTGGTCGGCGGTCTCGGCGGGCTGGCCTTCGGCGTGATATTCGGGTCGGTGTCCACCCGGCGGGCAGGGGTCACCTTTGCCATGATCACGCTGGGCATCGGCGCGATGGTCGAAGCCAGTGCGAACATGTTCACCAACTTCTTCGGTGGCGAGAGCGGCGTATCCGGCAACCGGGTCACCGAGGTGACCCTGCTGCCGTTCTCCTATGGCCCGCAGATCGAAGTGTATTACCTCATCGGCGCCTGGACGATCGTGGCTGCACTGCTCATGTTTCTGCTGACCAAGACGCCGCTCGGGCGTATGGCCAACGCGGTGCGCGACAACCCCGAGCGCGCGCAGTTCGTGGGCTACAGCACCACCATTGCACGCTTCATCCAGTTCGCGTTGTCCGGCTTCTTCGCCGGTATCGCAGGTGGTCTGTTCGCGATCCTGTTCGAGATCATGACCGCGCCCAACGTGGGGCTGATCCAGTCCGGCGCGGTGCTGCTGATGACGTTCATCGGCGGGCTCGGGGTCTTTTTCGGGCCGATCATCGGTGCGGTGCTCGTGACCTATATGCAGATTGCGCTGAGCGGTTTTTCCGAAGGCTGGATCCTGTATTTCGGTCTGCTGTTCGTGCTCATGGTGATGTACGTGCCCAACGGCATCGCCGGCGTGATCGTGAGCCATTTCGCGCCCTGGCAAGCCGGCCTCGCGCATCGTTTCGCGGTGCCTTATCTGTTGGCCATCGTGCCGGCACTGCTGGCGCTGGCAGGGCTGGTCACGATGATCGAGATGGGCTATCACCTGTCGCTTGCCTATGACCCGAGTCGCCCGATCGAGCTGTTCGGCATTGAAATCACGGCCACCAGCGTCGCCGCCTGGGTCGTCGCGGTGGCGTTGTTCGCGGCCGGGCTCGTGGCGCTGCGATGGGTCGCCGGGAGAATCCGCCAGCGTTGGGGCGAAGTGAATCAGGCCATGGATGCGCAGAGGGCGAAGCAATGACGGACGCACTGACGTTATCCCAGGTCAAGAAGCGCTTCGGGCCTGCGGAGATCATCCGCGGCGTGGATCTGGCGCTGGCGCCCGGCGAGCGGCACGCGATCATCGGTCCCAACGGGGCAGGCAAGTCCACGCTGTTCAATCTGATCAGCGGGCGGTATCCGCTCAGCAGCGGGCAGGTGCAGCTGCACGGCCGGCGCATCAGCGGGCTGGCGCCGCACCAGATCAACCGCCGGGGTCTGAGCCGCAGTTTTCAGATCACCAATCTGTTCCAGCGCATGACCGTGTTCGAGAATCTGCGTTGTGCGCTGCTGTGGGCACGTGGCTATGGGTATTCCTTCTGGCATCTCGTGGGGCGCCAGTCGGCGCTCAACGAGGAGGCGGAGCAGCATCTCGAGAAACTCGGGCTGCAGAAGCGACGCGACGTACCGGCATCGCTTCTGACCTATGCCGAACAGCGCACGCTCGAGATCGGCACGACGATCGCGGGCGGCGCCAACGTGATTCTGCTCGACGAGCCGACAGCCGGCATGAGCCTGTCCGAACGCGACCATGCGATCGAACTGATACGCAACGTCACGGTGGACAAGACGCTGCTGATCGTCGAGCACGACATGGGCGTGGTCTTCGACCTCGCCGATCGGATCAGCGTGCTTGTTTACGGACAGATCATCGCCAGCGACGAACCCGACCAGATTCGTGGCAATGCCGAGGTCCAGAACGCCTATCTTGGAACCTAGCGCCGTTCGGCCCGAAAAGGCGGCGCGCACACTGACACCAGAGATCGCTCCATGCTCGAAGTAGAGAACCTGCACGCGTATTACGGCAAGAGCCATATCCTCCAGGGCGTGGCATTCAACGTCGGCGAAGGCGAGATCGTGAGTCTGCTGGGCCGTAATGGCGTCGGGCGCTCGACGACCTGCAAGTCGATCATGGGGCTGGTGCCGCCGCGTGGCTCGATCCGTTTCAAGGGCGAGGAACTGGCCGGACTGAGTGCGCACCGCATCGCGCGCAAGGGCATCGGCTATGTACCGGAAGATCGCCTGACCTTCAGCGGGCTGAGCACCCGTGAAAACCTGGAAATGGGCGTGCAGAAGGTCGGCGCCGAATCGCGCTGGACGATCGACGACGCCTATCGCCTGTTTCCGCGCCTGTCCGAGCGCGCCGACGTCAAGGCAGACCTGCTCTCCGGCGGCGAACAGCAGATGCTGAGCATGTGCCGCACCATGATGGGCAATCCGGCGCTGGTGATGATCGACGAGCCCACCGAGGGGCTGGCGCCGCAGATCGTCGAGCAGGTGGGTGACTTTCTGCTCGAGGTGGCGGCCAGCGGCGTGTCGATTCTGCTGGTCGAGCAGAAGCTGAGCATTGCCATGCGCGTGTCGCACCGGGTGTACGTGATGGGGCACGGCCAGATCGTGTTCGAAGGCACCCCGCAGGATCTCCAGGCCGACGATGCCGTGCGCCGGGAGTGGCTCGAAGTCTGACTTGCGCGCTCTTGCGCGGTGTCGGTCACGGGCTGCGGGGCGCGGTCGTCGCCGGGGCGTTGCCGTTCGGCCGCCCGGTATCCGGCATGCGTTTCAGGCGCGTATTTCGCGCGCCTGGCGCACTGGCGCCACGATCCGCGGGCGGTAATCGCGCGGCGCCTCGAGGCGTCTTCTGCTTTGGTCTTATAGCTCGATCAAGACGCTTTGCGTAATCGTCTGACGAACGTTCGATCGGTATCGCTTGTCGCGCATGGCTTTCGCCGTTTCGGCGCTTTCCGGCGTCGCCACAAGGCGCCCACGGTGCCTGCAGACTGCAAGTGAAATGTGGTTTCAAAATCCTGTTGACGCCGGTGTGGGGGCGTGGCAGCTTTGATCGCGAGAAATAAAAACGACGTCGACGGCCCAACCGACACAGATCGGAAAACACCCCGCCGCGACGCCAACACAGGATGAGGAGATACCCCGCATGGCTGATCGTCAGATCAGGTTGCGGTCGCTGGCCGGGTTGCGTCCGTCGGCCAAGGCCAGCGCCCACAGGCTAGCTGCCCTTCGCACGTCGTGTATTCGTCACCGGCCTGCCCGTCGTTCCTCCCTGTCGTTCCGCGCCGCGCCGGCTCAAGCGTGCGGCGTTGCGGACTCATTTGCCTGTCGTGACGCCCGCTTCGCGCCGGCGCTGCGCCTGATCTAGCCACCGTTCTTTCAACTGGGGAGAGACCGTCTTGGATTTGTTCCTACAACAGGTGCTCAATGGCCTGACGCTCGGCAGCATCTACGGGCTCGTCGCCCTGGGGCTGACGCTGGTGTACGGCATCCTGCACGTGCCCAATTTCGCCCATGGCGCGCTCTACATGGTCGGCGCCTATATCTGCTATTTCACGATGGTGGAGCTGGGGCTGCACTACTGGTTCGCCATTGCGGCGGCGGCGATCGTGGTGGCGGCCCTTTCGGTGATCTGCGAACGCCTCGTGTTTCATCCGCTGCGCCACGCGCCGCCGATTCACGACAAGATCGCGGCGATCGGCATCCTGCTCTTCCTCGAGGCGGTGGTGCAGATGCACTGGGGCGCGGACTTCCGTCGTATACCCACGCCGTACAACGAGATTCTGCGCCTGGGTGACCTCACCCTGCCGGCCCAGCGCCTGCTGATCATTGTCGGTGCCTTCTCGCTGATGGGCGTGCTGCATCTGTACCTGAAAAAGACGATGACCGGCGCCACCATCGTGGCGATGGCGCAGAACCGCGAGGGCGCCTTTCTGGTGGGGATCGACGCCAACCGCGTGGCGATGATGACCTTTGCCATTGCCGGCGCGCTGGCCGCCGTCGCGGCGGGGCTGTTCGCGCCGATCAATCTGGTCTATCCGGCCATGGGTCATCTGGTGCTGCTCAAGGCCTTCGTGATCATCATTCTCGGCGGCATGGGCAGCATTCCGGGCGCGATCATCGGCGGGCTGATCATCGGCTTTTCCGAAGCGCTCGGCGGTTTCTATGTGTCGAGCACCTACAAGGACGTGATCGCGTTCGTGCTGCTGGTGGTGATTCTGTCGATCAAACCCACCGGCCTGTTCACCAAGGGGGTTCGCTGATGAACCGCGCCATCGATTTCTTTCTCGGCTCGACCATGCGCTGGCTGCTGCTGGGTCTGGCCATCGTGTTTCCGCTGGTCACCAGCAGCGAATACCACATCTATGTCATGGCGCTGGCGTTCATCTGGGCCATCGCGGTCTATGGCATGAACATCATCACCGGCTATTGCGGCCAGTTGAATCTGGCCCACGGCGGCTTTTTCGCCATCGGCGCCTACGTGGTGGCGATTCTCACCGTGGATCACGGCTGGCCGTTCTGGCCGGCGTTTCTCGCGGCCGGGCTGTTCGGCGCGGTGTTCGGGTTCTTCGTCGGCATCGTGTCGCTGCGGCTCAAGGAGCACTACTTCGCGATCTTCACCCTCTGCGTGGGCTACATCATCTATCTGATGATCGACAAGTGGGAGGCGCTGACCCACGGTTCGCTGGGCATCATCAACATCGCGCCGCCCGAGGGCTTCGGCCTGATCGACTTCACGCAGACGGTACCGTTCTACTATCTGGTTCTGGCGTTTCTGGCCCTGGCGATCTGGCTCAGCCGGCGGATTTCCGAATCCCTGCTGGGGCGCACATTCCGCGCCATTCGCATCAGCGACGACCTCGCGCAGTCGCTGGGCATCAACCTGATGCGCAACAAGATTCTCGCGTTCGTGATCTCCACCGTTTACGCGGCGCTGGCCGGCGGTCTCTATGCCGGCGTGGTGCGCTTCATCGGCCCGGAGGAAGCCAACTTCATCCACACCTTCGACATGATCGCCTACCTGCTGGTCGGCGGTATCGGCACGCTCATGGGGCCGCTGCTCGGCACGCTGATCATCACCTGGCTGACCCAGGCGGTGCAGTCGCTCGAGGAGTACCGGATGATCGTGTTCGGTCCGATGCTCGTGCTGCTGGTCATCTTCTTCCCGCGCGGTCTGGTCGGCAGTTTCCTCGGCTGGCGCGGCCGCCGTCTGGCCCGTCAGGCGCCGCGCGCCGCGCGCCAGGCCAAAGTCGACACCGCCGACGACGACGGTGTGGAAACGCAAGGAGCGCGCAACAATGCTTAATATCCGCAATCTCACCAAGCGCTTCGGCGGCCTGGCGGCGGTGAACGACGTGAGCGTCGAATTCCCGGCCAACCAGATCAACGCGATCATCGGCCCGAACGGCGCCGGCAAGACCACGTTCTTCAACCTTATCGCGGGCGCCATGCCGCCGACCGAGGGGGTGATCGAATACAAGGGCCAGGATCTGGCCGGCAAATCGCCGGATTCGATCGCCCGGCTGGGTGTGGCGCGCACGTTCCAGACCACGATGCTGTTCGAGGAGTCGACGGTGCTCGATAACCTCATCGTCGGCCATCGGCTGCGGACCGAGTCGCATCTGTGGGACGTGATCATCAACTCCAAGCGCCTCAAGGCAGACGAGAAGCGTTGTCGCGAGCGCGCGGCCGAGACGCTGGATTTCGTCGGCCTGTCGCATATCGCCAACCGTTATATCGCCGACACCAGCCAGGAAGAGCGCAAGCGCATTGCCTTCGCGCTCGCGCTGGCGACCGATCCGGAACTGGTACTGCTCGACGAGCCGGCCGGCGGCGTGAATCCGGAAGAGACCGACGGCCTGGTCGATCTCATTCACAAGATGGTCGAGCACGGCGTGACCGTGTGCCTGATCGAACACAAGATGGACATGATCATGCGCATCGCCGACAAGATCATCGTGCTCGATCACGGCGAGAAGATTTCCGAAGGCACGCCCGAGCAAGTCAAGAACGATCCGGTGGTGATCGAAGCCTATCTGGGGAAAGAAGATGCTGAAGCTTGAGGGCGTCGACGCGAAGTACGACAGTTTCAAGGCGCTCGACGGCGTCTCGATGGAGATCGACCGCGGCGAGCTGGTCGTTCTGCTGGGCGCCAACGGCGCCGGCAAGACCACGCTGTTCAACACCATCAGCGGGCTGATGAAGCC
>CEVI01000716.1_pt1 | contig 10925 bp, 7 predicted proteins | sample 531471 | NCBI WGS metagenome assembly CEVI01 (sample SAMEA2623513, study PRJEB7988) | marine metagenome | isolation source: saline water (ENVO:00002010), including
AACCAATAGCTCCCAAAAGCCGATATCGAACATTAGGATTTTTCTTTAACGTCGCTCTGCGTCTTAGTTGAAACAGGCTCTGCTGCTGACTTTTCTTCAACTTGCTTCTTTTGTTCAAAGTCTGCGTCTTTGTCTTCTTCGGTGACAGCTTTTTTGAAGCCTTTGATTGCGCCGCCTAAATCAGTACCTATACCTTTAAGACGCTTCGTACCAAATAAAAGCACCACAATAACCAGTATGATCAGCAACTGCCAAACACTAATACCACCCATAAAAATAATCTCCCTTACATCGATTGGCACAGTATGCCATTGCCTGCTGATGCTTTCACCTGAATATTTACTTCAATGAATAAAGATTGACGTTTTGGTTGGGACAATCCATGCTCTGTATATCCCCAATGCGAATGGTCGAAACATTCAACTATGCTAATTTTTACAAGGAGTTAGTGAGCAATGCTATGCCTTACCGTGGTCTATTGCCATTTATTGCTCGCTTTACCTGTTGCACCTGACTCAGCTGCTGACACGTTGAACTCCCCCGTAAATGCGACCAGTGTAGGTATAACCTATCGGGATATTGCTCGACCAGAAAATACGCTCTCTAACCGCGCTAACTCGACAAAAGAAAGTACACACTCCTTACCTGCTTCAATACCTAATGAGCAATGGTTTGATATTTGGCAGCGTAGCTTCACCGACACTATGGACTTCACCGTAAAACAGCTTGATGGTTTGTTTGAAAGTTCAGATGAAATAGGTGCTTCAGGACAGAAGGAAGCCAGAGCCGAAGGCCGTGTTCAACTTGCATGGGAGCCAAGAAGTGGCATGCTTTCGGATACGGATTTGCGCTTCAGGGTAAGAGTTCGCCTACCGGCTTTAAAAGAACGCGTTGATTTACTATTAAGTGATAACGAAGACGAGACACAGAACAACACAATACGAGCCGCGAGGGATACCGGCAATAACAACCGCGATAGAACGACCATCGCGCTTCGCTTTCGTCCTGAGCAAGACTCTCACTACTCATTTAGAATTGGTGCTGGTCGCCGCGACCAACTCTATGCGATGACCCGATACAGAGATGCTTTTGCCTTTTCTAAACAATGGGCCATGCTATACGACGCCGAACTTTACTATTACACCCGTGACCGTTTGGGTGCGGAGGTGGGCGTCGCTTTTCAATACGAAATCAATAAAAAGCACCTGGTTCGACAAAATAATCGCTACTACTACCGCGACGATACCAACGACTGGCTATGGCGTCACGAGGTCCACCATTTGTTTTCGGTAGATCAACATAACGCCGTTATTCCTCACTTTATGGTGGAAGGGCTCAGCCAACCCAACTTTCGCGTAGAAGAAGTCTATGGCGGGTTTAGGTGGCGTAACAACATGCTGCGCGATTGGCTATTCTTTGAGGTAGAGCCTTTCGTTTTATGGCTACGTGAAGAGGATTTTAAAACCTCATACGGCGTAGCCCTGCGCGTAGAAGCCTACTATGGGCGCGATACTTAAACACAACCTAATCGTAAATTACAAACGGAACCTTGCTATAAGCACAATAACGCAGTTTGTGAAAGCGCGAGGCCTCTGAAGGCTGCAACACGTGAATATTCCCACCATTTTGCCAGCGAATCATGCCTTTAGAACGACAAAGGTTGCCCGATTCCTGTCGCCATTTTCCCTGTTCGTTGCGTTTGAAAGAAGCTGGCTTTTCCGATGATTCAATTGTGAGTTTCAGCTCACCCGATGTTATTTGTCCGGAAGTCTTAGCTGGTAAGTAACTCGCCTCACCTGCAATTATGCGTTTGGAGCCATTACGAGAATGCGTGATATCTTCTTTACCTTTGCTCATATCTACAATAAACACCCCGCCTTCGCCCAATACCGTGAAAGACACGTTTTCAAAGGGCGCTTTTGCGTCGACCATCAACGCCGTAGTTTCATCGACACCGAAGCCAAACGATTGGCCGCTTGATGCTGTAGCAGCGATCAGACGGACTTCGCGATCACGTTCTGAAAAGTGAGTATCAAGTAAGCCAAAATTGAAAAGCCCTAAACCGCCGGCAGGGTTGATAGTCATTGCGCCATCTGTTAGTTGATTTTCACATTGAGCGCTGTTCTCACAGCGTTGTGATGTGGGATCGACGCCATACACACCACCGGATAAGACGCCCATCGAATTTCCACTTGTTAACATGGGAACAGGTCGATGATTGTTGTATCCACCAGCCTGTACTGCTGTTCCTGCACTGGTCCCCCCTACTACTAGCTGATCGTCTCGCCAGAGATCACGCAGTTCAATAAGAAAGTCGCTGGGTTTTCCTGTTGGAGTACTTAGCGCAGCAAGGGTTTTACTTTGGTCTCCGCCGTTGAAAAATAAGCCATCGAGACTAGATAGTGTATTTATGGCCAACTGGTTGTCTTCACACCATGAGCGTTGTTTGCTCGTACGCTCAGGGTATAACCTCTCTTTGTCAAACAGCGAATGCTGAGCTCTAAAAAATGCTAACTTGTTACAGCCTTGGCCTTTAAAACTTTCAACGTAAACGGCCTGTTGAAAAGCGGGAGTTAATGGGATCCAAATTACATCTACGTCGAATTGTTGAAAAACGCCCTCGTAAAAGTCTACCGCTTCAAATGGGTCTCGAGACGATGCCGTTACAATGCCGATAGTCGTTCGAACGGATGTGTCGGCGTTCACCTTTTCTGCAATTTTAGCTTGTCGTTTCGCATGTGCAGCTTCAATAAATGCGGTATAGATATCAACTGACGCCCTACCTTTCGTATTTGCTAACGATACTTGCTCTTGCAATCGATTGCCTAGCTCATCGGTTTGCTGCGCTTCTAAGGAGTCCAACAAAATGAAGTAGTCAGTATCAGAAAGGAAACGAATATCGCTATTTGATAACCCGGCATCATTGAGGGCATCTATCAGCGCATTTTTTGAATATAACCGCTCACCCCCAGATGAATATACATTCACTAATTTTGAATATAAAAAATCATTGTTTTGTGAGTATTTGTTCGCCAAATTTTGATATCTAAGTAGTGACTGCTGATTTATTTCGTACAAAATTTCCGCTTTCCCCGACAAAAACGTCGACGGTGATGTGCAGTTTTGTTTTGACATACTTGAACATGTTTTTAGTGCTCCTCCCGCCAAAACAAGGTTTGAAGACCCATAACAAAACATAGAAAATACAGAAAGATAAACATAAAAAAGCGATAGAAGCGGTGCTTTTAATCTAGCTTTAAAACAGTAAAAATTTGCGCGCAAAAAAATAACTTTCATTAAAACCAACGGAACATTTAATTGATTGACTTTTATTCACCGTAGTGTTAACTAATTATTAATGTCAACGGTAAAGTTCACGCCGTATAACAGTATTTGATTCAGACGAAGTGCATAATTCGTCACAACACTGGTTTTTATAAATGCTTAAGAAAGCTGCCAACCTAGGCAACTATCGCTATCAAAACTTTTACTTGTCGGAGTGGTTCGACGAGTAGCTCCTGCGCCCTTCAATTCATTGAAGCGGTCACGCTGCGCCTTGCAGCAAATTTTTATCTAAACAAGTGTTGAATCGCGCAAAAAGCGGCATTAGACCGTGCGCGTTATGGGGATCACAATAATGAAAAAATCGACGTTAGTTCACAAATTAGGTGTGTCTGTTGGCACGCTAAGCTACCTATCGCTTTGTATATCTGGCGCTGTGTTTGCGCAATCTGTATCAGCACAAGAAACGAGCGAAGAAGAAGTTGTAGAGCGCATTCAGGTCACCGGCAGTAATATACGCGGTGCGGATATGGAAGGTGCGCAGCCGCTAACTATTCTAACTTCAGAAGATATTGCACGCACAGGCGCATCTACCATTTCAGAGCTAATGCGCACGGTGACGCAAACCCGTGGAGGCGTTGGTACATTTGACACCACCCAAAGTGGGGCGACGTCTACCTCTACACCACCCGGTCAAGCGGCAGCGTCACTTCGAGGCATTGGGCCCTCTTCAACATTAACGCTTGTGAACGGACGCAGAATTGCAGCAAGCTCATTCGCTTCTGGCACTGAAAATTTTGTTGATATCAATAGCATTCCTGCCTCTGCAGTAGAGCGCGTAGAGGTGCTAGCAACGGGTGCATCGGCGATTTATGGTGCAGACGCCGTTGCAGGTGTTATTAATTATATTCTCAAAAACGATTATGAAGGCTTAGAGCTTCAAACTAATTACGAGAACACCACCAACGGCAACGACCATGGTGCCTTCAATGTTCAAATGCTGTGGGGTAAAAATTTTGATAACGGCAGTAATTTAACGGCGTTTTTTGACTACTTCGATAGAAAAGCGATAAGGGCAACCGACTTTTCGCAAACACGCGATCCTATTTTGGAAAGTAGTTACTCATATCTTTCTAAAGGGCAGCCCAACATTTACTTTGATAGCACATTAGACCGCTATGAAATGCCCGCACCTAACTGTCCTGATGAGCTTACAATAACGGAGCTCGATGAGGAAATTTGTGCCTATTATGCCAATGAAGATGACTATTTCGAAACGCCGCTAGAAACCTTGTCAGGAGGCTTCACCTATACCTATCAAGGTAACGACATTACGTGGCGGACAGATCTTCTTGCCTCGCATACCAAATCAACGTCGTTCTCTACACCATCACCGATTAATCAGGTAAACGATGAAGAAGGAGCATGGATAGAACTCGATGCTCTTAACGTACTTGAGGACGACGCGCGTAACGCAATTATTGACAACTTGTTCATAGGCTCCTTTGATACTGTTGCAGGTCGTGAACTTGAAGGTCTTCAATACGATGCTCGATTTGTATCCCCACGTACCGTCGAAATAGAAACTGACGCCATTCGCCTAGTTTCGTCTTTACAGGGGTACTTTGGTGAGTGGGAATGGGAGGCTGGCGCCCTTTACTCTCGCAGTGAGTCTGAACAGATTGCAACACAAGGTATCTACAACCGCTATCTATATACAGCCGCCGTTCACGGAGAGCTCTGTGATACGGTTGAGATTGCGCAGTATGACAGCACAAACGATATTTTAAGCTGTGGCAGCGGCGCACTGTTACCTGCCTATAACCCTTTTCTAGTAGGCGATGCGCAAAACGACGCTATCTTGGGCCTAACACAAGCACGCCCCACTCGTGATGGAACCAGCGAAATGTTCGGCCTAGATGCCAAAATTAACGGTGAAATAGCGCAGTGGAATGGCAATGCTGTCTTGCTAGCAGCTGGGGTTGAATTCAGACGGGAAGAAATCACTGACTTGCCGTCTTTAGACTCACAAGCGAGAGCGGAAAATAGCTTTCTTGTCGATGTTTTTGGATTCGGTTCAAGTGCCTCAGCGGCAGACAGAAATCAGATGGGCGTCTTTACTGAACTCTTTGTTCCTATTACCGATCAGTTAGATATTAGTCTTGCGGGTCGTTTTGACGACTACAATGATTTTGGCAGCACGTTTAATCCAAAAGTGGGCTTCACCTACCGCCCTATTGATGACTTAGTACTTCGCGGCTCGTGGTCTACAGCGTTCCGTGCGCCTTCTTTGACTCAAGCAGGCGTGCAGCTGCGAACGACTCGCGCATCTTTCGACTGTTCAGCGAACGACGCCGTTGCAGATTTGTACTGCGAGGGGCAAGGTAGCGTTCGCGGCAATAACGTACTTGAACTTGGTAACCCAGCGCTGCGCGCTGAAGAGTCTGAAACGTACTCATTTGGCTTTGCCTATAGCCCAACTGACAACACCACGATTACGGTTGATTACTGGACCTTCGATCACGAAGACATTGTTGATACCAACATGACGGGGGTTCTAGACCGTGCCATTACCGATGCTTCACTTCGCCATTGCGGTGTATTGGATGAGGGAGAGGTTGGCATTTCTTACTTGAAAGACCTGTGTTTAGTTACCGATAGCGCAGGGAATACCATTGAAGATGAGGGCGCTAACTTAACTGAAATTCTTAACGCTTGGGTTGAATTTGACGACCCGCGTTTTGATGAGTTACCGCTGTTTAGAGATCATATTTTATTGCTTGATAATACGGGCACTCAAGAACTCGAAGGTATCGACTGGGACGTAGACCATGACTTTCAGTTAAATAGTGGCACGTTGGAGCTAGGATTTTCTGGTACTCACTACCTGACCTACGATCGCAATAGACCTGGCTCTGATGAAATTGAGTCATTAGCGGGCACTTTCCTTTATCCTGAAACTGTTGCTACAGCTGAACTTTTCTATGTTCAAGAGGATTGGTACGTAGGTGCTTACGTTTTCTATACTGGCAGCTATGACGACGATATCATTCGTTTACGCAGCAGAGAAATCGATGAGTTAATCGAGTTGGGCGCCATTGAAGATGAAGATGATACCCGCGATGTAAGCAGCTGGACTACCGTAACACTCAGCGCTGGCTATTACTTTGAGAATGCTGACTTGCGCCTTACTGTTGACAACGTATTTGACCGAGATGCCCCTACGGCTTATGGCTCAGGTAGAGGTTTTGATGCCTTTAACCATGACCCATTTGGTACGCGCTACACACTTGCGTTTAGTTACTATTTTCACTAAGTGATAACAGAGGGCGTTAAGCCCTCTTCACTTTCGGAGGTAAGGTTGCAACATTCACCTTCAACATCGCGAATGCCTGATGCATTCGTAATTTTATTCTTTGTAATACTGCTTGCAGGGCTAGTGTCTTGGCTTGTTCCTGCTGGTACCTTTGACACAAAAAATATCACCACATCAGACGGCAACATTAAAACCGTGCTCGATGCCGATAGCTTCAGATATGCAGAAGAAAGCCATGGCTTTGTGTTATTCGATGGCACAGGCAACAAAACGGGAATAGCTAATTATGCCTTTGATGGCATGGTCTCGGGCGACAAATGGGGCGCTGCAGTCGGCGTTATCGCTTTTATTCTTATCGTTGGCGGCGCCTTCGGCATAGTGATGCAAACAGGCGCCATCAACAACGGTATTATGGCGTTGATAAAACGCTACCAACACGCCGATAATCTCTTGCTCCCTGCTTTATTTTTGCTGTTCTCATTAGGTGGGGCGATATTTGGAATGGGTGAGGAAGCCATTGCATTTTGTATTGTGCTAGTGCCGCTAATGACAGCCATGGGCTATAACGGCATCATGGCGGTGCTTGTCACTTATGTGGCTACGCAAATCGGCTTTGCTACAAGCTGGATGAACCCTTTCTCTGTTGCTATAGCACAAGGCATTGCTGATGTGCCGTTAATGTCGGGCCAATATTTTCGCATGGCCATATGGGCTATGTTTACCGTTTTTGGCTTAATCTTCATTTTGCGTTATGCAAAGCAGCTAAAAAATAGTAACCAAGCATTTAACGATGCAGCTTCAGTAAGCAAACAGACGTCTTCTTTAGAGTTCACGTCATCTACCGCATCAACAAATGAGCTCACTGAGCAGCATTTTTCCGTTACCGACAAACTTATTCTGATCGCCTTTTTTGCTTGTATTTACTGGGTAATGTGGGGAGTAATTGTTCATGCTTACTATATTCCTCAAATTGCCTCACAGTTTTTTTGTATGGGAATTCTGATTGGTGCCATTGCATGGGTTGGTGGACGTATGCGCATGAACGATATCAGTGCGGCGTTTGTTAGCGGTGCACAATCGCTGCTGCCTGCCGCCCTCATTGTAGGTATGGCCAAAGGCATTGTATTAGTGCTTGGCGGTGACGAGGTGACTTCACCTTCTGTGCTAAACACCTTGCTGCATCACACTGGTAATACATTAGCGCAAACCGGTTCTGTAATGAGCGCTTGGCTCATGCTGTTGTTTCAAAGCATCTTCAATTTTTTTATTGCCTCTGGATCAGGACAGGCTGCAATCACTATGCCTCTAATGGCGCCGCTATCAGATCTTGTGGGCGTGACTCGCCAAGTTGCGGTACTAGCTTTTCAGTTAGGCGATGGCCTAACTAACTTAATTATTCCAACTTCTGCTTCGCTGATAGGCTGTTTAGGTGTGGCTGGCGTAAGTTGGACAACATGGGTAAAATTTATTGCAAAGTTTTGCGCCGGCCTTTTCACACTTGCGTCGCTCACTGTTATCACCGCCGTTCTCATAGGTTTTTCTTAAATGCTAACGCTTATCAAAAATGTAGAGTGCTACTCGCCTTCGCCACAAGGCACAGTCGACATTCTTATCGCCAATAATGCAGTTGCACATACTGCCCCCAACATTTCGATGCATTCACCTTCTTTAAACATTATCGACGGCAGTAATTTGATTGCGCTGCCAGGCCTTGTTGACAGTCTGGTGCATATTTCTGGTGGCGGTGGCGAGGGTGGCTTTCACACACGTACGCCTCAAATGTCGCTGACTGATGCAAGTTTACATGGCGTAACAACCGTCATTGGTGCATTAGGTACCGATGCAACTACGCGAACACTTCCTGATTTAGTGGCTAAGACAAAAGGCCTAAACATTGAGGGGATCAGTGCGTATTGTTACACTGGCTCCTACCACCTTCCGGCTCGCACCATTACAGGCAACGTTACTGATGACGTTGTGCTAATCGACTGTATGATCGGGGTCGGAGAAGTCGCAATTGCCGATCATAGAGCTGCCGAGCCGACTGTCCAGGCGCTTGCAGAGGTTGCAGCACAAGCACGAACTGGCGGCATGATTTCTGGCAAAGCAGGTATTGTTTACATTCACACTGGCGACGGAGAGCGCCAACTTTCTGTTTTGCATGACGTTGTTGATAGTACAGATATTCCGGCAAGCCAGTTCTATCCAACTCACATCAATAGAAACCAAAGTTTGTTAGATGCAGGAATCGCTTGGACACAGAAAGGCGGTGTTATTGATATGACCACCAGCACCAACGAGCAATTTATTGAAGAGGGCGAAATACCCGCTGCAGAGGCCGTTGCCTATTGCCTAGATAAGGGTGTACCTACAAGCTGTTTAAGCATGAGCTCAGATGGAAACGCTAGCCTTCCAGTATTCGATGATAATGGCCAGCTTGTGGGCTTAGAAGTGGGTAAAGTAGGAAGTTTATTTGACGCATTTAAAGCTCTGGTATTAAAACACAATGTATCACTAGAGAACGCCATTTCGGTTGTCAGTAGCACCCCCGCCAAGAGACTTAAGCTGCATCGCAAGGGGAAAATCGATGTTGGATGTGACGCTGACATTGTGCTGTGCGATAGGGAAACACTGGATATTGTTCACGTTATCGCTAAAGGCAGGCAGCTGGTTCAGCATGGCAGGGCTTTGGTCAAAGGCACGTTTGAATAACCAAACCTACACGACAAACTTTGCATCGCACTACGTTGCTCCTGAACAAGAAAAAGGGCGCAAGCGCCCTTTTTCGTTTATTAACTATGAAGTATTGAGTCGATGTTTACGCAACTCAATTTAAGGACGAAGCGCCCTATCACCTCGAGCAAGCCCACACACGCCGGTGCGCGATGATTCGATAATTTCAGCACACTGCCCCATAGTCGTGGCAAATGCATCTAGCTTATCTGTGGTGCCCGTAATTTCAATGGTGTAGTTGTTTACGTTCACATCCACAATACGCGCACGGAAGATATCAGAGTTCCGCTTCACTTCAGCACGTACCGACTCAGTGCGAGTCGCGACTTTAATCAGCATAAGTTCGCGTTCAATGTGCGTACCTTCAGTAAGGTCTACCACTTTTAGCACATCAATAAGCTTATTCACTTGCTTAGTAATTTGCTCTATGACTTTGTCGTCGCCGTGCGTGATAATCGTTAGACGCGAAAGGCTCGCGTCGTCGGTTGGTGCCACACACAGTGAGTCGACGTTGTAACCGCGTTGTGAGAATACACCAACGATACGAGATAGTGCGCCAGGGGCGTTTTCCATTAATACAGAGATAATACGTTTCATCAGGTTCGCTCCGTCTTGCTTAAGCGCATGTCATCCATTGCGCCAAACTTAATTTGCATTGGATATACGTGTTCGTTTTGGTCTACTGCTATGTCCATAAACACTAAGCGATCTGTGTAACTGAAACATTTCTCCATTGCTGCGTCTAGCTCGTCAAGCTTGTCTACTTTAATGCCCACATGTCCGTAAGCTTCTGCTAATTTCACAAAGTCAGGCATTGAATCCATGTAAGAGTGTGAGTGACGTCCTTTGTAAATCATATCCTGCCACTGACGAACCATACCTAGGGCACGGTTATTCAATGAGATAATCTTGATAGGCAGGTTGTACTGCAAACAAGTAGATAGCTCTTGAATATTCATTTGAATACTGCCGTCACCCGTTACTACCACAGAGGTTGAACCTGGGTGCGCAAACTGCACACCCATTGCAGCCGGTAAACCAAAGCCCATGGTGCCAAGACCACCTGAGTTGATCCACTGACGCGGTTTATCATAAGGGTAATAAAGCGCAGCAAACATTTGGTGCTGACCTACGTCAGAACTTACGTAGGCTTTACCGTCTGTGTGTTTGTACAAGGCTTCGATAACGCGCTGAGGCTTAATTACCTCTTCGCCCTGTGCGTAGTTTAAGCACTGACGAGCGCGCCAGGTTTCAATTTGTTGCCACCAATCGGCCAGCTTTTCGCTTTGACCTGATAAGTCTTTCTTATTTACCTGACTTAAGATTTGATCAAGTACTTTATCTACCGAACCTACCACAGGAATATGCGCATTTACGGTTTTAGAAATCGATGCTGGGTCAATATCAACGTGAATAATATCCGCATGTGGGCAGAACTTATCAACGTTATTAGTAACACGGTCATCAAAACGTGCACCTAGTGCAATGATGCAGTCGGCATTATGCATAGTCTTGTTCGCTTCAAGCGTACCGTGCATACCTAGCATGCCGATAAATTGCTTGTGTGTACCCGGCATAGCACCAAGGCCCATTA
>CEVI01123767.1_pt1 | contig 10906 bp, 21 predicted proteins | sample 531471 | NCBI WGS metagenome assembly CEVI01 (sample SAMEA2623513, study PRJEB7988) | marine metagenome | isolation source: saline water (ENVO:00002010), including
CTCATTCAAAGAATTGAGTAGTAGAATGCGTCAGACATTTGTTCAAAAAAGACTGCCTTCGATTTAAAGACAGTCAATCAATATCATGTTAGCTGAGTTTCGGTGCGTGGAGTGCAGGTTTGCCATTCTCAAACTGAATTTGCTCAATTTTAGGCATGTGGCCTGTCAGAACTTTGAATACTGAGAGTGGTTGTTGGATTTCATTTCCATCTTCGTTTACAGCATGGATATATGTAACCATTTCATCTGACTCGTCGTACTGTTCGAATTTGTTAGCAATATATACCAGCTGCTGATTCATTAAGTAGAATTCTTGCTTTTCAAAATATTCAGAGTTTTTGCCACCTCGCGAGACTTTGATGGGGTGAAGTTCCCCTTCTGACATTAAGTTTCGAATAGATTCAAAAATGGGCTGGAACGGAGAAAAGTCTGCGACAGGTCGAGTTTGGTAGGTTTCAACGACATTTTGTGGTGAAGTTTTGCTGGACTTCGCCTTTTTCTTAGCTTGACGTTTAAGCCATCGTTCCTGCGCCACCAGCTTGTCGTAAACTGAGCTAGATTCGAAATCGATCTGATTTAAGTCAATGTGTTCTTTCATATCCGTATAATTCAAACAGTGAGCTTTGAATTATATAGGGGTAGGCTTAAACAAATTATGTAAAAGTAATGCTGAGGGTAATTGTGAGCCTCTGTTTCGATATTCCGATAGCTACTTAGCCAACTTGAATGCTTTGTACTCTTCTTCGGTGGCCTCGTGTGTCACTGTGTGGCGAAAAACCATGCCATCGTATGCTAAGTATGTTACACACTTCTTGATATATTGGCTGTATGTCCAGTCTTTCTGGCCTTTCTGGTTAATTATCTGGACTGGGTGATCTCCTCTACGCTTTATAATTGTTGGTTCAGCTATCATCAAGTTTGTTAAGCTGTGGTTTTTAATAGGTATGATTTTTTTCGTTTTTAGCACTTCTGAGTAAAAGTTTTCCTCTCCTCTATCTGCTAGGACGTCTTTAGCTTTTATGAATACGCAAAAATTGCTGGGAATGGGTTTGCCATTTGTATAGCGATCTTCTCCATTAGCCTGTCTCGTGACTACAGAGTCTGCACGTGAATATTTAGTTCCTTTGTAAAGCATTGTTTAACCCTGAGGGTAAAGATTTAACCATAGAGTAAAGGGGGATGAGTTTTTTACAAGAACAATTTTGAAAAAGTAGGGTTTGTTACAAAGGGAGCTAAAATGTTTGAAAGATGAAATTGGAGTATATTTAAGGCGAAGGCGTAATGGGACGCCTTCGGGGTTGATAGGTTTTACAATTTAAGCCCGTTCTCTTTTACAAATTTTAGAACATCTTCTTGGGTTTTAAAAACGGCTGCAATGTGTTTTTCAGCTATAGCTTTCGCTTCTGGTGATTCATTCTGTTTCAGTTTGTCCAACCATGTTTGGACTAGAATTGGTGCAATATTAACTTTTTTCATATACAAGGGTTGTGTTGAATTATGAAAGTAAAGTCTACTGATGTAGAAGGTTAAGTCAACAGCATGGAGAAGGGAAAGGCCGACGAATCGGCCTCCGGCTTTCCGAACCTAATGTGAGATAAAAGGGTATCTCAAGTACAAGATTACTTAAAAGGTAGTTGGTGTTCAAGTATTATGTGATAGTTGTTGACTTGAGTTTGGGTCTTATTAATCTATGTGTTAAACAAGGCGGAGAAAACATGAGTAATTGTGAACACGTCATCGCAATGATAGGCGATGAGTTTATAAGTAAAGAAAACTTTCAAGATGCAGTGGTAGAGTGGGTTGGAAAAGTAAGGTATTACAACGAAAATACTCTCAGATTGGCAATAGAGCCGCCAGTAAATTTAACCACTTGCGCATTTTGTCCTAAGTGTGGTGAGGAATTGGATAGGTCTTCAAGTGAAAAGGTTATTTCTGATGCAATTGAAAAGCACGGAGATGGTAGGGAAGTTTATGACGCTATTTACAAGGCGAAAAATGGTTTATCGAAATAATGCTTCAAGACTAGCGTTTTAGTTTTTGTCGAGATTCTCTTTTTTTCGCAATTTGAGCGTTAGCTATCATAGCTGTTGTTGAGCCAATGCTTCCTGTGATCAGTATAGATAGCACAGTGATTTCATACGCTGTTTCTAAAGTGCTAAGGCTAAAAGCTGAATAGATAGCAAGAGTTGCTATCTATTCAATTGTCACTGTTAAAAGCGGGTATTGAATTGCACCCCAAATACTATATAGATGGATTTTGGTGGCGATAGTGCTCATGTTCATCCTTTTCGATAGATATGCTTGAATCTTCCCACAAGAATCTTAATCTAAGAATTGTAGTTTAGGCTTACAGTTGTCTGGTAGGTATTATATTCGAACAATAGGTAGTAAGAATGAGAGCGAGTGAAAAAGTCTCCGAAGTTGCCTCTCATTGTTGCAACCTCCAGCGACTCATTCAAAGAATTGAGTAGTAGAATGCGTCAGACATTTGTTCAAATAGTGTTTTTGAGGTTATGTAGCAATGAAAAGTATGTTGGAGTTTAACTGGCGTGAGAGTGCTCCAGAAGCGCCTGTAAGAATGTTTGAGGCAGAAGTGTTAGGGCATGTCGCTATCGTTATGAGAGCTGGTGATGGCAGATGGTCATTCCGTGTAGATAAAGAGTTTGGGCGTAATATTGAGACCAAATCTGAAGCTATTGAAAAGGCAGAAATGGCAATAGCCGCAAAAGTTGAAGAGCGCTATAAGTTAGCGTCATCAGAAATGGCGCTCTTTGAGCAATATTTTGGGCAAAAGAGCGTGATGCATGTTCGCAAAACAGCTGTAGCTGAATTGTTAGACGGGTGTCACGATCATGCTGAACTTAATGGCGACACAGAGCTTCAGTTGCTTGAAAAAGACGAAGTTGTTGAGGCATTGCTACAGTCAGTCTTGATGGTAAATATTGGAGGTAAGCCCCCAAAAGCATGTCCGAGATGCCTGGGGGCTGAATTGAGGTGGCATTGCGGTCAGCGAAATACGTCAGGTGTTGTCGATGGTAGACTTAAAATGGGGGATGTGAGCACTGAATTCTTTTTAGGGTGTGAGGGGTGTTCTGAAACAATTCATGTTCTATCTGGTGATGTTATTGCGCAAATGCTGACTGAGCAGCTGCAAGGCAGATAGTGTAGGGTGCCGATGTGGTATGATGAATGAGATGTTGGAGTAAGGTTTGTTGTTTATATCGGTTGTTATTCTGGTGTTGCTGATAGCAGCGTTTGTGTATGTGCAGAATTTAAAAGATGTGTATTACGGTTATGGACAAGCCGTAGCGTATATCTCTCATTTTGATGCGAAAGTCACCTACAAGAAAGGGACGTTAAAGTTTGAGGTTCGCGAGGGGTATACTGATCACTATATGGAAGGTTTAGCGGACTCGGTTTGCAAATTACTTCTCAAAAATGGTTTCGCTAATAAAGTTAATATAGAAAAGCCTGCGTAGTATAAACAGCTTTGTATGTTGATGGGTGGATTTCACCTTGGAATCCACGCTCATTAGGAAGGCTGGTGCGGCCACGCAAGGTGATTTCTCGCAATTGGCTCTTTACTGTATTTATCAGTTAAATCCCAGATTTCAGCGAGGATAAACTCATCTACCAGATAGACTTTGGCTTCGCATGTGCCGAACTGGAGGGTGCAGTGCAAGTGGTTTGAGTGAATAAATATCTCTGGTGCTACCATTACTGACTCATCGACATCGGCCAAGACTATTTGCTTTTGATCATCATAAAGAACATCCAGCACGAAGTCATTGTTATCCATTTGCTGCACCCAGACGGATAGGATTTCGTTGGTAAGGGTTGTAGTGTTGTTATCTTCTATGTGGATGATGCATATGTAGCAGTCATCTTGTTGTTGAGACTCAATATAGCCAATTTTTTTCATCACGTAGCCTGCGGTTATGGTTACGGGTGATGATTACATTAAAGTCACGCTAGCAAGTAGTTTGGATTATGTTTAAAAGAAAAGCCCAACAATGTTGGGCTTTAGTGCTAAGCGTTGAAGTGTTCTTCAAAAGCTTTTCTCATGACATCATTTAACTCAGAAACTGAGTCGTTATGCGACATGATATTAGATGGCACACAGTCATCAACCATTAGGTAAGCATAGGCGATTTGCTTATTGAAAAGCATCCCTGAACTTGTCAAATAGGCAAAGTAGTTGCCATCGCCGATTTCCATGAAGCCTACTTCTCCACAGTGTTCAATGAAGTGTCGAATTACATCGTCTTTTGGTGTGCAGTAGAGGGGGTATAGTTCGCCAAAGCATAGCTGTGTTTGGCGAGTGATACGCTCCTGCATAACTTCATGGTCAGCATCGATAACGATAAAAATAGGAAATCGTTTGGTGAGTTCCTGTTCGATATCGGTCAAGTCCATGCCAGTGTTTGACTTAGTTTCTAAAACATAGCGAGCTAGGTTTTGTTCGTCGAAAAACGACAAAATATCACTGTCGTCGAAGTCTTCGATCATTTTTGATATCTCGTTAAGCGTTTCCTCCAAATCGTCGTGTTGTGCGAGTTTTTGGAGAAGTTCGGACGCTAGGTTTAAGGCGTCTTCGTTCTGTGACAAGTAAACCTCGGTGAGAGAGGTCATTTGTTCCTGGTCAAAAGCGTCTTTTGAGATTGATGGTACTCTGATGAAATTGGTCATTATTTAGTCCTCTTGTATACGCGGAATTGCGTAACCATACATAGGGTTGGGATGGGGGGAAGAAAGAAGACGAGGCTTTGCCTCGTCAGTATAGATTAATCGTCGGTAGTTTGAGGTGGTTCGTGATCAAGTTGCCACTCACCACAATAACCACAGGAAGCATCGCCAACGGCTTGGTTGAATGTCACTTCTCCGACTTTGCCGCAAGCTCGACACTTGAGTGGTTCAAGTGTGCATCCGGCGTTAATAACATCTTGTACATCGTAGGTCTTGTTTTCGTTTGTTGACATGTTTAGTCCTCATAGTGTCATTAGTTGAACTATTACGTAGCTACGAATGGAGAGGAGGGTGGGTGTTTGAGGCTGATGTGCAGGTAAAAAACTCCCGCAATTATGGGTTAAAGCCCTTTTAATTTTCTACGGTTAAACTTTTTAGCGACAAAATAGGCTGCTATTAAAGCTAATGCTAAAACGCCTAGGGCTGTTGCTGTGTAAAGTGACATGGGTACACCTCCTTCTGTTATGTACACCCGATATAATAAATTCGACCATGAACGCAAGCTTCGTGAAGTGCTAAGCGGCACGAAGTCGTGGTGCGGGGTGTGTTTTTAACTAAATGTTAACTCTAGGCGATGGGTATCCTACCTCATTAATGCTCTATTTGGTTGGGTGTTGGTGAGGAGATGCTTCTAATGTCATTTAAACGAAACTCTATTTGTAATAGACTATAAATTTTGCGTAGTGATTATATGAACTGCACCAATTGCTTTAACCACCCTGTGATTTGTAAGTGCAATGGCAATTTTGAAAAAGCCCAGATTTTGCAAAGAGAGTTGGCACAACGCCAGCGCGAGTTAGGCGAGTACATTATCTACCTAAAAGGCTTTGGGTTGGTAGATTTCAGCGATTTCCCAGAGCCTTTGATTGAAGTGTGCGGCAATAGTCCTTTTGTAACGCCATTGCATGGCTATGTCGTCGCTCAGATGGAAAGTAATTACACATGGAATGCGGTAAAAGCAAATATTGCATTGTTCGACTCGGTACATAGAAGGGCAAAGAGGGTTGCTGTTTTCAAAAATAGTCAGAGTTTGCTTAGAAAAGTTAATGCAAATCCGAAGGCTAGAAGAAAGCCAAAGCCATTCGTAGACAATATGTTCTACAGAAATAAGGGTGAAACAGATGATAAGATTTAACGGCAGTTTGTTTGAGTCATTAAACCTTTATAGTCAGGTAGGTGTTGAGCGTAGGGTGGGTAATTTTGAAAATATGTTGGCGGAGGCGGGTATAAGTGTTTATGCATGGCTAGGTGCTTATTATCTTAGCAATAAGTCTGTAGAACAAGTTATGCATCCTTTTTTAAGGTCACGAGAGGTTTATGAAGGGCATGTTGCAGAACGTTTGGAGGTAATACTCGCGACACTGCCGCTAAAATCTGACCTACGCTATTATGCAACTCTGGCAAGGGAGGTGATCAAGCGTAATCCAGGGGCTTTTAAAAGGACTTGTACAAAGGCGGTTCAACCTTATGTGATGTCAGAGTCTCTAGAAATGTTGAGAGAGCATAAAGAGCGGGGGTGTTTGTCTGATATGAGCGTGATGGATGGTGTGTATCTCAGGCCTACCGTTCAAGTTAGGCCTAAAACCAATTTTGAGAGCTTGCTGTTGTCAAGGGGGGTGAGTGTATATGCATGGATGGCAACTCGATTTAGTGATCCTATGGACATTGTGAAGTTTGCTGGAGAGCGTGTGTTTGATGTCCTAAGGGGTGAGAAGGTGGCTTCTCGAATGTTTGGTGAATTGCATGAAACACAACCATACATAATGACACTTATCCCAATAACGGGTGCCGCATCAGAAGTGCACGCTGAAGGTTTGCGGGGTGCCAAAATGAGAAAGATAATGTTAGATAAAGTCGAATATTTGCTAGAGGGTGTTAAAGAAGGCTCATCTGCTATAGCCAATGTGAGGGTGATTTATGAAGGCTGAAGACTTGGTAAAGAATGAAGTTGCATACCGCTTTAAAGGTCAGTCTGATATATTGTATTACCTGGGGTATAACTTCAGTGCAAATGGATACTGGCATCAATTCAGAAAAGTCGGTGTCGTAGGTGTGTGGGCTGAGCTTTTAGAGTCTGATTTGAGGCTTCTCGAAGAATGGCCTTAGAGTCAGCGAAAATTAATAAGGTAAATCAATGATTGGGAATCTTGTTCGGTTTTCTCAAGTAAGTATGGGCGTCGGTCTTGTTGGTGTGTTTTTCGTTGTTAACAAGCGCGTGTATAAGCCTTATTTGAAAGAAGTTCAAGAGAAAGGCAGCGCCAGTTAGTGAGAAGGACGCGCAAGGCGTCCTTTTTTTACGCGTTAGTTGTTATCCACCAGCACTTCTTGATCGCCAAGATAATAAGTGGCTGGCCGTTTGCGCTTATTGTTCCAGGCGAACCTGTCTTTCATATCATTAAGAGAGTAGCACTCTAATTCACATTCATCTTGCTCCTGTACAGAGACTCTGGACTCAATAGGGGCGGTATTGTCTCGCTTGACGGTAAATTCGTGTTTAATAATGTGGTGGCATTCTTCGACACCTTCACCATTTTCTATAGTGATAGGCATCACCCAATATTCTTTTGATTCGCTGAATACCTCAGGTAAAAGATCATCAAGGCCTCTGATGATACGGTAAGCCATGGTTGTGCTCCAGGCGTTTGCGCCGAATATAAGGTGTACTAGTGATGCGCAGGCTGCAAATGTCTCGTGAGGATCAGATAGAACGTTATGTTGATGGCGCAGTGTGATGAACTCAACAACGTGTTTTTCAATTTTAGAGAAGTCAATCTCATCAACATGCCCTGGAAGTAATGCTGTATCTTCAGTGCCCTCAGTGTGCTTTGCTTTAAGTTCAGAAATAAAGCCATTGTAATCTTTGTCTGCAATTGCACGGGATAGCCACTCTCCTGTTAGGGCTTTGTGCAAGGATTGATTGTCAGCATCATCAAACTCCTTTATGCAGCCATAGAAATCTTGTTCTAGGGTGGGGTAAGAGGCAAAGAATGATTTCAGAGGCTTTTTTAGTGCCTTGGCGATTTCTGTATAAGAGGTTTTAGTGGCGAGTCGTTCGTTGGCCGCTTTGAATTGGGGTAGAGTAATTGCGATATTTTCCATTGTTATCTCCAAAAGATTTGCGTGCGAGTGTGCACCCGTTAACACTCACACTGCTCATCTGAGAAAATGTGAATATCAATTTGAATTTATTTGCTACTAACTTAACTTGACCGATTGGGTGCGGCTGGGGTGTTAAGTGACCTTGTGTTTAACTCTAATGACTGAGGTGAGAGAAGCAAGGGCTTTATGAAGATAAAGAAAAAGCCCCGAAGGGGGCTTGCGGTTATAGGTTTAGAGGATGATATCCACCAGTATTTACAGAATTAGAGGTGTAATTTCCTTAACCACATAGCCTAGGCATGACTAGAGAATACAAAATGAAACGAACCCGAAGTGCTTGTCTCTGATGAGGTGCTCTGAAAACATTAAGCTCGCCAGCAAAGCTGCGCTAGATGCAGTGATTCTATCGAGTTTGCCGTCGAGGATGTTGTGGAGGAGCGACTTAATGTCTGTGGTAAGTGTGCCGTTCTCAATAGAGGCGTACACTTCGTGTGTCACGATTCCCGCAGCGATTAAACTGACAGCGATCATAAGCGCTATCGTGGCTTTGAGAAACAGCATGTAAATGACTGGGAAGGTCTCAACACCATAGTACCAGGCTGTTTCATAGAGTGAGCGGAGGGTTTCCTTTATCGGGCGGTTGATGGGGTTCATATGTAGTTCCTTCTATTGAGTTTTGTCGCCGCAAATGCGTGAACGCTGTGATTATAGCACAGATGATCAAGATAAAACTTGAGACCCGCATATGAATTTGAAAAAAAATAAAAAAAGGCTTTACGATGTCCGCTTTTTCCTTAATGTGTGTTTTATGGATTGCACAACGGTAAGCCAATCCAAAAGATGGCAACTTCCCGCTCAGACATACGGTGAACAGCCCTTAGCAAATGAAAATTCCAAAACCTGTAAACTGATTCTAATGGGCTTTGGCTAACGAACTGAGCAAGTCACAACAATGCCTAAATGGAGATTAGTTAAATGGTTATTACCAATATTACCCCTTCTCGCGTATCGAGCTACCTTGCCGCATTGGCACACAAGGCCAGTGCTATTCCTGGGTGCAAAGTAAAGCAAAGTCATTTACTGGAGGCTGCTTCAAAGATTGAAGGCGAGTCTAACTGGCGTGCGCTTGAAGATCGTATTAGCAAACAAAAGTACACACATACCTTTCTAACAAAAGAGGTGTCACTTCTTTGGATCGATGGGCAGATGGTTATTAGCGGCACTGATATTGAGGTGAGTGTCCGAGGGTTTGCTGGCTCAAATATAAGAGTTAATGCTAACTTTAAGGCAATGGATGGCTTTTGGATGCATAATTGTGAGCCGCAATTTATATCGAACAAAATGGACGGTTCGACAGGAATGCTGGAAGCGTTGGACAATTTCAAAACGGCGTTAACCGAGGTTGCTGAGATTTGCAATTGGTTAAATGAAGACAAGCGCAAGTTGAGGGTTCAGGACTTTGGTGCTGGTTGGTGTTTACGGGTAAACGCTACGAGTAAGTTAGATGACGGGTTGTTAGGTGCACTCCGTGATTTCGGGTTCGTTCAGGAAGAATCAAAAAATTCACCAATAGGTTTGGCTGATTTTGTGAAAGACTGCTCGCCTGTGATGTATCACTTAAAAGGCCTAGAGATTGGCGCAAAAAGGAGTCCTAGGTTGCTGCATAAAGCACGTTATGTAGACAACTTTTCTCTGTTTAACCAGATAAAATACTATTGCGACAATAATCCTAGGATGCATGTTTATTTTGAACGCGCACCAAAAGGTATTGAGAGCTAAAGGGGGGAATGTGAGAACTGCAAGCAAGAAAGATGTCTTCAGAGAGGTTTTTGGCACACGTAGCTATGGGTGTTCGGGGGAGTGTGCATGTGGAGTTATGCATTACGATACCGCTAACGAGTGGGATGATGATCATCATAATGAAACGCTGCCGAGGGTCAGGGAGTGGGCAAAAGAGAAGCCAGAAAACTATCAATTTCATGATGCGGCAATTAAGTATGTGGAGTTGTCGGGTTTCTTGTATGTGATTGGCTGTCGCTGCAAGCAGGATGAGCTGTTGTTTAGTGTTTTAAACGAACAGAAACAGGCAGTGCTTTCATACTACAAACAAACAAAAGACGAAATCTCTGTAGAAGATGTAGAGTGATCACGCTCTATTGTTCTTAAAAACCAAGAAAAAAGGGGCTAAGATTGGCTACTTTTTTTGTATCGGATTCGAAATGAAAACTCCCACAAAGTGGGAGTTAGTGTTTCTGATAAGCTACTTTGAACGATGTTTCATAAAGGCATAAGTAAGTGAAAGTATTAAAACTACACTAAATATAATACCTCCTAATGTATAAATCGTTTCCATGGTTTATTCCTTAAATATAAATAAAAAAAGTGTCTTATCAGATAATAGGAGAAAAAATCAGAACGGTTTAGTCACCCTCGTTTCGAGAGTGAATAATCTGTCGAATTCTTTCTTCCTGTTCTTTGTTCAGGATATCCTCAAGCTCATCTTCATCGTTGTGTGATGAAAGTTTGAAGTAAATACCAGCGAACAAAAATATTACGCCTGCAACTCCAACGGAAGTTACGTGGATAGGCGAGCCTGCAATAGAGGCGATGCTTGAAAGTAGCACGCTACCAATAACCAGCAGGATGTTGTATGCAATTTCTTTGAAGCGAATTGCAAGCTTCAGTTCTGACTTCTTCATAATGTTAGTCCTATTATCTGGTCAACGCATTATTGCGTGACACAGATAAATAGGTGGAAAGGTGGGGAGTTGTGTGGGTTAGTTCTTCTTCTTCATTACAAAATACGTAACAGTAAGAACAAGAGCTACTGCAAAAAATATAGCGACAAGTGGTAATAGTTGTTCAAACATAAATCCTCCTTTCTTAAAAGCATAATGAAGCGTGCTGAAAAGTAAAGCTATACAGTTTTACGTGAATAGGACGGTAGGGGTTTGCACTATTGTTATATTTCATTAATCTGGTTAGAAATAAGGAGAGCAACATGGCTAACAAAATATTGAAACCTCCAGCGACTCATTCAAAGAATAGAATCGTGGAATCC
>CEVI01226251.1_pt1 | contig 10748 bp, 9 predicted proteins | sample 531471 | NCBI WGS metagenome assembly CEVI01 (sample SAMEA2623513, study PRJEB7988) | marine metagenome | isolation source: saline water (ENVO:00002010), including
TTTTCAGATGCCAATTGAAAGTTATTAACTTACTGTTGGTAGTTCACAACACCAAACAATATAGAGTGAATTGACCACATCTCTTACGGCCACAGCATTTCCCAATTCGTGCTTCAGAAAGAACAACTTTAACTTGTCTGAAAAATTCGATTCAATACTGTGGAAATAAGTTATAGCGAGGTTTTTCATTACATCTGCATCTAAACTTTCTATGTAACTTTTCTCCCCAAAAACCTTTCCTATTTCGCAATAATAATTGGGAGTCACCATTGCAGAATAATAAGAATCACTTTCTCTAGCTCGAACTATCAGCTCAGCTATATCTGATGGGACAAAAATTGTCATATAGTCCGTTGTGTTCTGACTGTTTTTTGCCATCAATTGAGTCTTATAAATATCATCTTCATTAGAAAGGACTCCGTATGAGTGCATATCCGCTAAGACAGTCGCTCCTACTATCATAGGAAGACTTAGAGGCTTAAGATTAAAGTGCTCAGACACACTGCGGCTTATCCTATCCTGAAGCTCCTCCCTCTTTCCCTCAAACAACCAGAGCGCCTTAAAATAGTTTCGATAGTTTTGATAAACCAGAGATGCGTTATTAAAATGAAACAGGCGACTGGAAATCCTGTCACCGTTTTTCAGATGCATCGAGAAGTCTGATATGGAGACTTGAAACTTTTGTTGTAAAACCAAAGCCTCGTGAAGGGAAAATTTCTTATAAATAAAAGACAATACGTCTTCAACAAAAGCCGATGGCTGAGAGCGCTTTACTTCGGTTATTCCTTGCAAGCCTACTTTTATATCATCTTTTGTTAAAGCAAAAGGAGAACCTACTTTGGCAACCCTTTCGCCGAGATCAGTGATAATGTACCATGCGTTTTCAACAGATATATTATCTCTTGTTAAATTCCTTAATATCACATCAGCTTCCTTTCAAATTCTTAAACTCAGACACGGGGCAACAAACAACTCAGCCGTACTGGTCTAAGTCAAACTCTACATAAGGGTGTTTCAAACCTATCCCCAGTTCACTTAGTTTCGTAATTTTAGCACCCAGATTAACCATATTCTGAGGTTCTACACCCAGCGCCCTATAGAAAGGAGTTTCATCAGAGATCTTTTTCTCCCAAACAAACAGCAAGGGACGCTTATCTGGTGCTGCCTTTAGGTCGCGGATGATCTTCTTTTCAATATTCTGACCTTGACGGTAATAGTGCAATTCAACTTGTCCTGTCGGGACTGGGTCTAAATGACTAAACAATGCAGCTTTTATTTCACCCAACTCGCTTTCAAAATCTATATTGTCTCCCATCCCCTTTTTACCAAATGTATAGTTGACCAAGTGTTCTTTCCACTTAGCCTTGTTTCTATAAAGAACAACATGCATCATGGGAAGAATACTGGGCTTATCACCATTTTGGAATCCTGCCGATAGCACAGGATTTACTACAATATGCATCCTCTCAATTCCTTTAGTTATAAACAGCCTGAGCGATATAAGGCACAGCTGTAATTAATTTTTATCGATTGTAATGATTAGCGACGGCTAATCAACTATATAAAGACGGGAGCTTAAATAGCGTTACAGCTTAATCGTTTGCTATGTCACCACACATATTTGATTATGATCACTAGGATTTACTTAATGGTGCCACTGATGATTGACACACTTGCCTTAGACCTTGAAGGCACGCTCATCTCGAATGCAATGAGCCAGATTCCTAGGCCTGGACTTTTTTCATTCCTTGAGACCTGCCACCACCTAGCTAACAAAGTTGTTATATATACCACTGTAGAGGAGCAGCTATTTCGCGAAATCGCGAAGCGACTATGTGGTGAAGGCTTTGCACCGGAGTGGTTTTCTAAAATTCATTATGTAGATTGGTACGGCGACACCAAGAACTTAGAATGCATTCCTGCCTGCGCTCTGGAGCATACCTATCTAGTTGATGACTATGAGGGTTATGTGCATCCAAAACAAAAGAAGCAATGGATACATGCCCCCCATTTTGCTCACCCTTATCCAGACACTGATAATGGATTAGACACCGTCACTCTAAAATTAAAAGCGTTAGCCTGTTCAAGCTAACCATTCATAAACGAATAGGTGCAAACTGCTCTTTTTGTAACATCACAAAGACCTCCTGTTCCACCCATAGGTCATTTTCTACTAGATACTGAAACACAGGATGGTCAGGCGGCGAAACTTTTGACCAAGGAACCTTCCCCCTTTCCCCTATCATTGGCCTTGAATACTTCTCTATTTCGCATACTTCATTAGGGATCACCAACTCTAACTCTGGCATCCTGTTTTTTAGTGAGGTTGCAATAATAACCCCTCGTGGGTCGAGATCCGGTATATGAAACCAATCTACTGACAAACCAGATTGAACTACAGAGCGATAGAAACTATGCGTCTTCGCCACATTCAGACCTTCCGTCCAAATCAATAACTCACCTGCTAGTAAGTTAACATCATTAAAATATGCCTTATTCTCTACACTAACCACGTAATCCACGCCGTAAAGTGGCACGTCTTCAAAATTGACAGGGAGCGTTGTTGGCACATCTCCCAGCGGTACATTCCCGAAGTATGCTCCCTGAGCACCACGCACTGCGATACGCCTATCTTCCTTCAACAATATACCAATTGAAGATAATTCTGCCTTCTCAAAATCAGATAAAGCTATTTTTGAATCTTTCTTGATGATGGCACTTAAAGTAGCGTGACTATACTCACCTGGCGGTATTGAAACTGACTTTATGTCAAAGATATTGAACTGTGATTTCAGCCTATGCAAACCTTGCAAATCTTTATCATCAATTGCATAAAACTTTAGTTTCCGATAAACAAGACCGTTTTTAACAAGCGCTTCAGCAAACCGCTTCTGTAAATTTGTTTTTGCGGATATAACTTTGTGCCGCAATAAGCGGCCTATAAATTCCAAACACTCCGACTCTTGTAAAAATTGCTTCACTGGCACTCACTTCAAGGTTTTTTTATACAATATTCGTAACATACGTTAATGACTGAGTAGACATATTGCAATATGAAAGGCCATATAATCGCATGTTCACCCAACACCAACCCTATTAATCATTGCAATTCTGCATATTATTTTTAGAGGACAAAACATGACGATCAAACAGGAAACCGTTATTGCAGCAATTAAGAGCGATATCGTATCTACCTTACAATACCTTGACTTTAAACTTAAATATTTGGTAAATGAGTCTGTGAGTCAGAACGATGGATACTTTTATCAGCAATTAGAGAAAGACGGTGAAGGCGTAAATGGTCTATTCGAAAACCTAGCACAATCCGGTGAAATCATTGATAGCGCTTACAATGATGATATCGAAAGCGCCCACAGCTATCTGATGGAACTTGGTGTCATCACTAACGAAACAGGTATATTTGAAAGACTCGATCTTTCCAAAAAGCATGTTTACAACAAATCTGTTCAAAGTTCATTCAAGCATTTTCTTAATGTATTACAAGATGAATTGAAAGATCATGTTATCGATGAAGAAGGTCACGAACGTGAGGGCGAATTGCCAGAAGACTTCGACTACACATCAGTCTTCGACAAAGTTTTTGAAGAATACGATGTCATTGACATTAACGACTTCGACACTGAAAACTAACCTAAAGCCCCAAACATGGGGCTTTTTCTTTATCACCTCACGCTACCGCTATGCCACTCGATTTACTTTCTTTTATCACTGGATCGATAACACTAACGTCAACGAACTCATTATTTGGACTATATCCAGATGACGAATTACCGACATAACGCTTCAGAGAATAAATTAATCCTTGCTTAGGTTGTACATCCTGAGGTTGCGCAACAAGCATTTGCATACCTCTCGTATTACACAACTCATTAATCATGGCATTACCGGAATCATCCAGTCGACTGGCTTCGTCGAGGAACAGCATACGGCCAGGTACGATATTGTTGGGACGAGACTTCATTGTACCTTTGCCTTTTTCCCAGCTTTCTAGAACCATGAGTAGTAAAACAAGACCTGTTCCAATAGACTCACCCGTCGATACGTTGTTACTCTGAGCATCTTCCCACACACCACCACCTCTAGTGATTTGAATTTTCACATTAAGATAACGCCTGTAATCCAAAAGCAAATCTCCTTGAGTCTCAAAGCTGGCTTTGTTCCCAGTTGGACTATCTGACACCTCACAGAATATTTGCCCTAACACCTCTTTTAACGACATTGAGTCATCTTCGAAAAGGCGTTGATATTGGCTATCTTGATCCTGAAGCGCGGTTATCAGCTTTTGATGCGTTGGATGTACTTGTGCATCTATACGAATGCCTTTAATCATCCCAAAGGATACACCGTTGAGTAGCGCGTTTTGAGTTTGCAGGCGTTTTCGTTCATTACTAATGGCAGAACGTATTGACCTTACAAGCTCGCTCGATTTAATCCCCAGCAATTGTTCACGCTCTTCCAATTTTGCTTTGGTGACTTCAATCTTGGCTGACATCACTTCAACAGCTTTGAACGGATCTTCGCTTTCCACACTATCTATATGAGTTCGACGCTGTAGGAAGGTATTTGTCCACTCAAAAATTGCATTGATAATGACAGGCTCTACCTCACCAACCTGGCTATCCTTGTTAATTTTTGTATGACGCTTCAGCAGGTTCATATATTTAGAGTGTTCAAACTCGTTTACGACACCCGCTTCTTTGAATGTGTACAATGATGATGTCAATTCACCTATTGACGTCTGACTTACAGCTTCTAAGTTTCTGATTTCTTCTAATAGCAACTGCGAGTCTATGAAGTGCTCCAAATAACCGCCTGATTGTGCACGGTGTTTAACAGCAAGAAACCCTTGGCGTAGTCTTAAACCATCTTTCCTATGAGACTTACCAACTGAAACAGCCTCAGCTTGACTGGTAGTTAAAGCTTTAACTTTTGATGAATGTTCCAAAATTCTTTGGTTGGCTTCAGAGGCTCGCTTATCCAGCCCCTTTATTTCATCTTTTAGCGCTCTCTGCCTGTCTCGAATTGTTTTAACAAAGTCACTGGTCAGATCCCAATTCTTCCTATTTTCTTCAATAAACGAATTTTTCTCAGAGACAATAGCCTTTTGGACGCTACACTTAGACTCTATCTCAGCCCTCTTCTTTATAGCGGCAGTATAGGCATCAGATATGTTTTCTGAATCTTTATAAAGATTTTGCAATTGAGACTCAGACTGCTCTCGCTGCTTACTCAAGGAAGCTTGAGCAGCTTCAGAGTCCGCCAGCAATTGCTCCGCATTGCTGTAGGAATTGTGATGCTCATTTGCTCTAAGGTAACCAATGGCATCTAGCACAGCTAATTTGTCAGAGTGTGTTTGCTCCAATTGAGCAAGTTCATCTTTTAGAGATTCACCTGTAGTTATATCGAAATTCAGTATTTCACGCTCATTCACCACAAGCTTAATCAGTGCTTCATTTGCGCTATAAAACTCAATGTAACTTTCTAACTTTTTAAGAGCATCACGTATCGCCACATAATGCGTCTGATGCTTGTCAGAATTAAAGAACTCCTGGTCTGCAACAAGATACCCTGTGGCCTCGTAACGTGCTTTTAATTGCACAATGCGAGCATTAATTTTATCTATGTTAGACTCTTCATCCTGCTTACTATCTTCAAGTGTTGCTTGTTCAGCAGTCAACTTTTGTATTTCGATTTCTGGATTTGGCTCAAACACAACATCTGAGAAGTGCGAAAGCAAATTATTAATTTGACCTTGCTCTTTTGTAATCCGAGAAATCTTAACTTCAGTTTCACGCTTTGCAGATAAGATGGTTTCTTTTTGATCTTGAAGCTCTTCAACCATGCGAGTTCGACTTAATTCGCCGAATATGCCCCGACTCGTTATCCGAGATACTTGTGTCACCCCCTCCCCAGCAGTAACACGAGTAAAATTCCCAACTATGGAGCTGTCTATTTGCTTGACCTCATAGTTGTCCTGTTCACCCTCAATCAGATAAATATCTTCTGCTAATGTTTCCATTTCAGCAATCTTACTGACCGCTTCATCAATATCGGTAACAATTATGGCCTGACGCAGATGGCCGTATTCGGCTTCACAGAACTCAGCATCCTCAATAGACAAATCATCAAAGAACTTTGCTAGCAACTCGCCGCCGACCTCTTGGCAGATTTCCTGAATATTAGCGTCAACACCACCACTGTTAGATTGGAACCTTAAAAGATCGTTGTTAATACCAACCAACTCGGTCTCAAAGTTAGACTTATTCAGACGCGCAGTACCTAACTCTTTAGACAAATTATCAAGTTCAGTCACCAGTGTGGAGACACTTTTTATTTCAAGAACACTGAACCCACTAGTTTCTAGATATTCTTCTAGCTTAGCTTTACCCTGAGTCCACTTTGAAAGTGTATTAACCAGGTCTGGCATCTTATCTTCAATCGCTGAGATGCGCCGTGCGTAGTCATGGATTCTGTTTTCAGAACCTGCGAGTTCCTGCCTTGCTATATTCAAACCTTCACTAACCGTCTTATGTTCGCTATTTACATGCTCAACCGATGTAAGCTCAATACTGTACAACTGGTGGTACTCAATAAGACTGTCGTTATACCTCTGAGCTTTTGTAAATGCAGAGTGAGCTTGTTTAACATCTTGTCGAGCCTGTCCAACTTTCTCCATTTGCGGAGCCATTAGCCAATACGAATCAGCAATATGTTTCGACTCTTCGATGTCACTATTACTATCTTCACTACGTAATGCTTGAACTGCATTCACAACTGCATAATAAGAATCTTTTTTCTTGGTATAGACTTGTAGAGCAGAAGCCTTTTTATTAAGCGCCCCTTCAATCTCACTCAGTTCTTTTTCGAGTTTCTTGAGAAGGGATGCAGATTCGTCATAAACAAAATCAAAGCCCAGTTTACTTCTTACGTCTGCTAACTTACGCTGATACAAGCGATAAAGCTGTGCTTTATCATCAAGTCCTTTGTATCGAGAAGCAATATCTGCCAATTCAGTGTCAAGCTGCCTGATTTGAGAGTTTAGCTTATTTATGTCATCTAAATTTCTGCGCTTAGTATCTAACAGGTCATTCTCACCTTTCTGCGCTTCTTTTAAATCGGGTTCAATTTGCTCCAAAAGTCGCGATGCTTTAGCTTTATCATCAAGCGCTGATTTCACTTTTACTGCATCATGGTAATCTTGGTCTAAAGTCACCAACGAATCTTCTTTAACGTCCTTTGCCAGCTCAATTGACTTCAACTGCTCTTCTGTCTCTAAAAGCATCGTTTTGGCATCTTCAAGCCGCTTAGCAAGTTGCTTTTTCGTTCTTCTATTTTGAACGTAGCTTTGCAAAATCCCTTTGCGTTCTACGGCCAGAGCTGCGTATTTATGGGTAACGATGCGGCGAGTTCCCTGAATCACTTTGTCAAAAACATCCATTTGTTTTTGCGCATCTCTTAGTGAGTTCCGAGTCATCCTATTTCGTGACAGTGTCTCGTCCAACTCGGCAAAATTGTTGCGGATCGTATTATTCTCAGGCAGAAGGTAGGACTGCAACTGCTCCTGGATATCAGCACTAATCCCGCCATACATGGAGGATTCAATGATTTTATAATATTGCAAACGCTCACTATGACTACCCAAAGTTTTGGGCATAGCGCCGATTCGAAAGAGATAGTGGTGATAATCTGCTAATTTATTAAACCTTTTCAGCTTCCCACCAAATGAAGCCACATGCTTTGAAACATCCGATAGATTACAGACTTCGAAATCATCTTCACCAACTTGCACGAGAAAGTTATCGAGGAGAGTATGATGTTCCATATCTTCGATACAGAACATCGTCATATTCATTTTTGACTCGCTACTGGATACTTTATCAATAGCCACACCAAAGTGAACCTCGTTGCCACGGGTTGTTACAAATGACACAACACTATAAGCGAACCCTTCACCAATCCTGCCATAAAGCCCACTTCCTGACGCGATAGCCTTCGAGCCACTTTGAGTAGTGTTTTTGATATTCAATATTTTCTGGTCAGGCATAAGCGCAGTCATCATACTTGCCATGATCGTGGTCTTACCCGCACCGTTCTCACCAGACAGTGATGTCATACCTTCGCTTAGTTCAAAAGATTCAGCAAAAAAACCGCGCCAATTTACAATATTTAACGCTTTGAAATAGCCTCTATTACTCATATTCATCTCCACCAAGCATGTCTAATTGTTCTTCCCTTTTTTCGCGATCTTCTTTCTCATCGATAGTGTAGTCATCCACACCCTCACCCAAACTCGCGTATTCACCTTCAGAGCTGAGCATCGCATAAATCTCATCATTCTCATCTTGCCCCCGCTTATCAGAGGCGAACCTGAATATTGAATCTGTAGGCCTTACAAAGAGATTTTCACCACCTTTCAACTGAACCATGTTGATGGATTTGAAAAACTGCAACTTGGATCGAATCTTTTTCACTAAAGAGGTCAATTCCTGATCGGTCAGCCCGTCTTTCCGCTTGTAAATTCTTGCAAGCTTTTCCGAAGGAATAAGATTATTCATTTCATCAACAATAGACTCAAATGATATCCAACCATCCAAGATGTCGGTGTACGCATGAAGATTCATTTGCATGTAACAAAGCAAACGACCAATTGTCATCTCAAACTCGTCGAGTGTACGCCTATTCATTAATGATCTATCTTGAGTTCGTAGGTAATACACTGATTCAGACGTTTTTACTAATTCAACGCCATATAGACTGTAAAACTCTTTCAACTCATCGCTAATGTGACTGATGTAGTTAAACTCTTCAAGATCTCGGGTTGTAATGTGATAACCGCTGCGTAATAGTGTATCGATACGTGCAAATTTGTCTGTGAACTCAATCAATTGTTTCTCTCCAACAACTTGGATTTAATGCGCCCTAATCCTTCAACATCTGTCCATACTGCTTTTCTGAGTGAATTAACGGGACGCTTTCTGGCCTGAAGCTCTTTTATGACTATTTGAGCAATAACTAGGGGATCTTCGTTTTCAAAAAATGAAATGGCCGAGCCGACCTTATCGGGGATAAAAATGTCTTTTGTAAAGTCGATGTTTTCTTGCACCCACTCACCGACTAAGTCAGATAATCTTTTTGGCAATTCTGATGCAGATTTAATCGACTGCACTCGACGCTGTCCAACAATCTTCTTAGGAACAGGTCTTAACTTAGGCACACCTAAATTAATCACTTCGTCTGAATCTACAATCGTAACCGCGTACTCTTCCGGCAACCTCAATTGCTGCATTAAACGGTGAGAGAGCTGGCGCGTACTATCGACATTGACGAGTTTCTTAATGTAATCGAGCAAGTTGTTGTCGTAAACTTTCCACTGCCTAAAGCTAAGAACACTCCAGGAAGTAATGCGCTCTAACATTGCGAGAAGCCGCTCTAGCAATTCGTGAATTGCTAGATATTCCTCTTTCTCAGGAAGCTCCATACTTATTGTATTAACATGTGTCTCAATAGCATCCGCCTGAACACCAATTATCTCGGTAACCTGCTTTATCTTATCAGCTGTATCAGACAACAACGTGTTTATTTCGTCTAAAGCATCGTTCCATTTCAACTCAAATATCGACCATATTCTTTTTTGAATATCCTGCTGCTCTTCGTCGAGATTTCTTTGAATGGTATCGACTTTAACCAAGTCTTCAATTATCGAGAATCGTAATTGGTCATACATCTCACCCACAGAGGGAGCTTTACCATCGGAAAATTTTTGCGCCAGAGATGATAACTTACTCACGACGGTACTCATCTGGATATTTATTTTTATCTCAGATAGCTCATGATCGGCAACAAATGCTTCTGATAAGTGAACCCCTAGAGGCGTCAAACGATAGTTAGCTTCGTCCATGTTTTGGACGCGTATTCGTAATAGAATCCGTTGTGATACTAACGAATCAATCATCGCCGTAAACTTAACTTTATCGAATTCCAACTCCATTCGGAACTCTTCGAGCACCATCCTGAATGCTTCTATTAGATCTCGCTCTAACAGTTCTCTATCTGAATCACTATGAATAGCATTTAACGCAAAGATGAATGCAAGACGCTCTGTGTTTAAGTTGAGGCTAAAATCTCTATCTTTTACCCAGGCTATCAAACTTCCTATAGATTCAGACATTTTTCTGCCTCAAATTTCCCAACATAGTCCACCCCATCTTCATTAAAACGCCCAGTTCCTTTGTAGATGTAAACCCCAACTTCGCTTGGAACGTCGCCAATACCAGTGATCCAGTCTTGGATATTCACATCGCGGATATCGCATCTGACCATATTTGGTTCAACGTCAGTTCCCTGATATATACTCTCTTGCGATAGTGTTTCCTTGATATCTAGAAGCGCGTAACCCTCCAGACCAACCACTATCTTGGCAGTAAACTCTTTTGTCACATCCACTGTTTTGTACCTCCATTATCGCACCTTGGTGCGATATCTATTTTTTTAAGTTGACCCAGATCACAGCACCCTTGGGATGCTTGTACCGTACTGGAGTTTCATAAGGATTAACATTCTCAATAACCCATGCGAACCGCCACTTGGACAGCAACGATAAATCGGCCACACGATGTTTGTTGAAATTGCTAGCCGCCTCAGAAGCCGTTACTTCGAAGCTATCCACAAGCTCGCATTGCCCGACCACTAGACCACTACCACCTTCAATTAAGGCTATGCGGCCACGC
>CEVI01054670.1_pt1 | contig 10714 bp, 6 predicted proteins | sample 531471 | NCBI WGS metagenome assembly CEVI01 (sample SAMEA2623513, study PRJEB7988) | marine metagenome | isolation source: saline water (ENVO:00002010), including
CCTCCGCTGCGATCGAGCCTGCCGTGCGCAACCGGTCGAGAAGCATGAGGAACGCCAATTCGGAATCCGTGTCGCCAATACGGTGAGGGATCCATTTGCGGGCTTCTTCAAGCTCCTCGATGCCCGGCAAATCTCCATTATGCGCAAAGGCGTGGCGCTTGCCCTCCACAACTCGATCGAACGGATGCGTATTGGCCAATGCGGGCTTTCCCGACGACGCCCTGCGCACGTGCGCCATCAAATGCTTGGAAGGCCTCTCGTGGCGAACGACCATCCGCGACAGTTCGCTGGTGGCGGCAGGGTTGGGCTCGCGGAACAGATAGGCATCGCGGTCCTGGGCAAAAAGGATACCCCATCCATCGCGATTGCGATGCTTCTCGCCACCTTCGGCCGCGAAGAGATCAAGTTCGTAGCAGACCGTGTGCGGTACAGATGCACTCATCGCAAACAGTTCACACATCGATACCTCTCCAATTCGTCGATCGTGGACATTCGCGCCAAGTGACGCTTATTCCAAACAGGCTTATCGTTTCATCTGGCCACCGGAAGGCGACGCGCTTTCGCCCTCTGCTCTTGCTGAGATTGCCCCGCTCACAATGACATTCTGATAAGCATAGGGAATTTCTATACCCACCTCGTCAAAGCGCTTCTTGATCTGTTCCAGCAGGTCATATTCAACCGCTTTGGCTGTCGAGGAATCGGCACACCATGCCCGCAGGGACAGGTCCACGCTGGATCCGCCGAGATTGACCACCGGGCATCCCACAACCTCGACGACATCGTCATGCCCCTGCGCCAGTTCCAGCACGATCGCCCGCGCCCTCTCGATATCGGAATCGTAACCGATGGAAATCGTCGGTGAGAGCATCACCCGGGGATCGACGGAGGACAGGTTGATCATGATCTGGTTGGCGATCGTTCCGTTCGACAATACGATCCGCCGATTGTCGAACGTTCGCAGCACGGTGTAACCGAGCGACAGGTCCTCCACTATACCGGTCTCCACCCCGGTAGGCGTGGTCAGCTGCAAGCGGTCGCCACGTCTGAAGGGCTTGTAGATAACGAGACTGATTCCGGACACGAGGTTGCCCAGCGTCGATTGCGCAGCAAACCCGACGACAACCGAAACGATACTGACGCCCGCCAGCAGCGAAGTCGTCACCTTGTTGAGAGACGGAACGACATGCGAAAAGATCAGCGCGAGAACGATCCACATGATGAAGGTTCCAAGGTGCTGGATGAAGCTGACTGTCATCCGGTCGATCCGCTCGTTCGGATCATGATCGATGACCGTCTTGAGCGTTCGGCGCACGATCCAGCTTAACATCATGCCGATGGCAATGAACACGATACCGAGCCCAACCGCGCCCCATAGGTGGGTCGGATCAAGATAGTGCGTCAGATCGGTCAGCCAGTGCCACGAGGCCTCGCCGGCTTCGGACGACGGCGATGCGGTCGGGGTCGGCGAGGGAGCGTTCGTCGACAAGGGAAATATCATGCGGCCGGTTTGAACGTATCGGGATCGGCCATCCGCCAATATTCAGCGAAAGCGGTATCTTCCGGCTCATGTATCAGTTTGCCTGGCTCAACCTCATGCACGATCTGCGACCACGGGATCATCTCGGCATTGTTCTTCCATTGACGCAAGTGCTGCGGCGTGAATTCGTCCGGCGATTCCAGGCCGCAGGCAACAACGATATCGTGCAGGCTGTCGAGCGTCTTCGACTGGAAGTTGGCTACGCGCTGCGCCTTTTCCGGAATGACGAGCCCCCGTTGGCGTGCCGGTGAACTTGTTGCAACACCCGTTGGGCAGGTCCCTGTATGGCACCGCAGCGACTGGACGCAGCCGAGCGAAAACATGAAAGCCCGCGCCGCATTGCACCAGTTGGCGCCGAGCGCTGCGTTCATGGCAATGGCGGAACCGGAAAACACTTTTTCCGATGCAGCCAGCTTGATCTTGTCTTTGAGGCCAGTGCCGATCAGCGCATTGTTGACGTAATGGAGCCCGATACGCAGTGGCAGCCCCACGTGGTCGGACAGCTCAAGGGGCGCCGCCCCGGTCCCGCCACCACCGCCATCCACGACGATGAAGTCGATATAAATACCGCTGTCGAGCATCGCCTTGCAAATGGCGAAGACCTCGTGGGGCATGCCGACACAAAGCTTGATGCCGACTGGCTTGCCGCCGGAAAGCTCGCGCATTTTTGCTGCGAATTCGAGCATTTCCCTCGGTGTCGAAAATGCCGAATGACCAGGAGGTGACAGGCAATCCTGATTGGCCGGCACCTGGCGCGTCTTGGCGATCTCCTCGGTAACCTTGGCAGCCGGCAGCAATCCGCCATGGCCAGGCTTGGCTCCCTGGCTCAACTTGATCTCGGTCATCTTCACCTGATCGTGCTGTGCCTTGTCGCGGAAGCTTTCCGGATCGAAATTACCGTCGTCGCTGCGGGCACCGAAATAGCCGGAACCCAATTCCCAGACGATATCGCCGCCATGTTTGAGGTGATAGGGTGACAGCCCGCCTTCGCCGGTATCGTGATAGAAGTCGCCGATCTTCGCGCCCATGTTGAGCGCCTCGATCGCGTGGTTGCCAAGCGCGCCGAAGCTCATCGCGCTGATGTTGAGACGGGCCGCATCATACGGCTTGCTGCACTGTTCGGTCCCTACCGTAACCCGCGTCCGCTTTGGCGCTTTGGGGTTCGGATTGATGGAATGGCACAGCGCCTCGTATTCTTCCGAGTACACGTCCAGTTCGGTCCCGAAGGGATGGGCATCCTCCTGATGCTTTGCACGTGCATAAACAAGCGAGCGGGCGACGCGGTCGAACGGGCGGCCATCCAGCGGGCCTTCGACGATGTAACTACGCAGAAAGGGGCGGAGATCTTCGAACAGCCAGCGAAAACGGGCGCTCAGCGGATAGTTCCGCCTCAGCGAATGGCTGGTCTGGACTATATCCCACAGCGCTATGAGCAACAGGGGGACAACAACGACAAAGCCCCAGTAAAACCCCTTGGAAATCAAGGCACCCAGAAGAGCGAGAGCAACTGTAAGAGCGAGCGGTATCCAGAAACCGAGATTTCTCTCCACGCCCTTGTCTGCAAACAATCCGCGCACCAGCATGCCAAACGCCCCTTTTTTTCGCTCTTCCGCCAAGCGGTAGAGTTCACAACCGCCACCTGTAAAGGCGGAGGACGCGCTACGGTTCCTCAGTTGACGGCTTCGGATGATGTTCGATGCGCGGCGGTGACCGGAAAACTTCATCCGTTGAAACCGTGATGAGTTTGTGCCGGGAGCTACCTGGGACCATCTTCAAACGATCCAGAAAATTGCTGAAAGGGGCCTGTTCCTTTCGTTTCAATACCCGTTTCGCACAAAAGAAGGGATCGATTTACTGAAGGATGGCGCATGTCAGTCTTTCTGATGGGCAAGCCAAACTTCGCTTTGTGAGCGAGCAAGATCGAGCAGGTTGCCCATCACCAGATTGATGTCGATCAGGTGAAGTCCCATGTCCGGATTAAGTCGGCCATCGCTGTAGATGTCGCCAGTGATGTCGTCAGTCCGCTGGTCATCAGGATCCGCCTTGATCCGGATCGTGAGATACTGACCTTTCTCATTCGACACGCATTCGCCGGTGAGCAGGCCGGGAACTGACGCGAATGGTGTGTCGACGGTTTTGCCGTCCATTGTCCATCGTGGCACTGGGCCGCCCATCAAAGCATCTGTCGTCAGATAGGAATGCAGGGGAGCCTCACCTCCGGCGGGCGCGGCGGGATTGACACAAGCAATCACCATGCCGGGCCGAGTCGTGGCGGCATAATCGTTCACCGGACCGATGGTATCTCGAAAACTGCGATAGGCGACGATGCATCCGACTTGGCTTGCGCTGGTACAGAGCGGCATGGACTGGAAATCCCCGCCGACAACCTGTCCATTAGGCACGACCACACTGGTGCCATTTAAGTAACCAGCCACAATCCTGTCCTGCGACGGTTTCCCGTCGATTTCGGTCTTGATGAGTTGGGTCAGCATACGCGAACCTTGCGAATGACCGATCAGGATTATGCCGCGCCCCTGATTGTAGTTTTCAAGGTAATATCTCCACGCATCCGTGACATCGCCATAGGCTGTGCGAAATGCTTGGATGACCTCAGCTCTCGGTAGCTGGCCGGATGCCCCCAGCATGGTGATCTGACGATATTTTGGTGCATACACGCGGCATACATCGGCAAAGCGAGCGAGTTGCTGCTGGATTACTCGACCTTCCTCAGGCCCCTCGTTCCAATCAGCATTCGCATCTTGGTCGAGCGAGATCGTGGGGTAGATGTAAAAACAGTCGACCGGCGCATCCACCGGAGGTGCGAACGGTTCGAGTGTCATCGTCCCATCAGCGTCTACCACGGTTGTCGCCAAATCCTGGTCACACGTGTCCGCGCGTCCGGGCAGGCAAAGCCATTTGTCGCCATCGGCGTACAGGCCCCCTGCGACATTTGCCCCGAGGCCAACAGCTTCCGTTTGCTGCTCCGCCATAGCAGATACGCTGGCGGTAAAAAGGGTCGCGCCTATCAAGGCGCCGATCATACGACTGATCATACGTCTCTCCCTGTGATTATCGCACTCATCGTCATATTTCGTGGTGCTCTTGCTCGGCACGCAGAATGCACATGATCAACAATGATGGCAATATACATACAGTCATGATTGTTTTTTGACCGCCCAACGCTTTTAGCCCGATGTGCGGGAGGGTGGGGAATGAGCGGCTAGCAGCAGGAACTAATCGACGCCGAAAGCTACACGCACAATCTGGCGTTTGCGTGAAGGATCTTGCGAAACTCGAGTAAGTTATAAACACGGCTCAGCAGGACGAGTGTGAGCTATGGGACTTAGGCTGACCCGCCTCGATCCTAAGATTGTGCGCTTTCGGCAATCAGCCGGTCGGTCAGCATTTCCTTGTACCATTCGAGCAATTTGACCGAGTCGGCGATCGTTTCTTCCGATCCGGCAAAGATCGATTCGAGTAGTAGGCCTCTCATAGCCGCCATGTGGAGCTTATTCATCGTGTTGAGCATCTCATCATTCTCGATCCCGGCGTCCTTGGCGATGTCCTTAGTCTTTGCGAGGTGGATTTGGTCCAACTGCTGGAGAATGCGTGGCATTATCTCGGCCAAGAGTGGATCGCCGCGCGACCCGATGAGGATTTCGAGCAAGGCGATCGATTCAGGCTCACGGATCGTTTCCCATGATGCTTTAGTCAGCGCGTGGAAGCGTTCGACCCCTCGCTTGGTTCCTCGCAATGCCTCTCCGCGTTTGTTTTGAAGCCTTTCCACAGCGCGGTAACCGACTGCCTCCATCAGTTCGGCCTTACCGGAAAAGTGATGAAGGATGCCGCCCCGGCTGATGCCTGCACGTTGTGCCACACGGATGACAGTCGTCGCCGCATAACCTTCTACGGCCAGATTAACGATTGCCGCATCGATAGCACGGCGGCGAGACGAAGAGGTGCGCTCCGCCTGGGTTCTGCGAACCTTCTTGGGGCGCACCTCGTCTCTTTTGCTCTTTTGGAGAGCAGGTGTCGGCACTACATCGGTCATTGCGGTACGTGTCCTAAATCCGATCGAAGCGCCTAACAAGTTCCCGGTTCGCTCCCAGCGGACCGATTACAACTTGCCTCACTCAGAACCGCGTTGTCGCCCCGACGAAGAAACGGCGACCGATCACATCGTAGGTCGAAGTGGGCGTGACCGAACTTCCCCCGAACTCAGGCGGTTGCTTGTCGAACAGATTGTTGATGCCGGCACGCAATTCGAACTGTTCGGCCACGTTCACGCGCCCGATGAGATCGAAATAACTGACCGCCGGTACGCCTTCCGCATTGCTGTCAGAGTTCGTGACGATCGCCGAGTTGTCCTGTTGCCCGATAAAGCGCCAGCGTAACGACAGAGAACCGTTGTCACGCGCAAGGCCGAGAGTTGTGACGTGCTTCCAGGCCGGGTGAGTCGAGGAGAATCCATCGATCTGAGCGTTGCCTACCGTGCCTGCGTAATCCAAGACCGGATCGCTCGAGGTCGACTGGATTTTGTAGTTAATCACGTAGGTTAGCGCGCTATTCAAAAAGACCCGACCAACACCGCCGACGTTGACCGCCGCATCCACCTGAACGTCGATCCCAGAAGTCTGATAGCGGGCGAGATTGAACAGGGGCTCTTCGATCTCGGCAAGCAGACCGGAAGCATCGCGCTCGATTAGCTGGCAATTCACATTCTGCGGGTCATAGTCGGGATTTTGACCTGTGAAGTTATAACATTGGTTCAGCGCGATGGGGCTGGTCAGATAGCCGATCGCATCATCCACGCTAATATTATAATAATCTATGGATGCGGAAAAGTCCGACAGAACGTCAAACATGAAATCCGGTCGAATGACCGCCCCGATCGTGAAGCTGTCGGCAGTTTCTTCCTGCAAGTTGGGGTTGCCGATGCGAAATGCCGCGTTCGCACTGCCCGAATAGGTATAGCCATCCACCAACGACAAGGGGACCCCTTGTGCGATACAAAGCGCCCTGACCTGTGTCGGATCAACGCCTTCGATTTCACCATTGCGTGCCGCCCCTGTCACGTCGCATGGATCTCCGCCGCCGCTAACGGCGCGCCCAATGATGCCGATTGCCCCCGCGCGTGGAGAAAAGAGGTTGCCAAGACTGGGCGCGCGGATTGCACGAGAATAACCGCTTCGAAAGGTTAGGCCCGTCAGGGGCGTCCAATTGGCCCCTGCTTTGTAGGTATTCACTCCGCCTATTGTTTCATAATCGGAATAACGATAGGCGAGATTGACTTCGAACCCATCGAACACCGGCAAGAGCAGTTCGCCGTAGATTTCTGCTACCGATACGTCACCACCCGAAGACAGCGCTCCCGATGTGCCGAGCACCTCAGGCGCGGTCGTAACGCCGGGCGTGTCAGTTGGGGTTGGGCTCCTGAGCGGGTCGATTGTCGCCTGATATTCGTTGCGACGATACTCCGCGCCAACTGCAAAGCCAAGCGGCCCGGCGGGCAGATCGAACAGGGCGCCTGTCAGGTTCCCTTGTAAAACGGTCTGCTCGAAGACCGCCCTGTCCACCGTGTCGAGCGTGAGATAATCGGAACATTCCTGAGAAGTCGGCGCGAAGCCGAAGGGATCGTAGCCGCCCGCGCAAAGACTCGCGCCGCCGTCTGGCGCAGATACGACTGCGTTGAACGCCGATCTGCTGACTTGGTTGAAAGTGGTCGAGTTGTTGGTGGTCCTGCCGCGAGTAGCATATAGGTCGAAGTTGAGAGAGCTACCGATGACGCCCTGAATACCTACAAGCGCTTGGTAAACATTGTAATCTTCCTCTATTTCCAACCGCCCTATGCGGGTGCCGGTGAAATAGTAGGAGAAGGGCGCAGTCGGAAAGGGCCTGGCATTCAGTACGGTTCGCAAGTCGGGCGTGATGAAGGGATTCGTAACAGGGATCTGGATTGGATCGACGACCGACTGAAGAACACCGGACCCCGACGTCTGGCTGGCTTTATACGTAGCATAATTGAACTGTGCGTAAGCCGTAATCCCGCTGGTCACGTCGAATTCAGCGCGGGCAAAACCGGTGTAACGCTCAATCGGCAGTTGGACGGTGGAGTCATAGAGTGAGCGCTGCCTTACAACGCCGTCCGCAACCAGATATCCGGTCGTTTCGGTATCGCGCAGGTTCAGTGCGCCATCACGGCCAATGATAGTCCCATCGGAATTGACCAGATAGCTACTCGACACCCCGGGAATACTCGTTCCGTATGTGTTGCCGAACAGATTACGAAACGCGGCCACATTGCCTGGCCGACCAAACCCGAAAGGGTTGCTGCCCGACTGGATGATCAGGCCGCTTGTCGGCGAAGAGGTGCCATCCACATTGTCGAAGAAGGGCCTGGCGAATTGCGATGCAGTCCCCCGTTCCAGATAAGAGCCAGATAAGAATACACGCGCGCGGTCTTCAGCGAAGCTGCCGCCGTAGGTGGCGGACGCACTATAGGTTTCCGCATCGCCCAATTCTGCAATTCCGACGTCACCCTGCAGTTCAAGACCGCGAAAACGATTGTTAAACTTGAAATTCACCACGCCCGCAATCGCGTCGGATCCATAGACGGCTGAAGCACCGCCGGTGATGACCTCCACCGAGGAAACAAGGGCGGATGGAATCGTATTGAGATCGATCGCCCCCGATGTGTCGGATGGCTGAAGCCTGCGACCATCGAAAAGGATAAGCGTCCGCTCGGCGCCGAGACCCCGAAGGTTCGCATTGGCTCGCCCGCCACCGCCAGCGGCTACCGCGCTGGTTTGCGAACCTTGCGTCGCCTGAAACTGTGGCAAGGCGTTGAGCGACTGTTCGAGCGTGGCCGGGCCAGCGTTCTGAATGAACTCCTCCCCGATGGTCGTAATAGGACTTTCGGCAGTGTAATCGCGTCGCACGATGCGCGAACCGGTAACAACGATCGGATCGCTCGTGGCAACTGCAGCGCTTTCGTCGGGCGCCACTGCGCCTTGGTTCTCGGACGATGGAATTTCCTGCGCCTGAAGCGGCTGAGTCAGCATCGCAAGGCTCACGCCAGTTAAGGCTAAAGAGCGAACAGTCCTCATTCATTTTCTCCCAGTTTACATCCGCTTCTTGCGGTATGGGGCTACTGCCCAATCAAGTTTTTAAAGGCCGGCACACTGACACAGAGGCCAAGATTGGTTCGAGGAGAACCACGGCCTTGTCACCTCGCCAGGCCGCGTCATTCAGGAGTGGAATCGCGCGACGCGCCGATATCGGCCCAGATCCTTCGGAACTGCGATCGCGGGTCGTTCTCGACATAGGGTTCTTGTGACAGGATCATCGTAGCGCGCGTTTCGCCATCGTAGGCAGGCCAGTCCGGCAGATATTCGTTGTTGGGATCTCCGCTCGCTGCAAAAGCCGCCCAGCTGCCAGCAATTCGATCGGCCATCGCGAGGCTATCTGAGCTTGGGCCATTGAGCGCGCCACGTACGCTGTGCAGGCTAGGTGCGACATCGATGCCGTGAACCGCGCCGTAGCGTCCGCCATAAGCAGGGCTTGGCCATGTCCAGAGGTATGACCAGACCGGCGCCCCTCCCTGCTTCGCTTTGAGTTCGGCTTGAACAAAGGCGCTCTTACGGAACCAGATATCGCTATCCATCCGGGCAGCAAGGAGGAATGGCTTCTCGCCCGGGCTCTCGTCACGGTAAAGATCGACGACTTCCTTTGCCCTATCGCCCGCCCGCGCGTGAGCAAAATCTAGCAGCTGAGCCTCGGTCATGTCGAAGTTGGCCATTCGGTAGGACCGCTCATCGAGCGCCGTCGATACGATCAGCGGTACATCATGGCTGACCGCCGGCGCATCGGGTGCAAAGGGATGGCGCGGCAGGATATTGCCATCGACGACAGGAGCGAAGGAAGTCGGTGCTTCGCCTTTGGCGCGCGCGGCGGTCTCGAGTGTCGCCTGCGTCTCCAGTAAGGTCGTCCATGGGACGGCCTGAAGCGCATCGATATTCCCGGGAGCAATGTCCAGCGCACTGAGAAGCCGTGCGGCATTGGCATTAGCCATTTCGACGGGCATCATCCGCAGGGCAGACCCACTCATCACGCCTGCTCGGTGGAACAGTCCCTTGCCGCTGGGCATCGCCATCAACGTGCTGGTCTTCGCGCCCCCTCCCGACTGACCGTAGACGAGGACACGCGAGGGATCCCCGCCGAAGGCTTCGACGTTGTCGCGCACCCATTCGAGCGCCGCGACAATGTCCTGCATGCCGACGGTGCCGGACGAGGCGAAACGGTCGCCGCCGAACTCGGCCAAGTGCAAGTAACCCAGCGCGCCGAGACGGTGGTTAACCGAAATGACGACGCTGTCGGAGAAACGCGCCATCGCTTCCCCGTCCAGTCCAATCCCATTGCCCGAACCGCCGTAGAAGCCGCCCCCATGGAGCACGACGATGACCGGTTTCTTTGCGGCATCAGAAAGGTCGGGCGACCACAGGTTGAGGGAAAGGTTATCTTCGCCTGGCCCCGAGGGCTGACTCTCGAACATGATAAGGTCAGCATAATCGTGACGCCTGTCACCCGGCACCTGCGGCGCCGTATCCGAATATTGCAGAGCGCTCCGAATGCCCGCCCACTTCTTCACGGGTTGAGGTGGCATGAATCGGTTCGCTCCGCCTGTCGGGGCGCCGTACCGGACGCCGACAAATTTCGCGACGCTTCCAGCCATTACGCCACGCAAGCGTCCATGGGTCGTTTCAACCACAGGGTAAACGTTCGCGGCTGATAGCGGCCCCGCCATAGCAAGGAGGCCGCTGGAAACCGTTGCGCCAAGGAAGCCTCGTCGACTCGGCGAAAACAACCGTCCCATTCGATACTCTCCCGTTGTCGGTAAGGCTTTTGCCAAATCCGGGAGCACATTAACCCGCAGCTGAAAATAAAACAATCGTGACTGTCGGTTTATTTTAGGCGCTATTATAGGCCAGTCGCCGGTCCTACCTTACCCCGAGTTGCAAAGGTCGCAGAAGGTCCCGAAGATGGCTGTTCGCGAGCGGCATCCCGCGGCGCCATCGGTTTGCTGAACGGGCAACTCGAATAGCAGCCAGCACTTCAACGAAACGCAGAGACCTCGTCCAGCACTTCGCGGATCGTATCGTATATACAGTCTAGTTGCTC
>CEVI01123832.1_pt1 | contig 10710 bp, 10 predicted proteins | sample 531471 | NCBI WGS metagenome assembly CEVI01 (sample SAMEA2623513, study PRJEB7988) | marine metagenome | isolation source: saline water (ENVO:00002010), including
GGGCAGTTACAGGTTCGATTCCTGTAGGGGCTACCAATAAAATCAATGGGTTAAATCTTATCGCTCTTTACTTTTTAGTTTCATGTAGCAAATGTGTAGCATTGTGGCTGATTTTATTTAGCGCTATTCAGGGCGACAGTTATTGTGAGTAGCTTTTTTAAATTTACGTATTTTTCTGCTTAAAGGTTATGCTTTATTACTCTGTATTAGAGCGAAAACTCCTTTGCTTCTCCAAAGAATAAAGAAATTTCTTTTTGGAATGAGTCAATGGGATCAATATATAATATTCTCATATTATTAATAGCTCTGGAGCATGCTACATATAGCAAATTTCTGCGTTCTTGGTATTCAGTGTTCTGTGGATCTTTAAAAAAGTCAGGGAAATATGAATTATCTCTCTTAAATGAGTTCTCCATTATGATAACTACATTGTTATACTCAAGCCCCTTAGTACTATGGTAAGTGTTATATCTAATAAGTTCTTTGCTAGAGTCTGTAATAAATTCATACCAATTAGTGTATTCACTCAAGGAAGTGTTAAGTGCTGTATTAATAAGTTCAATACGTTTTTCTTCTTTGATGGAACTTGTTTTTGGTAGATTATGAGTTAGTCGCTGCTTGAACCCCTCAAGCGTATGTTCGAAATCATCAGACGGAATAAAATCTTTTAATTTGCATTTGAAAAGATTAGAGCCAGACTCATAGAGTTTAAATAGCTCCTCTAAATAATCTTCGAAAGTATTAATTTTTTCGTTTGTCAATATATTCAATTCGTTAAGATAGTGTTGAGCATCACATATCGACACTGATGTTTTTTCTTTTGGAAGTATATCTTCAAGTATCTTTTGAGGTTTTAATATTAATTCTCTAAACTCTATGATAGATAGAATAATGCGGATAGAAGTGTCTAGCTTAGTTAAATCTCTACTTATAACTTTCTGTGATTGCTCTTGAAAATAGAAAAAATTTTTAAAGCAATTAAAAAGCTCCCTGAAGCCACTCAACTCAGCAAGCATTTCATTTTTAAGCACTAAGCATTGTACTCTATCACTGCTTTGACTTGATAGTTCACCATTTATGAAGCTGTTTACCAAAAATGAGGAGTCATTTGGTCTCTCATTTACTAACTTATAAAATGAGAAATAACCTCCATCATTTCTTTCGTATATACTTTCTTGAGAAATTTTGTCACTGCGAAGTTTGTTAGATACTTTTATTATTTCATTTCGAGATCTACGGTTATAATTCTTCTCTATTTTTAATAAGTTTGGGTGGTATTTATCAAGGTTGTTGGAAATGCCATCCGAATAGATGCTTTGCATTTCATCTCCAAAGTAGCCAATCATTAACTTTTGAGATAAGTTTGAATCTTTAACTATTTCATACATGAAATCTATAACTTTTTTATTAGTGTCTTGATACTCATCAATTAACACGTATGGGTAAGAGTCAGCGATTATCCTGCGAAATGTTGGGTATTTCTTACATAGCTTTAAACCATACTCTAGAAGAGTATCATGACTAATCAGCATATAATGAAGCCTATCACTATTAAAATTGGCGTTATATTTTACTTCTTTGTAATCACCTGATTTTATTTTGCTAAGGCATTTTGTTAATTTATCTATGTCATGTAATTGCTTTACTGATGTTCTAAATTTACCTAGGTTTCTATTTAGTTTATAACCAAAATTTTCAAGAATGCTTTCAAAGTCAGTAGTAAGGCAAGTCGAGTTGTAGAAAGTATTTTTTACATCACTTGAAAGAAAGTAGTTGTTGAATTTTTTATTGTCTCCACTTTTTAGCCACTCTTCATCTTTGCTGTTCTTAAATGATTCTTTTATTTCTAATATTTTATTTTTTATATTTTCCTCATGTTCAACTAATAACTCATCTTGGTGTGAATTTATCATTTCCCACATTCGCTCGTGAATAGTTGACACTCTTACTAATTCACTATTTCCGAATTTTGATTTTATATTTTCCGCTGCAGCATTGGTGTAGGTGATACATAAAATTTTCCTTTTTTGTTTTGATATTTTACTTCCATATTTTTTTGTTATATATCTTAAGCTTTCCATTAGTGCATAGGTTTTTCCTGAACCCGCACCTGCATTAAATACAAAACACTCTTTTTTATCTATTGCAGTATTAAGATGCTCTTGAACTTTATTTTCATCGATTATTTTCTGAGGGCATTCTTTAAATTTAAGCATCCTCATTACCTTTTTTTTGAATTGATTTCTGAACATTTAATTTTTGTGCCAACCAATCCAAACCATCTTCAATGTACTTTGGTAAAAGTGGAGCATCAGTTCTAGACGTGATTATTTGATAAAGAAGTGTGTTAGCAAAGTCACTTTTACTAGAGGCTAGTTTGCACTGCCACTCAAAAGAGTTTTCTTTTGATTTACAAGTGTCTTCTTCTTCAATTCCAACGATTCTTTTATATATTCTTGGCTTTAAATCTTTTAATGTTTTATTTAGCGTTTTATGATTGTAATTTGTGAGTATGTAAGCTTCTTCAAAGCTTGACGCAATAAACCCATTTATTGGATCTTTTTGGAAAACGATCATGAAATTATTTTCGCAAAAATATTTTATGTCACTTGGGATTTTTACACCTTTTTTTTCATCATCACTATCATCATTCAATAACTCTTCATCAGTCAATATCTCTTCATCAGGTAGCTGATATTTTGTTTGATTTAACTTGCAAATATACTTTTTTAAAACGGTATTAGTAGTGAGGTGATTGTCAATTTTACTAATTTGCTTAAAACTTTCCTTGTCAGCTTTACTTCTCTTTATATCAAGGTCGGTAATTACTAAACATGGGATTTTTAACAGGTCTATAAGTGGCTTATATATATGTGCAAAAGCACCGTTAATGTTGAAAATTGAAACTCCATACTTTTGCAAATCCTTTGACTCACTGAGGTAATGTTGAAGTAAGTGCTCTTCAGTAATGCCTTCAACTAAGATTATTGCATCAGAAAAGAAAAGTTCAGATACTTTATATTTAATGTGCTTCTTTAAAAACTTTAATTCATCTATTTCTACTGTATTTTTAGTGTCATTCTCTTTTTTTGCAATGTTACGATCATTTAATGTAACTACATTACTATAATTGTTTTCATCTGTAGTAATGTAATTTATATTATTGAATGTATTACTACTATGAATTTTGCTATTAACAATGTGAGAAGAGTGAGTTGTTATAATTAATTGGCTGTTGATATTTTTACTTTTATGTTTTCCAAGTAATAAGTTAAGGGCATCATCAATATTTTTTATGAATAACTCTTGCATCTGAGGGTGCATGAAATTTTCAGGCTCTTCTATACAGATAAGATTGACTTTGTCATGTATTTCACTTTCTTCATATTGCTCTACATAATCAATTATTTGACCAAGTATTTTCATTAAGTTGGAGTATCCAAGTCCAAATTGATTTTCAGGTATGAAATTATTATTCTCTTCAAATTCATAGCTAATTAGTTTGCTAAATAGAGATTGAAAGTCTAAGTTAGATCTCAAATGCACGAGCATATTTTGCTGTTCAGTTAATCTTCCAACTACGTGATTCACGGTGTTATTATGAGATTCTCCAATATGACTATCCATAAAGTTGTTAATTCTTGATATCTCTTCTTCTAAGATAATACGGTTATCATCTTCTTCATCATTTAACCTATACTGGACTATCTTGTTAAAAACTGAAGATAGTGAGGTCTCCCCATCATCCAAGTTTGCTTTAATAGTTGTTAAATCGAAAAGGTTTTTTATGTTAAAGATAGAATTGGAAATTAAATTACCTTTGGAGTCATAAATGTGGCGAGAGAAGTTGGTTTTGTCTATTATCCTTAGGAATTCACTAAACTTAACTTCAGATTTTTTCTTTGAAGCGTTTGAAAATAATTTGTAAACTCTTTCTTGATATTGTTCACTTTCAGAGACAACAAACTTAATTTCTAGAGTTATTAATTCATTAATTACATTATCTTTAATTGATATAAATTTTTTTAAGTTTTGAATCGATGTAGATTGAGATTTAACATCAAAACCAACATTCAATTTAAATTTCATTATTGGTAGTTCAATACTATCAAATTTATCTTTAAGGACGCTGTTTTGTTTTGTACAAGTACCAGCATTTTTGTATTGGTCAAAGATATTCTTTAAGTAACTCAAGTTAAAAGATGACCCTAATATATTGTCATTATCAATGGCCTGTTTTAATGCTTTGGTGACAGTTGTTTTCCCTGCATTATTTTTACCTATAACTAGAGTTGTAGCACAAGCAACGAAGCTCTTGGGATTAGAGTCAGCAGTATTGTCCTCTTTTGTTTTTTTATAATCTGATTGAACAAATTCAATTATGTTGTTTTTTGTGCCAAATTTCCTGAAATTAGTGATTTCTAGAGACTGTAAGTACATACAACATCCTTATTTACTGTAATGTTTTAGTTTTCTCTAATGAAATTAACACCTTTTGGGGTTTGTTTGTAGTTAAATGCGCACTAATTTATAAAAGGAAAACTTTAAAGTACAGTTATTTACAGAACTCCAAGTAAGAGATTTCTTGCCATTCTGGCAAGTGGGTAGCTAAAGGTTGTTTTTGAAGTTTGATAGAGGATTTGAGCTACCTAAAGCTTGTTTTATAGCTTTAGGTCTTCTGAAAAGCACCAAAACAATGCTTTGAGTATGACTTGATAGCTAAAGCTCATAAAAGGGCTTTAGCTATTTAAAATAATATTGTTATGCTTTTTCTAACAAAGCAAAATAGTTAAGCGATGGAAAGGCGAATGAACGTATATCAATTAAGAAAGCCAACAAATGCTTGTGATGTAATTAATCTTGATATCATGGAAATGTCAAAGCAGATAGTTAAAAACGCTAATAAGCCTATGAGTAGTGATATTATTCAAATCGTTATGAATGATATCCCAAAGGGAAAAGCCACATTGTCAGAGCTATCGCCTAATGGTTTCGAATGCAAGCATGAACCAAGGGCAAAAAAGCAAAACTATGATGTTAATTTATACGGCTCATTTTTAGTCCTGAATGAATCAGCTTACGGGTGTTTAGGTGCCCCTTTAAGTGAGTTTGGGGAGTTCATCGACTTAAAGACTAATGGTGATAACTTATATTTTTTCAATCCATTAATATTTGCTCAAGAGGATCTGAGCCTAACAGAAAAAGTGTATCTAGATGGCTTTGAAGATGGGTTAAAGTCTCTTGTTTTTGATGAGCAAGATATAAGCAATAAGCTTATTTTTAAATCGAAGATGCAATCAGGGTTGTCACTTTACTGTACCGACGATTTCAAAAAGCTAGTTAACGATAATAATCTGACAGGGTTAGTTTTTAATACTGACTTACTCTCATATTTCTAAATTAACGCATAGTTAGTATCTGAATAGCAACTGCTTTATGTTTTAGCATAAGGCAGTTACAAGTTCAGGGCTTATCAAAAAACAAAGGGCATTCTAGCAGCCTTTCTTGGCAGGCTATTAGAGTAAAATTAAAGCTCAGTAAAATGGCAATAAATAAGCCTCAACACATACCTTCAAATAGTTTTTTATCAATATTTTTAACTTTGATGGCTTCAAAAATCGTGAGTAATTTATTTAAGTCAGTTCTCTGTGATTTCGTGCCAACAATATATTCTTGAGTAATTATAGTGCAACCATACACAGGGCCAGCTTGACCTATACTTCCATAATATATGGCTCTTACTGACTCGGGGGTATGTTCTGAAGCTTCAATAATCGGCGTTCTTGTACCTTTATTACTCACGGAAAAAAAACTTAATTTTATCACTTTCTATCCAGCCTGCATTCGCATCCATCTGTGTCACAAGTACACCTGATGGAGGAATATCGTATACCCGAGAATCACCTTTGTATTGTGGCGGCTTACCATTAGGGGCATTAAATATAACGTGTAATCTTCCAGAAAACCCATCAGGTATAAGAATAATTTCAGGCTCACTTTCTTTTACTTCTGTACAGGCTGACAGTAACGCAACTATTAAACCTATAAGCAATATTTTTAGATACTTCATAGAGTTACCTTTTGAAATTGTAGAGCTCCACAGAAATTACAATGAGCAAGCCTTAACACATGCCTTCAAATAGTTTTTTATCAATATTTTTTACTTTGATCGCTTCAAAAATCGTGAGTAACTTTTTGGTATTTCTTTGCTCAGCATCTGTACCAACCGTAAAGTTTTTATTTATTACTGTGCAGCCGTATATTGGACCTGAATGCCCTAAGCCACCGACATAAACGGTTCGTTCAGTTTTTGGTATATTTTCTGACGATTCATACATAGGAGTTCGCTTGCCGGACTTACTTACAGAGAAGTACTTAATTTCACTGCTTTCACTCCAACCCTCATTGGCATCCATTTGTGTTACAAGCACACCTGATGGGGGAATATGATACATCCTTGAGTTACCCTCGTATTTGGGAGGTTTACCATTTGGTGCGTTGAATACAATATATAAAGACCCTACGTATTCTTCTGGTATCAGGTAAATTGCAGGCTCTCTTTTTTTTACCTCTGTACAGGAAGATAAAAACGAGATCATGAACCCGATTATTAGGGTTTTAAAAAAGTGAGCATACAAGGGGACTTTATTAATTTCATACTCTGCTAATTGGAGAGTCATGCGATAATTCCATTTATCAATAAGTTAAAATCCGTTTCGATTAGAGTAACACCGAGCTTGGTTAAAAACAAACCAAAAAAAACCGTGTAGCATCTCGGTAAAGGATGATAAAACTGAATGTAGGCAACTTGCTTAGTTTGTCGTTATATTTAGTGAGAAACCTGATGGTGGTATGGCTTTAAGCTATTCAAGCAGTATCAACAGCTTGAATAGCTTTTAAAGTAAGAAGCTTAGTTTGTTACTCTTTTTAATGCACCAGTACGCCTTGGTTCAATGATGATTTTGATATGATCATTGGGTTTGAACAAGGTATCAAACGCCCCTTGTACGCCGTCGGTCCCCGCTTTTCCTGTGCGCATTTTTTTAACGACAAAAACATGACAAATAACGACATGGTAATCTATAGGCGGATAAACCTGTAAGCGCGGGCTGCTATTCGTTTTTAACACAAGCCCTAGGCATGTAGCTTAGGGCTTGGTTAACTTAGTTAAAGTAAGACGTGTTTAAATATAAATGGGTGAAAACCCCAGCAAAGTAGCCAAGTAATATCACCGGAGACCATTTTAAATGACTGTTAAAGGTGTAAATACCTCTTGCTTGGCCCATTAATGCAACACCCGCAGCAGAGCCAATAGACAATAAACTACCGCCAATGCCTGCAGTGAGGGTAATTAAAAGCCATTGCCCATGAGACATGTCTGGCATCATTTGCAACACAGCAAACATGACAGGAATATTATCAACAACAGCAGACATTAACCCTAAGATGATATTTGCTCCTGTTGCTGACCAGTTTGTGTAAAGTAGGTCAGACAAGAGCGCTAAATAACCTATAAAGCCTAAACCACCTACACAGATAACGATGCCATAGAAGAATAATAAGGTATCCCACTCGGCACGAGATACGCGACTAAATACATCAAAAGGAACAACATTACCTAAGCGACTGAGGCGTTCTTTGTCGCCTTCTCGTTCAGCCATGGCACGCTTTCTGGCAAGAGAGCCTGGTAGAGTAACACGAAGAAAATAACCAAAAAATTGTAAGTAACCAAGGCCCATCATCATACCTACAACAGGTGGCAAGCCAAAGGCTGTTTTTAGGACGACAGCAGTTAAAATAGTTAGTAAAAATAAGCATAAAATGCGGATAGCACCGCGCTTAAGTTCAACCTCATCATCCACTGTTTTAGGGTGTTTATTATTAATGAAGAAAGACATGACAAACGCGGGAATAATATAGCTAACTAATGCCGGTAAAAATAATACAAAAAATCCGGTGAACTCTATGACATCTGCCTGCCAAACCATCAAGGTGGTAATATCGCCAAAGGGACTAAACGCACCGCCAGCATTAGCAGCAATCACGATATTAATACACGACATAGCAATAAAGCGATTATCATCGGCGGCTACCTTCATAACCACGGCACATAAAAGCAACGCGGTTGTTAAGTTATCTGCCACAGGAGAGATACAAAAGGCCATTACGCCACTTATCCAAAATAGTTGTTTATAGCTAAAACCTCGTACTACTAGCCAACTACGCAGGCTATCGAATAATCTTCGCTCTTCAAGTGCATTGATATAAGTCATCGCGACTAATAAAAATAGCATTAACTCAGAGAATTCGAGTAAAGCATGACGAAATGCATCGGTACTTAACTCAGACATATTTTGCGCGCTGTACTGCCAGGCAATGAGTGTCCAAATAATCCCTGCCGCGACAAGCACGGGTTTTGATTTACGTAAATGGATTTTTTCTTCAAGAATAACTAATACATAGGCAAAGATAAAAATAACGACACAGATGATGCCGACAGGGTGGGTAAGTAGGTCAATGGCACCGACTGATTCAGCTTGTGCATAGCCGCTAAACCCCACTAAGGAAAGTAGAAATCCTAGCATTAGTTTATTCATTTATATGTTCCATTTAGTTCATTTTTAATTTCATCACAAAGACTGTGAATGTAGCTGGCGGCTATTTTAGATTTATTCTGGAATTTATGTAATAAACAAGTAATAAAAATGTAGGTATATTGAATATAAATGGGAGTAATGTTGAATATGCTTGGTGCTAAAGACGTTTCAAGGTAGTTTGTGGAGCACTAAGAGAGCCATATACTAGCCCTCTTAGTGTTAGTTTGTTTATGCGAAGTGTTTCTCTAAATCATCCGAGCCACCAATGTGCTCTCCACCAATAAATACTTGTGGTACCGTTTCGCGGCCAGACATTGCTTTTAAGCTGGTAAGCGATGCGTCTCTTCCTAAAATAATTTCTTCATACACATAACCTTTACTTTCTAACAATGCTTTTGCCTTTGTGCAATATGGGCAGTTAGGCTTGGTAAAAAGACTAACAGGTTTTGGTTTTACTTGCGCTGGGTTAATGTACTCAAGCATGGTATCAGCATCAGAGACTTCAAATGGGTCACCTGGCTTTTGTGGCTCAATAAACATTTTTTCGATAACGCCGTCTTTTACTAACATAGAATACCGCCAGCTACGTTTGCCAAAGCCTAAGTCATTTTTATCGACTAGCATGCCCATGCCATCGGTGAATTCGCCGTTACCATCGGGTAGTAGCGTGATATTTTGCGCTTCTTGATTTTGTGCCCATGCGTTCATAACAAAAGTATCGTTAACCGAAATACAAACAATGTCATCGACACCATTTTGCTTAAATACCGGCGCAAGTTCGTTATAGCGTGGTAGGTGTGTTGATGAACAAGTTGGTGTAAATGCGCCAGGTAATGCAAACAGTACAACAGTTTTACCTTTGAAAACATCATCACTGGTCAGTGATTGCCATTGCTCATCAATGCGTGTTGCGAATGTAACGTTAGGGACTTTTTGACCTTCAATATTGTTTAACATAGTTTAATTCCTCTTGATTAGTTGAGTGTTATTATGGGGTTATATAGATAATAGTTCCAATCGTTTGTTTTTATTACTATGATAGTTAAAAGCTATTGATTGTTGGTAAGTACTATGAACTTAAAAGACTTGGAATATGTTAAAGCGGTGGCTCAGTTTAAGCACTTTCGAAAGGCTGCTGATGCCTGTTATGTGAGCCAACCAACCTTGAGTGGTCAAGTTAAAAAGCTTGAACAAGAGCTTGGGGTAACTATTTTTGATCGCTCCACTAAACAAGTGACAGTGACTGTACAAGGTCAACGGTTACTTGAACAAATTAACGTAATCCTTGAGCAAACCCAAGTATTAAAGGAAATTGCCGCAAGCTCGCATGATCCCCTTAAAGGTAAAATAAACGTAGGTATTATTCCCACTATTGCACCTTACTTATTGCCAACCTTGCTCACATCAATGAAGCAAGCCTTTAACGAAACTCATTTTTCATTTATTGAAATGCAAACCGCGCAAACACTTATCGCCCTTGATAACGGAGAAATCGATATTGCAATTGTCGCTGATGTGCCAGACCTCGCTAATTACCATGTATCAGCATTATACAAAGAAGACTTTTTAGTGGCTGTATCTGAGCAGCATGCATTAGCTAATAAAGAGAAAGTTGCACTTACTCAGCTAAGTGATTGTGACTTACTTATGTTAAACGAAGGGCATTGCTTTAAAGAACAAGCCGAGCAATTTTGCTTTTCGGCAGGGGTTGAAGTCTCAAACCAATACAAGGGCAATAGTATCGAAACCCTACTTGCTTTGGTCGCGATGGATGATGGTATTACATTTGTTCCCAAACTTGCTTGCACAACACGAGAGGGAATTAATTATGTGGCCATAACACCTAATCAACAACGGCAAGTTGTTATTGCAACCCGTAAGCACTACCCACATATTGCGGGAGTAGAGCAATTAGCCGCTTGGCTAAATGCTCATAAAGGGTTACAGCAACATTTACTCGCCAGCAGCTAATTCAACAATATCGTTTATTTGAATGTTAGGTAATGGCTGCTCATCAATACTCATGGCAACAGCCGACTGCTGATAGAGTTGGGTAATTTTCACTTGATTAAGGGTGGTGATCTTATGTGGCAGTTTATTACCTTGCGCATCT
>CEVI01123350.1_pt1 | contig 10583 bp, 7 predicted proteins | sample 531471 | NCBI WGS metagenome assembly CEVI01 (sample SAMEA2623513, study PRJEB7988) | marine metagenome | isolation source: saline water (ENVO:00002010), including
GGGCAAGCCGACGTCAAGATCGCTGCGGCTCTTGCGGGTGGGGAAGTTTTTCTCGCAGTGAATCGAGCAGGTGAACAGCTCCGGATCGCCGGCGAGGATGGCGGCGGTGCCGTCGCCCTGATGCACGTCGCAATCAAAAATCAGCACCCTCTTCACCAGCCCGCCGGCGCGCAACGCCCGGGCGGTGATCGCCAGATCATTGAGAATGCAGAAGCCGGAGCCGAAGTCATAGTGGGCGTGGTGGGTGCCGCCGGCCAGGTGGCAGGCAATGCCGTGCTTCAACGCCAGCTGGGCGGTGAGCAGGGTGCCCATGGGCGCGATGCAGGTGCGCCGGACCAGGTCTTCACTCCAGGGCAGGCCCATGCGTTTGGCTTCCCGCTCGCCGAGTCGGTTGCCGAGAAAGCGGTCGAGATACTCCGGGCAGTGCGCCAGCGACAGCAGCGCCGGACGCGCCCGCCCCGGGCGGTGCAGATTGGCCGCGCCGGCGACGCCGCCGTCGCGCAGCCGTTCGTGCAGCAGCCGGAACTTTTCCATCGGAAAGCGGTGCCGGCCGGGAAACGGAAAACTGTAGGACGGATGATAGACAAGCGGTACGGACATGGCGGGAGTATAGCGGAACGGCGGCGTTTGGCGGGCGCCTCTCAGGGCGCCTCGGGGAAACCGGCCAGGCCCTGGCCCAGAACCCGGTACAGGGTCACCCTGGCGAGCAGTTCGTTGTAACGCTGATCGAGCATGTTCCGGCGCGCGTTGTTGAGGCTGGTCTGTGCGTCCAGTACCGAGGTCAGCTCGATATCGCCTTCGCGATAGCGCACCTCGGCGATTTCAAAACTGCGGCGCGCCTGGGCCAGCGCTTCGCGGAAGAACTGGTCCTGTTGTTCCAGGGCGTTGATGCTGCCCAGGCTCTGGTCCACTTCGGACAGCGCGGTGAGCAGCACGCCCCGGTAGGTGGCCACCTGCTCCAGCCAGGCGGCGCGGGCGGTGGTGTTCTCGCCGCGCACCTGGCCGCCGTCGAACAACAGCTGGCTGAGGGAGGCCGCCAGGCTGTAGACCGCGTCGCCGTCGAACAGATCACTCAACGAGCTGCTGGCGTAGCCGGCGCCGCCGGTGAGGCTCAATGACGGCCAGTAGGCGCTGCGCGCCACCGCCACGCCGTAGTCGGCGGCCATCAGATTGGCCAGGGCCCGGCCCACGTCCGGGCGCTGCGCCAGCACTTCGGCGGGCAGACCCGGCTCGATCTCGGGCACGGTCAGTTCATCCAGCCCGCCGTCCGACAGCAGAAAGCCCTGGGGCGTGTCGCCCACCAGCACCGCCAGCGCGTAGCGGGTTTCCCGCGCCTGCTGGCGCAGGTCCGGCAGGGCGGCGCGCTGGTTGGCCACCAGGGTGCGCTGCTGGGCCAGGTCCTGGGGCGACACCGCGCCGTAACGCACCTTGGCCTCGACCAGTTCCAGCACCCGCTCGGCCAGCGCCAGGCTGTCCTCGGCCAGGGCCAGGCGGTCCTCCAGATAGCGCCACTGCAGCCAGGTGTTGGCGACGCTGGCCAGCACCGTCAGGCGCACGCTGTCGCGGTCGAAGCGGCTGGCCTCCAGGTTGGCTTCGGCGATCGCCTTGTTGTTGCGCAGCCGGCCCCACAGGTCCAGCTCGTAGCTGGTGTTGGCGCGCAGCTGGAAGCTGTCGCTGCTGGTGCCGCCGAAGGTGCCGGAGGTGGACGCGCCGCCGTCCAGGGACAGGCTCGGGAACAGCGACGAACCGGCCTGCTGCAACCGGCCCTCGGCCTGCAGCACCCGGGCGGCGGCGGCGCGCAGATCGGTATTGTCGCTCAGCGAGCGGGCCACCAGCTGGTTCAGTTCATCGCTGCCGAAGCCCTGCCACCAGGCCGGGTTGCTCACCGCCGCGCGGCTGTCGGCAATCTGATTCTCCCACTGCGCCGGCGCCTCCGGTTCCGGCGTCTCCAGCCCGGACCGCACCGCGCACCCGGATACCATCAGGGCGCCGAGGGCCACCGCCAGGACCGCCCCTTTGTGACCGGCAACTTTCAACTTGCTGGCTGTTTTACTCATTGGAGAGCGCCTCCACCGGATTGAGCCGTGCCGCCTTCAACGCCGGCGCGAACCCGAACACCAGGCCGATCACCGCGGCGCACAGGAAGGCCGCCGCGGCCACCGTGGCGGAAAACAGAATCGGCAGGCCGAGCACCTTCAACAGCAGGCCCACGGCGACGCCGCCGAGCACGCCGATGATGCCGCCCAGCGCGGACACCACCACCGCCTCGGTGAGGAACTGCTGGAGAATATTGCGCTGGCGGGCGCCCGTGGCCATGCGGATGCCGATTTCATGGATACGTTCGGTGACGCTCACCAGCATGATGTTCATCACGCCGATGCCGCCCACCAACAGCGAGATCGCCGCGATTGAGCCGAGCAGCATGGTGAGGGTGTTCTGGGTGTCGGAAATCATGTCCAGCAAGGACGCCATATTGAACACCCGCACGTCCTTGGTGCCGTGGCGCTGTACCAGCAGATCCACCGCCGCCTGCTCGGTGGCGTCGATGGCGTCCATGTTCTCCACCGCCAGGGTGATCGAGCGCAGATAGTTCTGGCCGAACAGCCGCAGGGTGCCGGTGGAGAGCGGCACGAACACCACGTCGTCCTGGTCGTCGCCCCAGTTGGTGGCGCCCTGCTCGCCCATCACCCCGATCACCTGGAACGGGATGCTGTTGAGCAGCACGAACTGCCCCAGCGGGTCGGTGTCCGGGAACAGGTTCTGGCGCACGGTTTCGCCGATCACCGCCACCGGCGCGTAGCGGGCTTCGTCGTCGGCGTTGAAGAAGATGCCCGCGGAGCGCTCCCAGTCGCGCAGGGTCGGGTACGCGGAAGACACCGCCTTCACCGAGGTGGTGACGTCCCGGCCCAGGGCGCGGGCGGTGGCGGACCCGGAAATCTCCGGCACCGCCACGCGCACATTGGGCAGGCTTTCCAGCGCTTTGGCGTCCTCGGGCACCAGGGTCGCCACCACGCCGTCGGCGCTACGCTGCTGGCCCCGGTCCGGGCGGATCACCAGCAGGTTGGTGCCCATGTCGCCGATGCGCGCCACCACATCCTGTTTGGCGCCCTGGCCGATGGCCAGCATCACCACCACGGCGCCCACGCCGATCACGATGCCGAGCAGCGTCAGCAGGGTGCGCAGCCAGTTGGCGCGCAACGAGCGCAGCGCCATGGTCACCGCCTCGGGAATCTCACCGGGCTCCGGCAGGCCGGACTCCGCCGGCGGCGCCAGGGCGGTGGGGGTCTCGGCGGTGGCGCGGGCCGGCCGATGGCGGGTGTCGGCAACGATGTTGCCGTCGTGCAGCTCGATGATGCGGTCCGCGTGGGCCGCCACTTCCGGATCGTGGGTGATCAGGATCACCGTGTGGCCCCGGTCGGCGAGCCCGGTGAGGTGGGCCATCACCGCCTCGCCGCTCTGGCTGTCGAGGGCGCCGGTGGGCTCGTCGGCGAAGATCACGCGGCCGCCGTTCATCAATGCCCGGGCGATGGACACCCGTTGCTGCTGACCGCCGGACAACTGGTTGGGCCGATGGTCGAGGCGCTCGCCCAGACCCAGATCGGTGAGCAGGGCCTGGGCGCGGGCCTTGCGCTCATCGCGGTGCATGCCCGCGTAGATCGCCGGCAACGCCACGTTTTCCCAAGCGCTGGCGGTGCCGATCAGGTGATAGCTCTGGAACACGAAGCCGAACATTTCCCGGCGCAGCCAGGCCAGTTCCTGGTGGTCCATGGCGTTGACGTCCTGGCCGGCGAAGCGGTACTCGCCCTCGCTGGCCCGGTCCAGGCAGCCGAGCAGATGCATCAGGGTGGATTTGCCGGAACCGGAGCTGCCCATGATCGCCACGCATTCACCGGCCTCGATGGTCAGCGAAATGCCGTGCAGCACCTCCACGTCCTCATCACCGCCGGGGAAGCGTTTACGAATGTCGCGCAGCTCGATCAGCGGCGCCCGCGGCGTCTGCTCTGCCATCAGAACAGACCCCGGCGGCGCGGCTCGTCCTCGGTTTGCGCCTGCACCTTACCGATCACCACGGTGTCGCCTTCGGCGAGCCCGTCGGTGATCTGCACGCGCACCCGGTCGGTGACGCCGGTTTTCACCGGACGTTTTTCCAGCCGGCCCTTGCCGGCGGGCACCTCCACGTACTGACCGTCGGCGCCGCTCTTCACCGCCGACGCGGGCACGCTGAGCGCCCCCTTGGCGGACTCCACCACGAAAAACACCTGGGCGGTCATCCCCGACATCAAGGCGTTGTCCGGGTTGGCCACATCGAACTCGGCGGTGTAGAGCACCACGTTGTTGACCACTTCCGGGGTCGGCAGCACCTGGCGCAGCGTGCTGTCGTAACGCACGGCGCTGTTGCCCAGGGTGGAGAAGTACACCGGCATGCCGATCTCCAGCCGGTCCACGTCCGCCTCGGAGACCTCCGTGGACACGGTCATGGTGGAGAGATCGGCGACGCGCATCAGAATCGGCGCGGTCTGGTTGGCGTTGAGGGTTTGCCCTTCGCGGGCGTCCAGGGTCACCACGGTGCCGTCGCGGGGGGCGTAGATCTTGGCGTAGCCGAGGGTCGCCTGGTCGCCCTCAAGGCCGGACTGGGTCTGGTCGATCTGTGCCTGCAGCACTTTGATCTGGGCGCGGGTGGTGGCCAGGGTGGCCTTGGCGGTCTGCCAGGCGTCATCACTGGTGGCGTCGGCCTGGCGCAGCCGCTCCTGGCGGTCGAACTGCACCTGCGCCAGTTCCAGCTCGGCGCGCTGCTGCTCCAGTTGCGCGCGCAGGGCGTCCAGTTGCGCCAGGCCCGCCTGCACCTGTGACTCCTGCACCGAGGCATCGATTTCCGCCAGCAGCTGGCCCTTTTCGACTTTATCGCCGAGATCCACGTGCAGCTTTTCCAGCTGGCCGGACACCTGGGCGCCCACGTCCACGTAATCGTAGGGCTCCAGGGTGCCGAGGGCGGTCACCAGGTCCTCGATGTCGGCGGGTTGGGCCCGGGCGGTCTGCCACTGCCCGTCTGTGGCGCCGTTACCCGACAGCCACCACCAGGACGCGGCCAGCGCGGCCAGGACCACCAGCGAAACGATTAGCAAACGACGTTTGATCCAGCGTGTCATGACCCTGCCCGAATAGCCTGCCCAAGAATAAGTGCGTCGATCTCAAAGGTACCGGCAAAAGATGCAAAGAATATGCGCCAAACCGGCAAGCACGGTGCACGCCGGCCGCTCAGTCGCGAAACGGCGTCACCAGATGCTTGAGGTTTTCCACGCTGAGGATCATCGCCAGAGCCATCAGGCGGCCCAGTTCGCCGCGTGGAAAGCCGCGGTCGGCGAACCACAGCAGGTAGGATTCAGGCAGGTCGATCAACGGCCTGCCCTGGTATTTACCGAAAGGCATGGTGCGCTCGCAGACAGCGATCAGGTCTTCGTTTTTAAAACTCATGACGATGCCGTTGGAGCGGAAATGCCGGGCAGACTAACGCGCCGGGCCGCAGCCGTCACCACCGGGGCCCGGCCCGTCACGTTGCCCGGCCCTCTGTTCGGCATTGGCCTGGCGCAGAATGGACACCGCGCTATGGCAGAACAAACCGGCAATCGCCATCGCCACCAGCACGTCCGGCCAGTGGCTGCCGCTGGCCAGCACCAGCAGGCCGGCGACGATCACCGATATATTGGCGAGCACATCATTGCGCGTGCACAGCCAGGCGGAGCGGATATTGGCGTCACCCTGGCGGTAGCGTACCAGCAGCATCAGGCTGGTGAGGTTGGCCACCAGCGCCAAGGCGCCGATGCCGGACATCATCACCCCGGGGGGCGCGGCCCCGGTTATCAGGCTTACCAAGCTGTCCGCCAGCACCAGCAACCCCAGCAGCAGCAGCGAGAAGCCCTTGATACGGGCGGCGCGAAATCGCCAGGTCAGGGATTGCCCCAGCGCCCAAAGGGTGAGGCCGTAGGTAGCGGCGTCACCCAGGAAATCCAGCGCGTCGGCGCGCAGTGCCCGGGATCCTGAAAACAGGCCCACCGCCGCCTCGACGCCGAACATCACCAGGTTGATCGCCAGCACCGCGATCAGCGCGTTTCGGTAGGCGACGGGCGCCTGCTTATCCAGTTCCGGTTCGCAACATGCCATGCCAGTCTCCGTGCGGTTCGGTGGTCAATCGGTTTGGCCGTCGTTCGGCGCGTGCAGCACGCAGAAGTGGGCGTTATCGCCCCGCTCCACCTGCAGGGTGCTGTGGGCAATGCTGAAACGGTGTTGCAGCCCGTCCGCCACCCGGTCCAGGTAGGCGTCGCCGGGGAAGCCGTCCGGCATCACCAGATGGACCGTCAACGCGCTCTCCGTGGTGCTCATGCCCCAGATGTGCAGGTCATGAATGCCGGTGACGCCCGGCTGGTCACGTAACCAGGCGTCCACCTCGGGAAGATCGATGTTCGCGGGCACCGCGTTCAGCACCAGCTTCAGGGATTCGCGCAGCAGGCCCCAAGTGCCGATCACGATGACCACGGTGATCAGCAGACTGGTCACCGGGTCGAGCCAGTTCCAGCCGGTATAGAGTATCGCCAGACCGGCCAGCACCACGCCCACCGACACCGCCGCGTCGGCGGCCAGATGCAGGAAAGCACCGCGGATATTCAAATCGCCCTTGCTGCCCTTGGCGAATAACCAGGCCGACGCCAGGTTGATCAGAACACCGATGCCCGCTACCACCATAACGGTCACCGACGCCACTTCCGGCGGATCGGCGAGCCGCCGGATGGCGTCCCAGCCGATGGCGCCGCAGGCGATCAGCAGGAACATGGCGTTGGCCAGCGCCGCCAGAATCGAGCTGCCGCGCAGCCCGAAGGTAAAGCGGCTGTCCGGCGCTTTGCGCGCCAGCATCGCCCCGCCCCAGGCCAGCACCAGGCCCAGCACATCGGACAGGTTATGCCCGGCGTCGGCCATCAATGCCGAGGATTGGGCGAGGAAGCCGTACACGAATTCCACCGCCGTGAACCCCAGGTTCAGGGTGATGGCGATCACGAAGGCGCGCCCGAAATCCTTTGGCGCGCCGTGCGGGTGAGCATGGTCATGATGGTGATGGGTGTGCACTGGCCGGCTCCTTCGATCCGTTTCCGCACATTCCAATACCTGTAGCCACTACAGGGTCAAGCCCGATCAGAAAGAGGACTTCGGCCTGGTCCTCGACCGGTACCGGCGACGCACAGGCACGGCCAGTAGTTCATCGTCAATCCCATATCATACTGACGGGGCGCCCAAACGGTGGCGCCCTGTTTCGGGTTAAGGTCCAGGTTAAACTTGTTCAACCGTTTTGCGGCCAAACCGGCTGTACAGCGCCGGCAATACCACCAGAGTAAGCAGGGTAGCGGTGACGATCCCTCCAACCACAACGGTGGCCAGAGGACGCTGCACTTCCGAGCCGATGCCGGTGTTGAAGGCCATCGGCACGAAACCAAGCCCCGCTACCAAAGCAGTCATCAGCACTGGTCGCAGGCGGCGCAGCGCGCCCTCACGCACCGCGTCCCGCAATGGCATGCCCTCCGCCATCAGATCCTTGATATGAGACAGCATCACCACGCCATTGAGCACGGCAATACCGGACAGGGCAATAAACCCGACCCCGGCGGAGATCGACAGGGAGATGTCGCGTGCCCACAGGGCCAGCACGCCCCCGGTCAGCGACAGGGGAATGGCGGTAAAAATAATCAGCGCATCGCGAGCGCTGCCGAACGCCCCATACAACAACGCGAAGATTAGCAATAGCGAAAGCGGCACCACGATGGCCAAACGCCGGGAGGCGGACTGCAGCTGCTCAAAGGTACCGCCATAGTCCACCCAATAACCGGTGGGCAGATCAATCTCCTCACGAACCGCCGTCCGCACATCCTCGACAAATGAGCCCAGGTCCCGGCCCCGCACGTTGGCGGATACAATGGCATTACGCTTGCCGTTCTCGCGATCGATTTGGTTAGGCCCCGGCGTCAACGCCACCTCCGCCACTTCTTCCAGCGGCACATAGCCGGGGTCATGACCTCCGGGCACCGCTATCGGAAGCCGCTTCAGGGTGTCCAGATCCGCCACGTTCTCCGCCGGCAAGCGCAAACGCAACGGGAAGCGGCTGTCACCCTGGTATACGGTACCCAAGGTCTCGCCGCCCACCGCGACACGCACCGTCCGCTGTACGGTCGAGGCATTAAGACCGTAGCGGCCCAATGCTTCCCGGTCCGGTGTAACAGTGAGCACCGGCAGGCCTGAGAGCGGCTGCAGACGGGCGTCGGCGGCGCCGGGCACCCTGTTGATCACCGATACCGCCTGCTCACCCAGCGCTTCCAGTTGAGCCAGATCATCGCCGTAAAAGCGCACCGCCAAATCCGCGCGCACCCCTGCGATCAGCTCATTGAAACGCATCTGAATCGGCTGAGTGAACTCGTACTTGTTGCCCGGCAGCGTTTCCGCCGCCTCGGCCATGGCGGCCACCAAATCCGCTTTGGGCCGATCCGGGTCCGGCCATTGGTCGCGGGGCTTCAGAATCACAAAGGTGTCCGCCACATTCGGCGGCATCGGGTCGGTGGCCACCTCGGCGGCGCCTAGCTTGGCGAACACCTTATCCACCTCGTCGAATTCCAGCAGAAGGCGGTCCACCTGTTCCTGCATCTCCAGTGCCTGGCTCAGGCTGGTGCCGGGGGTGCGCAGCGCGTGGACCGCCACATCGCCCTCATCCAACTGCGGGATGAACTCGGTGCCCAGCCGGGTCGCCAGGACTCCGCTGGCAATAACCAACACCCCCGCCACCAGCAATACCGGCACGGCAGCGCGCAGAGCGACATCCAGAGCCGGCTGGTAAAGTCGCCGCGCCACCCGCATCACCGGGTTATCCTGATGGCCCACCCGACCTCGTACAAACAGGGCGACGGCGGCCGGCACGAAGGTCACCGATAAAATCAGCGCCCCGGTAAGCGCCGCTACCACGGTGAATGCCATGGGGTGGAACATCTTCCCTTCTACGCCGGTGAGCGCGAAGATCGGCAGGTATACCACCATGATGATGAACACCCCAAAGGCACTGGGCTTGAACACTTCCCGGGTGGCCCGGGTGACGGTGTCCAAACGCTCTTTCAAAGTGAGCAAACGCCCATGGTGCTTCTGGGCCGCCGCCAGCCCGGTCAGACAGTTCTCCACCACGATCACGGCACCGTCGACGATCAAGCCAAAATCGATGGCGCCCAGGCTCATCAGATTGCCGCTGACCCGGTTGGCCGCCATGCCGGTGAGCGCGAACAACATGCTCAATGGAATGACCGCGGCGGTGATCAGGGCGGCACGGAAGTGGCCCAGCAGGGCGAACAGCACCACGATCACCAGCAACGCGCCTTCGAACAGGTTTTTCTCCACCGTGGCGATGGTTTTTTCGACCAAAGAGGTGCGATCGTACATCGGCTCGGCACGCACACCGTCGGGTAAGGAACGGTTAACCTCCTGAAGACGTTCCGCCACCGACTTAGCCACTTCCCGGCTGTTTTCGCCGATCAGCATGAAGGTGGTGCCGAGCACCACTTCCTCACCGTTGCGGGTGGCCGCACCGGTGCGCTGCTCTTTACCGAAGCGGACCTCCGCCACATCCGCCACACGAATGACGGTATCACCGCGTCGCGCCACGACGATCTCAGCGATCTCATCCAGGCTCGCCACCTGGCTCGGGGAACGCACCAGCCACTGCTCGCCGTTGCGTTCCAAATAACCAGCACCGAGGTTTAAATTGTTGTCGCGCAAGGCCGCTGACAGATCTCTCAAACTCAGTTCGTGGGCGATCAGCCTCGACGGGTCCGGCGCCACTTCATATTGGCGCTGGAAGCCGCCAATGGTGTTCACCTCTGTAACGCCGTCCACCAGCATTAACTGAGGCCGCACCACCCAGTCCTGCAGGGTACGCAGGTCTTCCGCGTCGTAGGGCTCACCCTCCTCGTTGCGGGCGCCCGGGTCGGCTTCCACGGTGTACATGAAAATTTCACCCAGTCCGGTGGCAATGGGACCGAGCTCCGGTTCCATGCCTTCGGGCAGTTGCCCGCGCACGCTTTGCAGTTTTTCCGCCACCCGCTGGCGGGCGAAGTACAGGTCGGTGCCCTCCTCGAACACTACCGTGACCTGTGACAAACCGTATCGGGATACCGAGCGCGTGTAGTCGAGATTAGGCAGCCCGGCCATCGCCGTTTCCACCGGATAGGTGATACGTTGTTCCGATTCCAGTGGCGAGTAGCCTGGCGCACTGGTATTAATTTGCACCTGAACATTAGTGATGTCGGGTACCGCGTCGATGGGTAATTGCACGGCGCTACGTATGCCCACCAACACCAGCAACGCGGTCAGCGCCATCACCAACCAGCGCCGGCGGACCACTAAGCCCACGAAAGCATCGATCATGAGATCTCCTTAGGGTTTAAGCACTTAGTGGCCGTGAGTGGCGCCATCTTTGAGGACGTCGGCCTTGATTAGGAAACTGTTTTCAGTCACGTATTCGGTGCCTGGCTCCAAACCACCGGTGACTTCCACGTAATCCGCGC
>CEVI01022639.1_pt1 | contig 10509 bp, 8 predicted proteins | sample 531471 | NCBI WGS metagenome assembly CEVI01 (sample SAMEA2623513, study PRJEB7988) | marine metagenome | isolation source: saline water (ENVO:00002010), including
TCCTGCGAGGCGACACAGCCGCCCACGCCGATCACGATCTCGGGCCGTTCGAGCTTGAGCTCGCGCCAGCGGCCGAGCTGGGAAAACACTTTCTCCGCCGCCTTCTCGCGCACCGAGCAGGTATTCAGGAGAATGACGTCGGCTTCTTCCGGCGTATTCACGCGCTCGGCGCCGCGCTGCTTGCGCAGCACTTCCACCATCTTGGCCGAGTCGTACTCGTTCATCTGGCAGCCCCAGGTCTGAACGAAGACTTTGGGTTGGGTCGCGCTGGTCATGACCGATTCGTGCCCTGTCGGGCCCATTCAAGCAAGCCAGATAGTGTAACCCACACTACAAAACCTGGCGCCTTTCGAGCCGCGAACGCATGCCGATCCACCGAATTGATAACGAGCGCCGCGCCAGCCCTACCCTTAAATCGACGCGCGGCGCCACTTTGCCGAAAGGCGCAAACCACGGCAAATACCCGGCGCCAAAGGCGTTGCGATACAGTGCCGGTGGAATCTGCAACTTTGTTTTGCGTGCACTGCTCCACACCCTGGCAACCCCAACGCGTTTTCGAAAGCGCCGCCCGATCATGATTGTTGCCGCCGTGTCGCCGCGCCGGCGAACCATATCGTCCGCGCGCCGGATTTGCGCGGCGCTACTCCTGGCTGGCCTGGCGGGCTGTACCACGGTGCCCACGACCCGTTTGGTGCAAGACACCGGCTACCCCGATGGCGCATTGGATGCGCGTTCAATCACGCTGGTCAGCTGGAATGTCCAGAAAGGCAACGGCGACAACTGGGCTAGCCTGGATAGCGATGCCGCGCTTCGGGCGCGCCTAAGCGGCGCCGATCTGCTTCTGTTCCAAGAAGCGTGCGCGGCCGACTCGAATGCCACCAATAACGGCGGGCCCTCGGTAGACCCGTTGATCGATCTGCTGCGCGAACGCGGCTATGGCTGGTCGCTGGCGGTAGGCTTTGAATCCCCGCTGCTGGGCTGCGGGCCCGATACCGCTACCGGCGTGCTCACCGCCTCGCGTGTCCAGCCGCTGGCCGTGATGCCGCTGCGCAGCCGCCACCGCGAATTCGGCATCACGCCCAAGACCGCCCAAGCCAGCACCTTCGCGCTGCGCGAGAGCCCGCGGTCCATCGACGACGCCGGCCCGAGACTGCTGGTGATCAACGCCCATCTGCTGAATTTCGAGTGGCTGGGCACGGGCGACGTGGGCGATCAGCTGGCCGCGATCAGTGCGCGTATCGCCGCCCATGCCGGACCGGTAATCCTGGCCGGCGACCTGAACACCCGCAACCAAAAGCGTCAGGCGCAGGTCGACCGGTTCGCGGCGCGCCACGACCTGCAACCGGTCTTCGGCGAGGCGCCGGCCGGGCGTACGCAATCCATCTTCGGCGGCGGCCATGCGCTGGATCATGTCTATTACCGCGGCCTGCAGGTCGTCGAGCCGGGCACCGTCGGGCAGGAGGCCGAGCGCGGTATGGCCGATCACAACAGCCTGACCGTGCGTTTCGCTCTGCCAGACGACAAATATCTCTCCGCGCGTCTACCGATGCCGCCACTGGCGCGATAGCGTGGCGCGAACGATCGCGCCGCACCCACCGGGGCGGGCTCAGGACTGGTCCGCGACCCAGGCGCCCTGCCCGGAACGTTCGCGCAGAGCGCCCATATCCAGGATTTCGACTTCGCCGGGCGCGACCTTGATGACGTGATCGCGCTGGAGCTTGGTGAAAACACGGCTGACCGTTTCCAGGCGCATAGACAGGAAATTGGCCATCTCGTTGCGCTTCATACTCAACGGCACGCGATCGCCGGCCAACCCGCGCAACGCGAGGCGGCGGCTGAGCGTGAGCAGCAGGCTGGTGATCCGACCCTCGCTGTTCTTGCGCCCGAGCGTGAGCAGCAGTTGCTCTTCGTCGGAGAGAGCCTGGCTCATGAGCCGCATGAGCTGATGACGCAGGCTCGGCAAGTCGTCGACCAGCGCATCAAGACGGTCGACGGGTATACGACAGACCGTGGTGGGCTCGAGCGCGATGGCGGTGCAGTGGTGGCGCTGATCGGCAAAGCCATCCAGACCGAGCAGCTCACCCGGGTAGTAGAAGCCCAGGATCTGCTCAAAGCCATCGGCATCTACCACGACGGTCTTCATCGACCCATCGCGGATGGCATGGATGTTTTGTAGATCGTCGCCCTGTGCGAACAATTCGTCGCCTAGCTCCAGCGGCTCGCCGGGGCGCACCAGCGCCTCGAGCCGGCCGACATCCGCAACGCTCAAGCCATACGGCAGACACAGATAACGCAACGAGCAGTGACTGCACGTTTCGCTGAGCTGCTGCAGCTGTCGGGACGTTGCAACCATACCTACGCCTTGCCTGTGATCGCTTTCTCATCGCTTGGCCGAATGGGCCGCGCGTGCCTGCCAGTCCAGTCTCACAGCTTAGCCAAGTAGCCGTCATATTTCAGGTTCCGACAGCGCGTTGAAACCATCGCGGGCCAACTTATTTGAGGCCATACAGCGCGCGCATCGGGCGCTGTTGACCTGGATCAACCCGTTCAGCCCCAGGCCCGCCGAGCATGCCCGCAACAGTCTTGCTTTTGCGGAGAACCCCGATGAAAAGAACGCCCCTGCCCCTGCTGGCCATCACCGCGCTCGTCTCGAGCCCCGCCCTGCTGCCGGCCACCAGCTTGGCGGCCCCGCCAGCCGCCGCCCGCGCCGGCGACTGGATCGTGCGCGCGGGCGTGACCTATGTCGCGCCCGACGATCACACATCCAGCCGCAACGGCCAGCTCGGCGCGGCGCTGGCCGGTACCGACGTCGCGGCAAGCTCCGAAGCCCAGCTCGGCCTGACCGTAGCCTATCTGTTCACCGATCGCCTCGCGCTGGAGCTGCTGGCCGCCAGCCCCTTCGAACACGATCTCAGCCTCGCCGGCGGCGCGCTCGACGGCACCCCTCTGGGCGATATCAAGCATCTGCCGCCGACGCTGAGCCTGCAGTACCGCTTCGCCACCGATTCGGCGTTCACGCCCTATGTCGGCCTGGGGCTGAACTACACCGTGTTCTTCTCCGAGGACGTCTCGTCGCAGGCCCGCGCGCTCGGGGTGACCGATCTCGAACTGGACGATTCCTTCGGCCCGGCCGCGCAGCTGGGCTTCGACTATGCGTTCGGCGAGCACTGGCTGATCAATGCGGACGTTCGCTATCTGCAGATCGAGACTACAGCCGAGCTGCGCACCGCGACCGGCAGCACCCATCTGGATGTCGATATCGACCCCTGGGTCTACACGCTCGCCGCGGGTTATCGCTTCTAGCTGCACCGCGGGCTCCGGATCCGTGCATTGATCTGGATCAACCGACGCGCCCGGCGCCGGCCCTAGTCTGGCGCCGGCGCTCTGCAACGCGCTGAACCGTCGCCCCAGCCGCTGTCTCGAAACATGTCGAATATCAACCCGCCCGCCGCCTGGCTCAAGACCGAAAGCGAAGCCGTACGTCGGCCCGTCGGCCGCGCGATCGCCGTCGAAAGCGCCGGCGGCGTCCTGCTCATCGCTCAGGCGGCGGTGCTCGCCCATGTCGCCAACGGCGTGATCTTCGGCGAGGCGGCGCTAGCCGACGTCATGCCCTGGCTGGGCGGCTTTCTGCTGTTGATTGGCGCACGCGCCGTGCTCGCCTATGCAGCAGAGCGCGCGCGCTTCACCGCGGCGGCCACGATCAAGACCGCGTTGCGCGAGCGCCTGCTCCAGCGCATCGAAGCCCTGGGCGTGGTCTGGCAACGCGGCATGGCCAGCGGCGATCTGGTCGAGACGCTGACCGAAGGCGTGGAGAAACTCGAGGCCTACTACGGCCGTTATCTGTCGCAGACCGCGGTCGCGGTGCTGCTGCCGGTCGCGATCCTCGCTGTGATCACGCCCATCGACTGGCTGTCGGCGCTGGTGCTGCTGACCACCGCACCGCTGATTCCAGTGTTCATGATCTTCATCGGCAAGGGCGCCGAGACGCTCAACCAGCGCCAGTGGCGCCGGCTCGGCCTGCTGTCCGGTCATTTCCTGGATGCGCTGCAGGGGCTGACCACGCTGCGCATCTTCAATCTCGGCGCACGCGAGGCGCGCCTGATCGAGCGGCTGTCCGACGACTATCGCCGCAGCACGATGGCCGTGCTGCGCATCGCGTTCCTCTCCTCGCTGGTGCTGGAATTTCTGGCCACGGTGAGCATCGCGCTGGTCGCGGTGCTGATCGGCTTTCGGCTGATGTGGGGCCAGCTCGGTTTCGAGGCGGGTTTTCTGGTGCTACTGCTCGCCCCCGAGTTCTATCTGCCGCTGCGCAACATGGGCAGCGTCTACCACGCGCGCATGGAAGCCGTCGCCGCCGCCGAGCGCATGGTCGAGATCCTCGACGCGCCGACGCTCGCATGGCGTGGCACGCGCCTCGACGTATTCACCCCCGCCCCGCCGCGCGTGACGCTGAACGAACTGAGCTATACCTACCCCGGCAACGACGAGCCGGCATTGGCCGATATCGATCTCGCGATCGCGCCTGGCGAAACCGTGGCGGTCGTGGGCGCCTCGGGCGCGGGCAAGAGCACGCTGGCGCTGACCCTGCTCGGGCTGATCCAGGCCGATCGCGGCACCATTCGCATCAACGACGTGCCGCTGACCGACATCGCGATCAATGTCTGGCGCGAACAGCTGGCCTGGGTGGCCCAGCAGCCGCGGCTGTTTCACGGCAGCGTGCGCGACAATCTGCGACTCGGCGATCCCGCGGCCGACGATACGGCGCTCTGGGCCGCCCTTGAGCGCGCCCAGGCCCGCGAGTTCGTGGCCGCCCTGCCTCAGGGCCTGGATACGTCGATCGGCGAGCGCGGGCTGCGCCTGTCCGGCGGCCAGGCGCAGCGACTGGCGATCGCCCGCGCTTTCGTGCGCAACGCCCGCTTCGTGGTCGTCGACGAGATCAGCGCGCATCTGGATACCGACAACGAGCGGCGTCTGGTGACCGCCCTCAAGTCGCTGGCCCACGGCCGCACGATGGTGCTCATCGCCCACCGGCTGGCCAGCGTCGCCCATGCCGATCGCATCATCGTGATGGACGGGGGGCGCATCGTCGAGCAGGGCACGCACGACGAACTGCTCGACCGAAACGGCATCTATGCCCGACTCGCTGCGGGCGCGCAGGACCTCGCGGCATGAACACGCTCGGCAGCGACCTGCGCTGGTGGCTACGCCACGCCCGGCCCTACGCGGGCTGGTTCGCGCTCGGCATCCTCATCTCGATCGTCACGGTCGCGGCGAACATGGCCCTGCTCGCGGTGGCCGGCTGGTTCATCGCCAGCATGGCGGCGGCCGGGCTGGCGGGCGTATCCATGAACTACTTCACCCCGGCAGCCATGATCCGCGGCCTGGCGATCACCCGCACCGGCGGGCGTTATCTCGAGCGCCTGATCACCCACGACGCCACGCTGCGTCTGCTGACCGGTCTGCGGGTCTGGTTCTATCGCCAGATCGAGCCGCTCTCCACGGTGGATCTGCATAACGGCGATCTGCTGGCGCGCCTGCGCTCGGACATCGACACCCTCGATCATGTCTATCTGCAGCTGGTCACACCGGTGGTCGTCGGCCTCGTCTGTCTTGCCGGCGCGATCGCGATTATGTGGCTATACAGCCCGGCGATCGCGGTGGCGAATCTGGCCTTGCTCGGCGTGGCCGGAGTCGCCCTGCCCGGGCTGGCCTACCGGCTCGGGCAGCGCCCGGGGGCGGCCGCGGTGGAGACCGCGGCGCGTCTCAAGGCCGCCTCGGTGGACTGGGTCGAAGGCCTGGGCGAACTGACGATATTCGGCGCGGCCACGGCCCAGCGCCAGACACTCGGCACACTGTCGCGCGACTGGATCGCGCATCAGCACACCCTGTCGCGCCTCGTCGGATTGTCGAGCGCGGGCGTGCTGCTGCTGACCAACCTCGCGATCGTGGCCACCGTCCTTTTCCTGGTGCCCGGGATTCGTGACGGACAGCTGCAGCCAGTGGATTTCGCGCCGCTGGTGATGCTGGTCATGGGCTGTTTCGAAGCCGTGGCCCTCATGCCAGGCGCCTGGCAGGCACTGGGCCAGGCACGCGCGGCGACCGCCCGGCTGCGTGCATTCGAGGCCCGTGAACCGCGGATCGTGGATCCGGCCGCCCCGGCCGCGGCGCCCACCCGCGATGCGATTCGTTTCAGCGATGTCGGGGTACGCCACGAGGCCGGCGGTGCCTGGGCTTTGCGCGACGTGACGCTGGCCATCGCGCCCGGCGAGCATATCGCCGTGGTCGGGCCGAGCGGCGCCGGCAAATCGACGTTCGCGAATCTGCTGCTGCGGCTTGTCGACATCCGCGAAGGCAACATTCGCTGGGACGGCCGGCCGCTGTCGGCCTATCGCGCCGCAGACCTGCGGGCGCGGCTGGCCGTGGTGCCGCAGCGCGTCTATCTGTTCCATACCAGCGTGCGCGAAAACCTGCTCGTGGGCCGACCCGAGGCCACCGCCGAGCAGATGATTGCGGCCGCCGAGCTCGCCGGCATCCATGACGACATCATGGCCTTGCCCGACGGCTACGACACTCTCGTCGGCGAAGAGGGCTTGCGCCTGTCCGGCGGCCAGATCCGACGTGTCGGCATCGCCCGCGCGCTGCTGCGGAATGCCCCGGGGTTGATTCTGGACGAGCCCTTCGAAGGCCTGGACCGGACCACCGCGGCGCGGCTCTGGGCGCGGCTGGCGCGTCATCTGGCCGAGCGTACGCTGATCGTCGTCTCCCATGACATGGCACGGGTTCGGGACTTCGACCGGGTGCTCGTGTTCGAAAACGGCCGGCTGATCGACGACGGCGATCCGGACACGCTCGCCGCGCGCTGCGCGACCTACCGACGCTTGGCCGGCAGCCATTTCAACCGCGAACCGGGCGCGCTGCCGGTCGAGCCGTCGCAGGCGCCCGCCCCCGCACTCCGACAGCGCGCATGAAGCGTCGCGGTTGACCCAGATCAACCGGCCGGCCGCGGCGCGCGCCTAAGCTCCATCTCATCACCGATTCGCCGACCTCGAGAGGCGGCCTACGACGCGCAGCCCCGCTATACAGGAACAGGCCATGCAGGAACTGGAAACCGTCATCGCGCTCTCCCGCACGCAGTTCGCGGCGACCGCGCTCTATCACTATCTGTTCGTGCCGCTCACGCTCGGGTTGTCCGTGCTGCTGGCGACCATGGAGACCATCTACGTCATCAGCGGCCGTCCGGTATACCGCCAGATGACCCAGTTCTGGTCGAAGCTGTTCGCGATCAACTTCGCGCTCGGCGTGGCGACCGGGCTGACCATGGAGTTCGAATTCGGCACCAACTGGTCGACCTACTCGCATTTCGTCGGCGATATCTTCGGCGCGCCGCTGGCCATCGAGGGCCTGATGGCCTTCTTCCTGGAATCGACCTTCGTCGGTCTCATGCTGTTCGGCTGGGACAAGCTTTCCCGCGGCAAGCATCTGCTGGTGACCTACATGGTCGCGCTGGGCTCGAACCTGTCGGCGCTGTGGATTCTGGTGGCCAATGCCTACATGCAGAATCCGGTCGGTTCGGAATTCAACCCCGAGACCATGCGCATGGAGCTGCAAAGCTTCACCGCGCTGTTCTTCAGCCACGAGGCCCAGGCCAAGTTCGTGCATACCAGCGTGGCCGGATTCCTGACCGCGGCGATCTTCGTACTCGGCATCAGCGCCTTCTACATGCTGCGCAAGCGCCATATGGCCGTGGCCGTACGCTCGTTTCGCGTGGCGGCGCTGTTCGGCGTGTTTGCCAGTATCGGCGTCATCTGCCTGGGCGATGCACTGGGCTTCGTCAGCGGCGAATCTCAGCCGAACAAGCTCGTCGCAATGGAGGGGCTGTGGGAAACGGCGGAAGCGCCGGCCGGCTTCAACCTGGTCGCCTGGCCGGACCAGGACGCCATGGAGAACCACTTCGAACTCCAGATCCCCTATGTGCTCACCCCGCTGGTGACTCACAGCTTCGACGGCAGCATCACCGGCGCAGACGATCTGGTGCACCGCGCCGAAGTGCGTATTCGCGACGGCATACCGGCACTGCTCGCGCTGGAAACGCTCAGCGACAACCCGCACGATCGCGAGGCACTGCGCGCCTTCCGCAGGCATGGCGACAATCTGGGCTACGCGCTGCTGGTTCAGCGCTACGCGCAGGACGTCAGCCAGGCCACGAATGCGCAGATCGCACAAGCCGCGCGCGACACCATCCCGCCAGTCGCGCCGGTGTTCTGGTCGTTTCGCATAATGGTGGCCGCAGCATTTCTCATGCTCGCCTTCGTGATCCTGGCCACGATCTATTCGCTTCGCGGCCAGATCACCGAAAAACGAACCTTCCTGAAAATCGCGCCCTGGATGATCCCGGTGCCCTTCATCGCCAACGAGGCCGGCTGGGTGGTCGCCGAGCTCGGTCGACAGCCGTGGACGGTCTACGGCCAGCTGCCGACCTGGATCTCGGCGTCGACTCATTCCGTCGGCTACATGATCTTCTCGCTGGTGGGCTTCGTGGCGCTCTACACCATCTTCATCATCGTGGAGATGTTTTTGATGGTGAAGTTCATCAAGAAAGGCCCGGACGACGGCCCGCTACCGCCCGCCGAGCCCGCCGTCGCCGCCCCCGGTCACACGTCCCAGTGGAGCCAAGCCTAAGCCATGGAAATCTACATCGTTCTCAAGCTCGTCTGGTGGGCACTGCTCGGCGTACTGCTCATCGGCCTGGCGGTCATGGTCGGCATGGACATGGGCGTGGGCGCCGGCCTGCGCTACCTCGGCCGCACCGACAGCGAACGCCGCACCGTGATCAACATGATCGCGCCGCACTGGGACGGCAACCAGGTCTGGTTCATCCTCGGCGGCGGCGCCGTGTTCGCGGCCTGGCCGACGATCTACGCGACCGCCTTCTCCGGCCTGTATGTCGTCATGCTGGTGCTGCTGTGGAGCATGATCGTGCGCCCGCTGGGCTTCGAATACCGCAGCAAACTGCCCTCGCAGCGCTGGCGCAATCTCTGGGACGTGACGCTGTTCATTTCCGGCGCGGTGCCGATGATCGTGTTCGGCGCGGCCATGGGCAACATGCTGCGCGGCGTGCCGTTTCACTTCGAGTGGAACATGGTCTCCTACTACACCGGCAGCTTCATCGCTCTGTTCAACCCGTTCGCGGTGCTTTGCGGGCTGATGTCGATCGCGCTCGCTCTCTATCAGGGCGGCGCGATGGTGATGAACCGCGGTACCGGCGTCATCCGCGAGCGCGCCTGCAACCTGCTGACCACCGCCGGCCTGGCCGCCCTCCTGCTGTTCACGGTCTGCGGATTGTGGGTGTGGTTCATGCCCGGCTACGTGATTACCGGCGGCGCGGACCCGGCCGGCCCGGCCATGCCGCTGCGCAAGACCGTCGAGACCTCGGCCGGCGCCTGGCTGAACAACTTTGGCGCCTATCCGCTGCTGTGGCTGGTGCCGGGACTGGTCTACGCGGCCGTGCTCGCCGGCGTGCTTGCCGCGCGTCGCGGCTTCTCGCACGTGGCCTGGTGGCTGGGCGCGCTGGCCTGGGCCGGCACCATCGGCACCGTGGGTGCGGCGATGTTTCCGTTCCTCATGCCCTCGTCGACGAACCCGGGCCACAGCCTGACCGTGTGGGACGCCTCCTCGAGCGCAACCACCCTGGGCTGGATGCTCGTCTTCACCGCCATATTCATCCCCATCGTGGCCATCTACACCAGCTGGGCGTTCTGGGTGATGCGCGGCAAGGTCACGCCCGAGCAGATCGAACACGACGAGCACGCCTACTAGGGTTGCAGGAGATCAAATCATGAAAAACGTTCTGCTGTTCGCTTTCTGGTTCGTCGTAGGCCTGATCGCGTTGTTTCTCGCCATCGTGCTCGGCGACTCCGGGGCCTGGTATCTGGCCTGGGTGCTGGGCACGGTGATGATGATTCTGATCGCCGTGACGGGCACGGTGATTCTGGAGGCCGAGACCCCGGATCACGACTGACCGCTGGGTTCAAAATCAGCCTCGGGCCGGCCACACGGTATGTGCGCCGGCCCTTTTTTTGGGCTCGTCGCTTCGATAGCGCGCGAAACGTGGACTTTCTTCTATCGAACAAATACTTGCGACGCAGGACGTGGCGGCGGCTAGGGCTTGATCCATATCAAGCCCTACCGAAAGCGATCGCGCCAGACTCTTCTTAGACGCTCATAACCCGAGGAGATCGACATGCCGCAGACCATTCTAGTACCCCTGGATCTGAACCAGGAACTCGTCATCGACAGCGTGTTCGCCGCGGTCAAGCGCGTGGCTGGCACGGAGAAGGCACGCGTCATACTGCTGACGGTGATCCCGGAAATCGATGCCGGTGACTTCCCCTATGTCGAGACCGAATACCTGAAAAAACTCGGCACCAGCGCACGCAACCAGCTGGAACGAATCGCCCGTGGCCAGATCGGCGACGCTCACGACTGGGAAACGGACGTTCGCATCGGCCC
>CEVI01060352.1_pt1 | contig 10466 bp, 4 predicted proteins | sample 531471 | NCBI WGS metagenome assembly CEVI01 (sample SAMEA2623513, study PRJEB7988) | marine metagenome | isolation source: saline water (ENVO:00002010), including
TTTTTTTAATACTAATTTGGCGCAAGCACTAAGGCGATTAGTTGAAATCACAATAGATTAAATAGAACTCTATTTCTTCACAAAAACCTGATAAATTTTACTTATATCGCTGGTTATAAAGGAAAATCTCCCTAGCAGTTATTCCGTAATATACTAGCTAGCAATTTTGGTGCATCTTAAGTAGATTAACTTTAAAAAAATATATTTATTTCTGGCTGGAATAGATCTCTGTAAATTAATTTTTAATTCATTTTTTTCAACACAATTTCTTTTTAATATTTCATCAACTCTATATTTTTTAGATCTCCGATATTATATCGAATATAGTACATTATAAATTATTATCATTTTTGCTTCTTTTAGATGGACTCCCGCTTGAAAATGAATATTCTTTTGCGCAAACAAAGTACTTCTACTAGAATAAAAAAATCCAGCGAAGTGATGTTCGCTGGATTTGTAATAATTTTCGCAATACTTAAATGATTTTTTAAATTAATTTTGGTCTGAAGAAGTAATATAAGGATTTGCATCAATTTCTGCTTGCGGTATTTTCCAGATCCAAGCATCATTTTGAGAAGGTCGCTCCTGAAAAAATCCATTCTGATACAATACTTTAGCCGCTCCAGAATTACTTTGATCTAAAGGCTCATCCCATCTAATATGATCATGAAAACTAAAGCCTTCTCCCCATAACTCGACTCTTCTCTGAAATTTTATTTGCTCTATTAATTCTTCTCGTGTCGCAAATTGAGATGCATCAAAAGCTGAGTCTCTTGATTCACCAAATTCTTGTAACAACTCTTGAGCTTCACTAATTGCATTCATCATGGCAAGCGACTCAATTTCTATGAGATACATTTCTGAAGACCTCATATATATAACGTCATCAGGGTCGATTGTCCCAGGATTTTTCTGCAAAAACTTAACAGTCATATATGGATGAGTATTATGACCAGAAGTCATACCATATTTAGAAATCACTTCAGACCAAGCATCCCAAAACTCATCCTCAGAGTCGTAGTTTGGATCAGATTCATAACTTCCTCCCTCTCCATTAGAAGCAGATGGATTGGTATTGGGTGCCAAAGGCAGCCACGCTTCATTTCTAAAATCTGTTTCTGGGATCATATCATAAAGTTCACTACTAATAATCTTTGGATTACTTCTATTTTGACTTCCGTTAAAAGTTGGAGATATATAATAAAAGTAAGATTGATAATAATTTGTTTCACTATCTATCACTCTTCCTCCCCATATAACTTCAGGTAAATCATATGTATTAAATCCAGATAGCCATTGTGATTCATTCAACAAAGGAAAACCCTCTCTAGCTAGTGCGGCAGACTCTGCAGCAGTTTGCCAATCCCCCTTAGACAATGCTATTCTTGCTTTGATACCATACGCAGCATTTAGCGAGATATGAGATTTATTGACTGGACTACCAGCATTTTCAAGATAACTAATAGCTTCATCGATATCATTTTCCATCTGATCATAAACTTCTTCTACTGTTGATCGCGGCGCACTTTCATAGGGTGCTTCAGTAGAAAAAACAATAGGCACTCCTAAATCTGTGGAAGGATTTCCAATAGTATATCCTTTAGCAAAAGTTGTAACAAGTTTATGATAAGCCCATGCCCTATAAGCATGCGCCTGACCTAGAATATTATTTAATTGTGGACTTACAGCAAAGTCCCCATCAGAAATTGCGTTAATTATAGAATTTGAACTGGCTATAAAGTGATAACGCTGATACCAAAAATTGTAAACTGTAGTATAAGTAGGGTTTGTATGGGTTAACCACTGTAAATCTGATGTCATCCAACCATTTCCTGGTGAAGAGTGAATTATACTCCCTCCCATAGCATCCAAAGCAGGTATAAAATGACTTTCACCACTTCTACTTGATGAAGATCCAGGTAACTGAGCTTGTGAATAAACTTGTCTATGCAAACCGTTTAAGATCAGCATCATATTTTCTGGACTAGATAAAGCAGCTTCTGCTGAAATCGCATCTGTTGGAACGTTATCTAGAAAATCTTCTGAACAGCTAAAACTAATCAACGCGACTAGAATTAAACTTAAAGGAAAACGGAATTTATTAAATATTTTCATTGTAATAGTTTTTTTATTTAAAACGAAATGTTCACACCAGCTGAAACTATTCTACTTGGATTATAATCATTTCCTCCAGGTGTCCCCTGTAAGTTGTACTGAGGGTTTAGTCCTTTTCTCTCTGATATCAGAAATAGATTTTCTGCTGAAACAAATAAGCGTAAACTTGACATACCCATATCATTTATCATATCATTATTAAAGTTATAAGATAAATTCACATTCCTTAATGAGAAAAATGAAGCATCTGTTAGCCATCTTGAAGACAAAGAGGGGGCTAAATTAGGATTACCATTTTCTAGTCTAGGAACATTAGTCTGGTCACCAGGTTTTTTCCATGCGTTTAAAGCATCTGGGTGTAATGATTCTCCATAAGAACCTTCATGCATCATAGCAGCATATCCATAATCTAAAATTTCACCTCCTAATTGGTAGGTAAACAAGAAACTTAAACTGAAACCTTTGTAACTAAATTGATTCCTTATAGACCCAACTAAATCAGGAACAGCCGTAGCACCAACATACGTTCTATTAGCTTCAGTAGGATCTGTTAAGGTAACATGCTCACCCTCTTCATTAATCACAGGAACATTTTCTCCTGTTTCAGTATCTTCTTCATAAGCATAATAAAGCGCATCTCCATTTTCAGAATCTACACCTGCATAATCGTATAAAAAGTAATCGTATATAGATCTTCCTTCAATCCATCTTTTAGATCCTGTAACAAAGGGGTCTGGCAAAAAGGTAATTTTATTATTGTTAGTAGAAAATTGTAATCCTAAATTCCATTTAAAATTATTTCCATCAACAATAATTCCATTCAAACCTAATTCTAATCCTTCGTTATACATATCACCAATATTGGCAGGACCTTCATTCAATCCCATAGATATAGGCAAAGGAACATTATATAATAGATCTGAAGAATTTCGTTTATAATATTCCAAAGAACCACTTAACCTATAATCAAATAAATCAAACTCTATTGCTATATCCCAACTTTCTACGGTTTCCCAAGTTAATGCACTGTTTCCTAAATCAGACCAGAAGATTCCAGGATTACCTGCATTTGGCAATAATGAATACCTTGGTTGGGAAATATAATAATCGTTTAAATCATCATTACCCACTTCTCCGTAAGATGCTCTAAGCTTTAAGTTATTCACGAAGTGAACATTAGACATAAAGTTTTCTTGATTAACTCTCCATGCCCCACCGATAGAGTAGAAATTACCCCATCTCACATCTTTATCAAAAACAGAAGAGCCATCTCTTCGCACTGATCCACTTAAATAATATTTTTCTTTAAAATTATAATTTAGTCTTGAAAAGTATCCTTCTAAAGTTTTATCTGAAGTATATCCGTCTAATGATGCAATAGTAGAAAAATTATCAAACTCATATATCCCCTCAGCAGTTTGTGTATTTTTAAAACCAAAAACCTGTGAAAAAGTACGATCAAAACTTTCGTGCCCTAAGGTTAAGTCAAAACTATGATCCCCTACAGATTTATTATAATTCAAAATTTGATTAAAATTTTCTACAATTCTTCTAAATCTTGTTTCTCTATACCTACCAGCAGGTTGACCGTCACCAACTAAATTATTTTCATATCTTTTATTAATATAATCATTAACATCTTGACCATATAATAAATTCAACTTCAACCCATCAACAATCTGAAAACCAGCATTCAAACGAATTCCGTAATTATTAGTCTCAGTTTTATCATTGTTAAGTAAAACTTCTTCGATGGCATGCCTACCAACATTTGTAGGTCTAGATTGAATTCCAAAGTCTGGATACCCTTCTCCTCTATCATACTGTAAATTACCAGCAGCGTCCCTTATGTAATCTCCTGTTTCAGGATCTACTATATAAACAGGATATATAGAGCCCATGTTTTTAGCAAATCCGAAAGGGTTTGCTATTGAACTACCTCTAGAGGAAGGACCATTAGAACTTGAAAGTGCCATATTAATATTACCGCCTAGAGTTAACCAATCTGTAGGAACAAAATCCCCTTTCAATCTTGCCGTGGTTCTTTCAAAATCACTGGTAACAACATAGCCTTCTTCCTTTAGATTAGAAACAGAAAAAAAGACATTATGATTTGCTCCTCCAACTGAAACATCTGCTGAATTAAAAAGCCTTTGACCAGTTCTCTCTAGGGCTCCATACCAATCCAGACCTTTAAATATAACTTCAGCATTCGGGTTTATCTGTCCATTTTCCTGAACAATTTGATCATTAGGCACGTTAAATGGATTATAACCTAAGCGATTAAAAATAGTTGCAGACGCTTCGGCTGCAGCGTTATCGACATCCAAAGAGTTCTTATAACTTTGCCACATAAGTTCATAATATTCTTGTGGATTAACATTGTCATAAAGAGGTATTGCTCTATTTATAACACCAACTTGAGAATCTATATTAACCCTTAGATCCTGTTTACCTTTTCCACTTTTAGTAGTAATCAAAACAACACCGTTAGCAGCCCTAGAACCATATAGAGAAGTTGAAGCTGCATCTTTCAAAACAGTCATTGACTTTATATCATTCTGATTAATAGCATTTAATGCTCCTTCAAATTGAACACCATCTACAATAATTAATGGATCTGTATCACCATTCAAGGTTCCTACCCCCCGAATGACAATGCTTGGTGAAGATCCAGGTTGACCGGAAGCAGATAAAAATTGTACCCCGGTGGAATTACCTTCAATAGCAGATAAAGGAGAAGTTAGAGACCTTTGTTCTAATTGCTCAGCTTGAATTGTACTTGCTGATCCTGTAAAAGATTCTTTTGTTGTCGTACCGTATGCTACTACAAGTACTTCGTCTAACGCAGCTGAATCTGTTTTAAGGGTTAAATTGTATACATCCTCTGCTCCCACTACGGTCTTTTGAGTTACAAAACCTACATAACTAAAAACTAGAGTAGCTCCCGGCTCTACGGTAATAGTGTAATCACCGTCAAAATCTGTTTGTGTACCATTAGAAGTTCCTTCTTCAATAACATTAACACCTGGTAAAGGAAGACCATTTTCATCCAGAATTTTACCAGCTACTGTTTTTTTTTGTGCATAAATTATTTGCACAACCAACACCATAAAGAGTGTAAATAATAAACGTAATTTTTTTTTCATTGTTTAATAATTAAATTAGCCTTGACCGCAAAAATGTCAATTAATCTACTCTTAACAAAATCTTAAAACTTGCACTCTGGATAATCCTTAAGCTTAATAGTTACTAATGCAAAGAGAAAAAAAGAAACTACTCAAAATATACCTGATATTTTATTGATGTGTTATTATTGATTCTACATAAAGTAGAAATTTATCAAAATATGAATTCTTTTATTTTTAGCATTTTTTTCAAAAATTGGACAATGAAGAGGATATTATATCAGGATAGCGATAGATCCAAAACCATTTAAAAAAATACCTTATGAATGTATTGTAAAAGGTGATGATAAATATTTGAGTATAGCTACTGCTTCGATTTTAGCCAAAACCTATCGAGATGAATATATGGAGATTATTCATGAGGAGTATCCCATATATAATTGGAAAAAGAATAAGGGCTACCCTACAAAAGAACATCGGGAAGCCATCAGAAAATACGGAATTACAAAATACCACCGGAAAAGTTTTAAACTTTTACCAGAGCAGTTGGAATTAGAATTATAAAAAAGGAGATGTAAAAAACATCTCCTTTTTTATAATTATCTATAACCTAAGACCCATAACCAGGGTTTTGAGTTAACAATGAATTTACATCCATTTCTCTTTGTGGAATAGGAAATAATAATGAATTGTCATCATATGGAATATCTCCAACATCTTCCATAGTTCGTTTTAGATCGTGAATTAGAAATCCTTCAAATGCTAATTCCAGTTGTCTCTCTAACATAATATCATCCAAACTAACAGAAGTTAAAACATCTGCATTAGAACGTTCTCTAATCCTATTAATATCCTCCACCGGAGTCGCTCCAACAGCACTTCCTAAACGCAAGTTTGCCTCAGCTCTTATCAAATACATTTCTGCTAACCTAAGAAGCATTACATTTCCAAATTGGTTTGTATACTTAGCAGTTAAGCGATCTTCACTTTGAGCACTAGCATAGAAAAACTCACTACGAACGTCATCTTCAGAATCAAACATCGCAACATATCCATCATTAATACTAATATCATTTCCACGTCCTCCATTTGCCTGATCTGCGTAATGTGTAATCAGGTTATTAGAACCATCTTGAGTTGTTACCTGAAAAGCAAAAATAGTTTCAGAACCATCTGTATCATTATTAAAAATATCTGCATATGTACCTGCCAAACTATAGCTGCTATTTTCAATCACATCATTTGCAGATGCTAAAGCAGAGGAATAATCACCTTGCTGCAAATAAACTCTGGCTAATAGTGCCTGAGCTGCATATCTCTCAGCAAATTCCTCATTATCCTCAGGAAGCAAATCATAAGCAGCCTGCAAATCTGTAATTACCTGAGTATAATTCTCTTCTACTGTAGATCTAGCAATTTCTAAATTACCAGAATAATCCTCAATGCCTTCTAACTCTAAAGGCACACCTAATTGATTATTTGACTGACCAGACATGTACTGTTGCCCAAACAATCTTGTTAAATCAAAATAAGTTAAACCTCTTAAAAATCTCGCCTGTCCCTCAATATTCGACTGATTTTCTTCATCTACCAAGTCGATATTATCTAAAACTAAATTTGTTTGATTTATTACATCATAACCATTTAACCACGTATCCCTAACATAAGAATTATCGACTAAAATATTCTTAGTATAAACCTGACGGATTGGTTGAAATGTACCATTCCATGAAACCTGATTTGTTGCGCCGTAGAGATCTGACAACATTTGAATATTTCCTCCATAAGAAGCAGATTGACCCGCTTCGGCATAAGCCCCGATTAGTAGATTTTCAACATTTTCGCCAGTAGACAAAGCCACATCCGTTGAAATAAACTGAGTAGGCTCTAAGTCCAGTTTATCCTCACAACTAGTTAAAGATATTCCTAAACCTAGCATTGATAAGATTAATTTATATCGTTTCATAATTTTTTAGAATTTAAGATTTACACCTAGAGAAAATGTTCTTGCCGCTGGCGCAGAATAAAAAGTTGTACCAGGCCCTTGACCTGCATCGCTTCTAGACTCAGGGTCATATCCTTCATAATCAGTAACAGTAAGAAGGTTTAAACCAGAAAAGTAAACACGAAGATTGTTCATCGATAACTTATCGGCAATACTTTCAGGGAAAGTATATCCTAAAGTTAAATTACGTAATCTTATAAAATCAGCATCTTCTAAATATCTTGTAGAATTAGCAACACCATTTCCTGCATATAGTCTAGCCTGTGGAACATCTGTGATATCTCCTGGTTGTTGCCATCTATTCATTTGGTCTGCGGTTTGGTTATCAAAATAATCTCCATTCGCTGACTGATAAACACCTCCACCGTTATAAAGGCTGGCTCCCCATTCCCCTTGAAAAGTAAAACTAAAATCTATTCCATGAAAATATAAATTACTAGTTAGACCACCAATCCATTCCGCATAAGGTGCACCAGCAACTACTCGATTAGCCTCATTGAAATTGGTCGTAGTTTCAGACCCTTTTCCATTTAAATAATATAACGCATCTCCATTTTCTGGATCTACTCCAGCATATTCAACAAGGTAAAATGAATTTAAAGACTCGCCTTCCCTCTGGATATTCTGTCCCGAAATTATATCAGCCCCATCGTTCGGTAGTCGCTTTACTTCATTTTTATTCTTAGCTATATTGAAGCTAGTAGAAAGAGTAAAATCTGCTTTCTGAATTATTTTTGTATTCAATACAAACTCTACCCCACTATTTTCCATTTCACCAATATTTCTTTGAATACTAGAAAATCCGGAAGTCCCAGGTAAAGGATTATCAAATAAAAGATCTTTAGAAACCTTTGAATAATAATCAATTTCTCCTGAGATTCTATTATTTAAAAACCCATACTCTACACCAATATCTGTTTGATTTACACTTTCCCATGACAATAGAAAGTTTGCGGGTTGATCTGGATAAATTCCTGGTCTTTGATTATACGAAGTTCCTCCGTAAAGTCCTAAAGCAGCGTAATCACCGATTTGCGCATTACCCGTTTGTCCCCAGCTCGCTCTTAATTTAAGGAATGATAACCAGTCTGCCTCGCTTAAAAAATTCTCTTCACTTAGAATCCATCCACCTGATATCGCAGAAAAAGTACCAAATTGGGTATCCCTACCAAATCTAGACGATCCATCCCTACGAACACTCGCTTTAAACAAATATTTACCATCTAATGCATAAGTACCTCTTGCAAAATATGAAAGAAATCGGTTACCATTAGTAATTCCATTACCTGCTGAGATTTCAGCAGCACTGTTTATGGTTTGGAAATCATCTGTTGGAAACTGAATACCAGTTACACTCTGGAATCTTCTATGCGTATTGTTGTATTCCATACCAGCTACAACTTCAACGTCATGAATTTCGTCAAAAACCTGAGAGTATGTAAAATAGTTACTACTAACATAGGACTCGGTTCCTACACTAGAAGCATAAGCCTCCCCATTTGTTGATTGAAACGGAGCTAAACTTCCTGTAAAACTATCCTCAGTCTGGTAGAATAAATCGTAACCAAAATCGGTATTAAATTTTAAAGAAGGTAAGAACTTATATTCAGCAAAAGCTCTACCGGTAACACGTCTAATTACCGTATTGTAAAATGCGTGTTTATCCTGTAAAAGAAAGTTAGCGTATAAAGTATTTGGGTTTGGCTCTCCGTTTTCTAAATATGCTGGTGAAAGCGGACTTTGTGCAACACCTTGTACAGGGTTTACAAATGCATTATCATTTGCTATACGATCGATATTAGTTCTAGAAAAACTAACATTCATACCTGCATTAAACTTATCTGAAAACTGGTGTGAAACATTTGCACGTGCAGTAATCCTGTCTAAGTTATTTCCTCTAATAATACCTTCTGTATCATTATAAGCTCCAGAAAAGAAATAAGAGGTTCTTTCATCTCCTCCAGACGCAGAAAAATCAGCGTTTTGAGTATAACCTGTTCTAAATATTTCGTCCTGCCAATCAGTATCTATCTCACGATTTCTCCAATCTGTACCCTGAGCTAAATAATCAAAAGTTCCTTCAGCTTCAGCTAAACCATCAGCCTCTCCATAGCTATTAATGGCAGCTTCAGTAAATAACTCGATATATTGATCTGCATTTAACCAATCTCTTCTATTTGCAGTTTCACTAATTCCATAAGAATAATTAACAGCAAAAGTACCTTTGTTATTACCTCCTTTTTTAGTGGTAATTATAACAACACCATTCGCCCCTCGAGATCCGTATACTGCAGCAGCTGAGGCATCTTTAAGAATATCTATAGACTCGATCTCGTTAGAACTTAACGTAAGTAATGGGTTTGTAGGAGCTCCGTTATTGGACTCGTTGTTATTAATCAGTGGCACACCATCCAAAACATATAATGGCTCTGATCCTGCTCCCACACTTGCAATACCACGAATACGAATATTAATTCCACCTTCTACTTTACCGTTGGTTTGAGTAACCTGTACCCCGGCAGCTTTACCAGATAAGGAGCTTTGAAGACTTGGAGTTGGAACCTCCGCAATGTCTTCTGAAGTTAACTTTGCAACATTATCAGTCAATTGACGCTTACTTTGCGTACCATAACCAACCACAACCACCTCATCTAACTGAGCGGCATCTTCACCTAAAATGATTGATAGATCTTGCATATCTGGACCAATTGTTACAGTTTGTGAAGTAAATCCCACATAACTAAACTCTAATACCTCACCAGTACTGGCAGCAATACTAAAATGACCATCAAAATCTGTTTGTACACCACGATTTGTGTTTTGTACAATAACATTTACCCCTGGAAGAGGCATTCCTTGATCATCAACAATAGTCCCATTTATCATTCTTTCCTGTGCAAAAGCAAATTGAGTTGCTAAAGCAAAAAAGAACATCAAGACAACCTGTAAATTTTTCTTCATGTTATAATTATTGAGTTAAGTTTCCAAAAATCAACATTGAAAACTCAATAAAAAAACTTGAAATCTTAAATTACTGAAATTGAGATCAGAATTCATGATATACAAAAAAAAGAGCAATTATTTTAAAAATATAAAATTTAAAACTACTCTTTTTCAATATTTTTTAATAACAACTTCCCTGATACACTTAAACACCTAATAATCAATATTAAACAAAATTTTAAAATGCTCTAAAAACCTCTTCTTCACCTCTTCTA
>CEVI01027737.1_pt1 | contig 10401 bp, 8 predicted proteins | sample 531471 | NCBI WGS metagenome assembly CEVI01 (sample SAMEA2623513, study PRJEB7988) | marine metagenome | isolation source: saline water (ENVO:00002010), including
CGAAGCCCAGGACACCTCGATCATCGCCGCCGCGTAGTCGAACGAACGCAGCATTCCGGCAACATCCCGCCACGGCGAATCCGGAAGAGAGCGCTGCTCGAACGGCCGGCCCGGTTCACCCTCGAAGTCGACGATGCGCCATCCGTGCGAGGTACGCAGAGTCTGGCCGAGGTGCAGGTCGCCATGCACGCGCTGAACCTCGAGGGTGTCAAGTGCGGCGACAGCGTCATAGAGGGCGTGCAGTTGCGGGACGCTGGCCTCAAGCCCGGGGACCGACCGGCGCGCGTGGTCGAGGCGACCCCGCATCGCGTCGGCGAGCTCCGCCGTGGTGCCGGCACCGCGGCGCTCGGCGGGAAAGCGCGACCGCATCAGGGCATGGACCTGCGCGAGGGCCTCACCCAGACGCGCGGCCTCGCCGGCGAAGTCACCGCCGGAGTCCTCCGCACGCTGCTCGGGATCTGCGAGGAGCGCGCGAACGCTGGCGACGGCCAGCTCGAATCCGTCGGTCGCCGTCGCCAGGAACTCTTGCAGCATCGCCGTCTGCAGCAGCTGCCCCTCGACCTCGACCTCCACCCAGCCGTACAACTGTGCGATGTGTTCGGAGCCGCCGCGTGTGAGTTCCTCATGGATCTCGATGTCGGGGTTCGTTCCGGGGCTCACCTTGCGGAACAGCTTCATGATCGCGGTGTCATCGAACCGCGCCGACGAGTTCGACTGCTCACCGGTCATCGGTGACGAGATGAGCGAGTCGTCCAGGGGTTCGCTGCCTGCGACACGGTGGAAGCGCAGCCGATCGACCTGCGCGGTTCCCGTGGCCTCCGCCGCGATGAACCCGTCCAGCCAGATGCGCATCGCCTCGCGGTCGTGCACCGCGTCGTAGAGGTGGATGTGGCCGGCATCCGTGTCGATGCCCCCGAGGTAGGCGTGGCTGATTCGCTCTTCAACGTCGGGGTAGCCGCTCAGCGGCACCTGATATAGCTCGCTGTCGGCATCCTGATCGCGATAAGTCACCGTGAGGAGGTAAACGGTCAGAGACGGCCGCCCCTGCCGAGCAGGCACGTCCGCGATGCTGCGTACCTGTTCGACCTCGAATGGCCGCCCCTTGCCGCCGAACCAGCGGGTGCGTATCAAATAGCTCTCCAGGAGAGCGGCGTCGGGCGCGGTCACAGCAGCCCCACCTCCTCTGCATCGTCGGCCGGTGAGTGCAGTTGAAACCAGAAGAACCCGTGACCGCCGAGGGTGAGCAGGTAGGGCAGCTCACCGATCCGGGGGAAGGGAACGCCGCCGACGAGCTCGACCGGCACGAGCCCCTCGAAGCGACGGAGGTCGAGTTCGACCGGCTGGGGGAACTGCGACAGGTTGTTGACGCAGATGATGACGTCCACGGTGCCGTCGTCGTTGGTGTGCTCGCGCGTGTAGGAAAGCACTGACGGATTCGACCCGCCCAGGTCGTTGAAGCTCCCGAGTCCGAACGCCGGGTGGCGCTTGCGAGCCTGGATCATCTGACGCGTCCACTGGAGCAGCGAGGAGCGGTTCTCCTGCTGCGCTTCCACGTTCACAGCGAGGTATCCGTGCACCGGGTCCTGCACGATGGGCAGGGCAAGCTTGCCCGGGTTGGCGGTGGAGAACCCGGCGTTGCGGTCCGAGGTCCATTGCATGGGTGTGCGCACGCCGTCGCGGTCACCGAGCCAGATGTTATCGCCCATGCCGATCTCGTCGCCGTAGTACAGCACCGGCGCGCCGGGCAAGGAGAGAAGCAGCGCGGTGAACAGTTCGATGCGATCGATGTCGTTGTCCAGCAGTGGTGCGAGGCGGCGACGGATGCCGATGTTCGCCTTCATGCGCGGATCCTGCGCGTACTCGTTCCACATGTAGTCGCGGTCTTCGTCGGTGACCATTTCGAGGGTTAGCTCGTCGTGGTTGCGCAGGAAGATCCCCCACTGGCATCCGGACGGAATCGGGGGAGTCTCCGCGAGGATGTCGCTGATGGGATAACGGGACTCACGACGCACCGCCATGAAGATGCGCGGCATGACCGGGAAGTGGAAGCACATGTGGCATTCGTCGCCGCCGACGTCCGGATCCCCGAAGTAGTCGACGACATCCGCCGGCCACTGGTTGGCTTCGGCCAGGAGCACGCGTCCCGGATACTCGCGGTCGACGATGCGGCGCACCTTCTTCAGGAAGTCGTGTGTTTCGGGGAGGTTCTCGCCGTTGGTGCCCGGGCGCTCGTAGAGGTAGGGGACGGCATCGAGGCGGAACCCATCGAGCCCCATGTCGAGCCAGAACCGCATCGCGTCCAGCACCGCGTCGTGGACCCGCGGGTTGTCGAAGTTCAGATCCGGCTGGTGCGAGAAGAAGCGGTGCCAGAAGTACTGCTGCCGCACCGGATCCCACGTCCAGTTGCTCGGCTCGGTGTCGACGAAGATGATGCGGGCGTCCTCGTAGAGCTCGTCGGTGTCGCTCCACACGTAGAAGTCGCCGTATGGCCCGTCGGGATCGCGGCGGCTCTCTTGGAACCACGGATGCTCGTCGCTGGTGTGGTTCATGACGAAGTCGATGATGACCCGCATGCCCCGCTCGTGCGCGGCGTTCAGAAAAGCCTGGAAGTCTTCGGTAGTTCCGAGGCCCGGCTGGATGCCGGTGTAGTCGGCAACGTCGTAGCCACCATCGCGCAGGGGGGAGGGAAAGAAGGGCGGAAGCCACAGGCAGTCGACACCGAGCCACTCGAGGTAGTCCAGCTTGTCGATGAGGCCCCGGAAGTCGCCGGTTCCGTCGCCGTCACTGTCTTTGAAGGATCGGACCAAGACCTCGTAGAAGACCGCCGTCTTGAACCATTCAGGCTCCGCGCTTCCGGGTGTATCGGGGAACGGCTCCTGTGTCAGGATCGGGATGGAGACGGTATTTGTCGTCGGTTCCGCGGCGGTCATCTGTTCCTCCCGTGGTTCCGGATGTCGGAGGGCCTGTCGTCTGCCTAACCTGCCACACGCGCCTGTCCGATGCCATCCCCTTGCGCTCGCGCGCTCAGTCCCATAGGCGCCAATAGGCGTTGATCGCGGGCTGCCCGCCGAGGTGGGCGTACAGCACCGTCGAGTCTTGGGGAATGTCGCGGCTGCGCACCAGGTCGATCAGCCCGGCCAGGGACTTTCCTTCGTAGACGGGGTCGGTGATCATGGCCTCCAGCTGCGCGCCGAGCGCCATCGCGGCCATTGTCGAGTCGACCGGGATGCCGTACAGGTCACCAGCCCAGCCTTCGAGCACCTGGATCTCGTCGTCTCGGAGGTCGCGGCCTAGTTCGATGAGGCTGGCGGTGTTCCGCGCGATCCGCGCTACCTGCTCCCGCGTCTTCTCGATCGTTGCCGATGCGTCGATCCCGATGATCCGGCGGCGCACTCCGGTCAGCTCCTCCAAGGCTGCGAAGCCGGCGATCATGCCGGCGTGGGTGGACCCGGTCACCGTGCAGACGATGATCGTGTCGAAGAAGACCCCGAGCTGCTTCTCCTGTTCGGCGACCTCGAAGGCCCAGTTGGCGAATCCCAGTCCGCCCAGCGGGTGCTCTGACGCTCCCGCCGGGATCGGATACGGCACGCCGCCGGCATCCTCGACTTCCTGCAGCGCCGTCTTCCACGAGTCCCGGATGCCGATGTCGAACCCCGCGTCGTCGAGGCGCGAGTCTGCTCCCATCATCCGGGAGAGCAGGATGTTGCCCACTTTGTCGTTGGTGGGGTCCTCCCACGGCACCCACTTCTCTTGCACGAGCCGGGCCTTCAAACCGAGGTGGGCCGCAACAGCTGCCACCTGTCGCGTGTGGTTGGACTGGTAACCGCCGATGGATACGAGGGTGTCTGCGCCCGAGGCGATGACGTCGGGGACGATGTACTCGAGCTTGCGGACCTTGTTACCGCCGTAGGCGAGGCCGCTGGAGACATCTTCGCGTTTCGCCCAGACCTGTGCACCACCGAGGTGGCTGCTCAGCCGCGCGAGGTGGTGGACCGGGCTCGGCCCGAAGGTGAGCGGGTAGCGCGGGAATTCATGGAGCTTCATGCGTGGGGGTCCTCGGGTTCGTGGCTGATGCCGGTGGCGGCGGTGGCGGGGTCCGAGACGTTGGCATCGCCCTCGGTGAGCAGGTGGGTCCAGATAGACTCGGCGATCTCCGCAGCGCCCAGCGCGTCACCGAGGGCGCAGCGTGCGATCAGCTGGTCGTGGCGCAGTGTCGAGAGCTCGGCGTGCTCCGACGAGAATTGTGCGCGTTCTGCTCGCAGGAGGACCGGTTCATACAGGCGCAGCACCGTTCGTATTGCATCGTTGTCGGCGATTTCGACCAGGATGCCGTGAAAGAGTTCGTCGGCGGCGATGGCGCCGTCGATGTCACCGCACCGGAGCGCTGCGGCGAACAGGCGATTCGCAGCACGCATCCGCTCGATCGTGTTCGAGTCGAGTCGCGGCACTGCTGCAAGCGCAGCGAGACGGTGCATGGCCGCTACGACATCGCGAGCCTCACTGGTGGCCCGACGTTCGATCGGCGAGATGATTGTCGCCCGTCCCGGTGTCGTCTGGACGAGTCCCGCGTGTGCGAGCTCGAGCAGCGCCTCGCGAACAGGTGTGCGGCTCACGCCCAGCCACTGCGCAATGTCGGCGTCACGCACCTGTTCGCCCGGCGCGAGGGTGCCGTCCACGATGGCGGCGCGCAGCCGTGCTTGTACCTCGTCGCGGAGGAGGGGGCGGTGGGTGCCCGCTGTCGAGGGGACCGGCATGCAATATATTGCATACGGAACGACGCTTGTCTGTCAACTCCGACCGGCGGGGTTCAGGCCAGGTGTCCGGCGGGGACGTCGAGATCGCTGGTGTACGTCAGCGTCGTGATCACGGCGATCTCGAGCGCGCGCGTGATGTCGGCTTGGGGGAGCGATGCCGCGCCGGGTGGTGCGTTCTCGGCATCCCATGGCACATGGATGAAGCCCGCCCGCAGTCCCGGGGTGTTCGCGCTCACGTGTGCGACCGTGAAGAATACGTCGTTGCAGACGAACGAGCCTGCCGATAGCGACACGGAGGCGGGGATGCCGCTGGCCGCGATCTCCGTGGCGATCGCCTTGACGGGGAGCGAGGATGCGTACGCGAGGGGCGCGCCGGGGATGCTGGCGGTGTCGACGGGCTGATGCCCCGCGTTGTCGGGAATGCGGGCGTCGCGCAGATTCACGGCGATGCGCTCCGGCGTGATGGCGTCGCGACCGCCGGCCAGGCCTGTCGCAATGACGACATCGGGCCTGTGTGTGGCGACGAGCTCGATCAGCTGTGCGCCAGCGCGCGCGAAATCCACGGGAAGTACTGCCGTGACCAGTCGAGCCGGCCCGTTCCACGCGGCGCCCAATCGCACTACCGCGTCGCCTGACGGATTCGTCTGATCACCGGCGAACGGTTCGAAGCCGGTCAGAAGCACGGTCGACATGCCTTCACGGTACGTCGAGGATGCCGGTAGAATATGCTGACACGATTTAGCAACGCGGAGGAGGTCGTCAGGACCGAGCCGCAGACGCCCCCGGAGTGCTGCTCATGACCCATCCGATCCAGCTCATCGCCTATGCCGACCGCCTGGGAGGGACGATTCCCGCGCTCGGTGAAGTAGTACGCGACCGATTCGCTGGAGCCTTCGGCGGCGTTCACATCCTTCCTTTCTTCACGCCCTTCGACGGCGCCGACGCCGGGTTCGACCCCGACGATCACACGACAGTCGACCCTCGGCTGGGCACGTGGGACGATGTCCGCGCCCTCTCTGACGACCTCGATGTCATGGTGGATGTCATCGTCAATCACGTGTCTGCCCGCTCGCCGCAGTTCCGCGACGTCATCCAGAACGGGGACCAGTCGCGCTACGCGGAGATGTTCCTGACGATGGGAACCGTCTTCCCGGACGGTGCGACAGAAGCCGATCTGCTGCGGATCTATCGGCCCCGTCCCGGGCTCCCGTTCACTCCGTATCCGTGGGGCGAGTCGACCCGGCTGGTGTGGACCACCTTCACCGCGGCACAGGTCGACATCGATGTGCGCAGTGCTGCGGGGTCCGCGTACCTCATTTCGATCCTGGATGCCCTGCGCGATGCTGGCACACGGATGATTCGCCTGGACGCTGTCGGTTATGCGGTGAAGACGCCGGGCAGCTCGTCGTTCATGACGCCTGAGACCTTTGCTTTCATCGATGAGCTGACCGTGCTGGCGCACGAGCGCGGGCTCGAGGTCCTCGTCGAGGTTCACTCGTTCTACCGTCGCCAGATCGAGATCGCCCAGCGCGTCGACCGTGTGTACGACTTCGCGCTTCCGCCCCTGGTGCTGTTCGCTGCCGCGACTGGAGATCACGCGCCGCTGGCGCGCTGGATCGCTGAGCGGCCCGAGAACGCCGTGACCGTGCTGGACACTCACGACGGCATCGGCATCGTGGACGTGGGGCCCGACGCGGCGACGGGGGAGCCCGGGCTTCTGGATGCCACCCAGCTCGGCGCGTTGGTCGAAGCGATCCACGACGCCACGGGCGGGCAAAGCCGGGCGGCAACGGGCGCGGCGGCTTCGAACCTCGACATCTATCAGGTCAACAGCACTTTTTACGACGCCCTGCGCCGCGATGATCGGGCGTACCTGGCAGCACGTGCAGTGCAGCTGTTCTTGCCCGGCGTCCACCAGATCTATTACGTCGGGGCTCTCGCTGGAACCAATGACATGGATCTGCTCGGGCGCACCGGGGTCGGGCGCGACATCAACCGCCACATCTACAGTGACGCCGACGTGACGCGCGACCTCGAGCGGCCTGTCGTTGCCGCTCTGTTGGAGCTGTGCCGATTCCGCGCTGGCGCCCCGGGGCTCGACGGGGCCTTCCAGTCGCGGCTCGATGACGACGGATGGTTGCACATGCGGTGGGAGTCGGCATCCGGATGGTCCGAGCTGCGGGCGCGGCTGGACCAGGGCCAGGCCGAACTCCGCTGGGCGCGCGCCGACGGGCGCGAGCACGCTACGGCGGACCTGCTCGAGCAGCCTCCCACCGATGGGTGAGGCCCGGACGCCTTCGGCTCGCCGTTCGCTGAACCGGTGCGCCGCCGCGGCCTAGACTTGACGCTCGTGGTCACCCGTCTCTCGCATTACTTCCTCCGCACGCTTCGCGAAGACCCCGCCGACGCCGAGGTCACCAGCCACAAACTCCTGGTGCGCGCCGGCTACATCCGGCGTCAGGCACCCGGCATCTTCGCGTGGCTGCCACTGGGCCTGCGGGTCAAGGCGAAGCTCGAGCAGATCATCCGCGACGAGATGGCTGCCGCGGGAGCCTACGAAGTGCACTTCCCGGCGCTGTTGCCCCGGGAGCCCTACGAAGCGTCGGGGCGCTGGGAGTCTTACGGCGACGGTATCTTCCGCCTCCAGGATCGCAAGGGCGCCGACTATCTTCTCGCTCCGACCCACGAGGAGATGTTCACGCTCCTGGTGAAGGACCTCTACTCCTCGTACAAGGATCTGCCGCTGGCGATCTACCAGATCCAGGACAAATACCGCGACGAGGCTCGGCCGCGCGCGGGGCTGCTGCGCGGGCGTGAGTTCACGATGAAGGATGCCTACTCCTTCGACTACACGGATGCCGGGCTCGATGCGTCGTACCAGGCCCAGCGTGACGCGTACGAGCGAATCTTCCAGCGGCTCGGGCTCGAGTACGTCATCGTCAACGCCGACAACGGGCTGATGGGCGGCGCTCGGAGCGAGGAGTTCCTGCATCCGACCCCCGTCGGGGAAGACACGTTCGTTCGCAGCGCCGGGGGATACGCCGCCAATGTCGAGGCCTTCACCACGGTCGTTCCTGCACCCCTGCCGTTCGATGGCCTTCCGGACCCGGTGATCTTCGACTCGCCCGACACCCCGACGATCGCCACGCTGGTAGACCACCTCAACGCGAACGAGGCTGCCCCGGCTCCCGGCATCGCCGGTCCCGCCACGGATGGCGACACGACGTGGACGGCAGCTCACACGCTGAAGAACGTGGTGCTCGCGCTGACCCACCTCGACGGCACCCGCGAGATCGTCGTGGTCGGTATCCCTGGAGACCGCGACATCGACGACAAGCGCGCCGAGGTGGCCTTCGCGCCCGCCGCCGTCGAGGCGGCGACGGCTGACGATTTTGAGAACAGCCCGTTGCTCGTGAAGGGCTACATCGGTCCCTGGTCACCGACGGGGGCGATTCTCGGCGAAGAGTCGGCGACCGGCATCCGGTATCTCCTCGACCCGCGTGTCGTGGAGGGTACGTCGTGGGTCACTGGCGCGAACATCGACCAGAAGCATGTCCACTCACTCGTGGCGGGACGGGACTTCAGCGGCGACGGTTTCGTCGAGGTGGCGAACGTTCTGCCCGGCGACCCGGCACCGGATGGCTCGGGACCCGTCGAACTGGCGCGTGGAATGGAGATCGGTCACGTCTTCCAACTCGGCCGCTTCTTCGCCGAGACGCTTGGCCTGAAGGTTCTGGATGAGAACGGCAAGCTCGTGACGGTGACGATGGGCTCCTACGGCATCGGCGTCACGCGGATCCTTGCGATCATCGCTGAGCTGAGCAACGACGAGAAGGGTCTCATCTGGCCGACTGCCGTGGCACCCTTCGATGTGCACGTCGTCGCCACGGGCAAGGACGCCGTCGCGTTCGACCTTGCGGAACAGGCAAGCGCGCGACTTGAGGCGGCCGGTCTCGAGGTCGTTTACGACGACCGCCCCAAGGTTTCTCCGGGGGTGAAATTCGGCGACGCGGAGCTTGTCGGCGTGCCACGCATCCTCGTGGTCGGACGGGGAGCGGCGGCCGGTGAGGTCGAGCTCTGGGATCGCCGCACCGGCGAGCGCGAGACGATGACGCTTGACGACGCCATCGCTCGCCTCGCGCCGTGAGGTATCAGTAGGCGATCTTCGCGTGCCGGACGATGTCGTCGTCCGGTGTGTCGCGGGTCACCAGCGCCTTCAGCATCCCGGCGGCCTGCGCCAACCGGTTCTGTCCGGGTTCCCAGAACTCCACTTCGACCGGGCTCACCCGCAGGAGGGTGATCCCGGGCGTATCGAGCCCGTCCTCGAACCACACCTCCAGCGACGGCGAGTACAGCTCTTGCATGAGTGCATCGTCGTGGACGACGCGGGCGTGACCGGCGACCGAGACGTAGCGCATGCCCTTCGGGTCGCAGTAGGACAGTCCGACCTCGTCATCTGCTTCGGCCTCGTCGACCTTCTTGGTGTGCTCGGCCGTGAAGAACCAGATGTCTCCGTTCTCGTCCATCCGGCGTGTGCTCATCGGGCGGCTCACCAGATTGCCGCCGTCATCGCGCGTCGTGAGCATCGTGATGTCGATGTCTTCGACGAGTTCCTTGGCGCGGGTGCGGGCTTCGGTTCCTGTCAATTCCGTCATGTCGGCAGGATGTGGGTCATCCCCTCGCGCGCGCGAGGGGATTGACACGGGTCACAGGTCTGCATATCGGGCGCGGAAGAAACAGAAGAGCCCGTATGCGGCGAAGCCTGTGCCGACGCCGATGACGAGTGCCGGGCCGGCCGGTAGCGCGAGCAGGGAGTGGATCGCTTCGTCCAATCCTCCGGCGGCGTCTGGGTCGGTGGTGACCGCCGCGATCACGACCAGGATGCCCACGACGGCAAGCGCGAGGCCCTTTGCGACGTATCCCACGATTCCGAGCACTGTCACCGTCATCCCGAGCCCCCCGCCCGGGTATGACATCTTCTTCTGGAAGCCGCGGGTCACGCCGACACCGGCGTAAGCAACGCCGGCGATGAGGATGCCGATCCCCAGGATGCCGAGCACGATCGGTCCCGCGAACAGCGAGAGCACGCCCTCGCTGGCATCCTCCGCGCTCTGTTCACTGTTGGGCCGCGCGCCCAGTGCAATTGCTGTCGCCAGCACCGCAAGGATCAGGTAGACGACCCCGCGGCCCCAGGAGGCTATTCTGCGCCGCCACCTGTCGGGCTCATCAGAGCCGCGTACGACAAGGCCGTCCGCGAGCTGATGGGCGCCGAGCACGGCAAGCAGCGCGGCAATCACCCAGACGAGGATGATGCCGAACGGCGCCTCGGCAAGTGCGGTGAACGCCCCGCTCTGGCTGGTCTGCTCGCTCGATCCTCCCAGCGCGACAGTGATCACGAGGGTGCTCAGGAGCAGATGCACCAGGCCCATCGCGACGTATCCGCCTCGGGCGAGCGCTCGAACGGCGGGATGAGATTGCGCATCGCGCGCGGTCTTTTTCACGCTGCCGGGGGCCATGGGCCGAGCGTATCTGCGGTCGGCACGGTCGCGGAGACGGTTGACGTCACCGCGAGCCGATGCAACAGGCGATCGTCAGCGTGCGCTCAGAGTCCGAACTCCGCACGCACGTGGTCGCGGATCTCGACATA
>CEVI01123806.1_pt1 | contig 10399 bp, 12 predicted proteins | sample 531471 | NCBI WGS metagenome assembly CEVI01 (sample SAMEA2623513, study PRJEB7988) | marine metagenome | isolation source: saline water (ENVO:00002010), including
GTCTTGCCGATCTGGCGGTCACCGATGATCAGCTCACGCTGGCCGCGGCCGATCGGCACCATGGCATCGACCGCCTTCAGGCCGGTCTGGACCGGCTGGTCGACCGACTGCCGCGCGATGACGCCCGGGGCGACCTTTTCGATCGGCGAGGTCTGCTTGTAGTCGATCTCGCCCTTGCCGTCGATGGCGTTGCCCAGCGGGTCAACCACGCGGCCCAGCAGCTCGCGCCCGACCGGCACTTCCAGCACCTTGCCCGTGGTCTTGACCTCGCAGCCTTCGGAGATGTGGCGATACTCGCCCATCAACACCGCACCCACCGAGTCACGCTCGAGGTTGAGCGCTACACCGTAGGTGCCGCCCGGGAACTCGAGCATTTCACCCTGCATGGCGTTGGCCAGGCCGTGAATACGCGCGATGCCGTCGGCCAGGCTCACCAGCGTGCCGACATTGCGGGACTCGGTGACGGTCTCGAAGTTTTCGATCCGCTTCTTGATCAGGTCCGAAATTTCCGCCGGATTCAGTTGCATTGAACTACTTCCTCTAAATCCAATTCGCCGCGAGCATCATCGGCCGCGGGCTGTACGCTATTGCGCGAGCCGCTGGCGCATGCGCGCCAGTTGTGCAACGAGTGAGCCGTCGATCACCAGATCGCCGGCCCGGATGACCAAGCCACCGATGATTGATTCGTCTTCGACGAAGCTCAGCGACACATCACGCGAAAACCGCGTTTCAAGCGCCTTGGTCAAAGCGCCCTGTTGTTTCTTGGTCAACGACTTGGCCGACGTCACCTCGACGTCCAAGCGATTTTCGGCCGCCGCGCGCCGAGCTTCGAACAGCTCGGCAACGGCCGGGGCCGTTGCTAGCCGCTCATTTTCGATCAGCAGACGCACGAAATTGGCCTGTGCGTCGTTGAAGTCGGCTTCGCCCAGGCCCAGAATCGCCTCGGCCAGCGTCTCGTCGTCGACCGCAGGGCTGGCCATGACGGCCGCCACGTCCTCGTTGGCCACGATGGCCGCCAGCGCCGCCAGGGCGTTCGACCAGCTGGCCCGCGCCTCGGCGTCGTCGCCGGCCATATCAAACACGGCTTCGGCGTAGGGACGCGCCAGCGTGTAAATATCCGCGGCCATGATTAACGCATCCCCGCGACGAGGTCGTCGATGATGTCGTTATGGGCCTTGGTGTCGATCTCGCGTTTCAGGATGCGCTCGGCGCCTTCCACGGCCAGCTCGCCCACTTCGCGGCGCAGCTGATCCTTGGCTTGCGAGACCGCCTGATCAACCTCGTCGCGCGCGGCCGACACGATACGCTCGCCTTCAGAACGGGCATCGGCCCGCGCTTTTTCCAGCGTTTCGTTGGCTTGGCGTTGGGCGTTGGCCAGAAGCTCATGGGCTTCGGCGCGGGCCTCGGCCATCCGTTCTTCTGCCTGGTTGACCGAATCCTCGAGCTCGCGCTGGCCGCGCTCGGCGGCCGCGAGGCCTTCGCTGATCCGCCGACGACGCGCTTCCATCGCCTGCATCAACGGCTTCCAGAGCACCTTGCCGAAGAAATAGATGAACAGCCCAAAGCTGATCATTTCGATGACGAGTGTCCAAAAGATATTCACGTCAGCTCCCGAAGATTGTCAGGCGAATTCCAAAGCGCTTGCACGAAAAGCGTGCAATCAGCCGCCGGCCGCAGCCTGCAGGCCGCTCAGGAACGGGTTCGCGAAGGTGAACCACATCGACATGCCCAGCACGATGAACGGGAAGGCTTCCATCAAGCCGCCCACGAACAGCATCTGGCCGGTCAGCTGGGCGCGCAGTTCAGGCTGGCGCGCGATGGCTTCGATGAAGCGCGAACAGATCAGGCCCCAACCCAGAGCAGAGCCCAGACCGGCGAGACCCAAGATGATGCCGACACCGGTGGCGGTGTAGGCGTAAACCATGGCTACAGCTTGCGGATCCATGTGTCCTCCTTAGAAAAGACGAAGTAGCTATCAGCGGTGGTGAGTGCGCGTTAATGCGCGTCGTCGCTGGTCGCCAGGGCCAGATAGACCACTGACAGCAGCATGAAGATGAACGCCTGAATGACGATGATCAGCATATGAAACACCGTCCAGACCCAGCCAAGCGCAGCTTGGAACGGGGCCATGTACCAGGCGAACCCGGTCAGCGCGATGAGCATGAAGACCAGCTCACCGGCGAACAAGTTACCGAAAAGTCGTAGCGCCAGCGACAACGGCTTGGCGATTTCTTCGACCAGGCTCATCACGATGTTGAACGGCGCCATGTACTTGCCGAACGGATGCACCAGAAAGCCCTTGAGATAGGCACCCAGGCCTTTCTTGCGCACGCCGTAGACGATGGACAGGCCGAAGACCACCAGCGCCATGGCAAACGGCACCGCCAAATCCGCGGTCGGCACCGCGCGAAATGGCACGTGATGTGCTTCAACACCGAAGATGTTCTGGCCGATCCACTGTGCAACAAGCGGCAACAGGTCGACCGGGATCATATCCATGAAATTCATGGCGAAGACCCAGAGAAAAATGGTCAACGCCAGCGGGCCGATCAACGGATCGGCGCGCGGAAACAGCGACTGGACCTGATCGTTGACGAACTCGACAACCGTTTCGATAGCGTTCTGCAGGCCACTCGGCTCGGCGTCGGTGGTCATGCGCTTGCCCACGGTGTGGCCCAGCCACAGCAGCAGCGCGCCCAGCGCCCAGCTCACCAGCAGCGTGTCGGCGTGCACCGACCAGAACCCCTCGCCCAACGTGAGGTTGGACAGGTGATGCTGGATGTACTCGACCGCGGTCGGATCCTGAGTAAATACGCTTTCGCTCACGACACTACCTCTGACGCTGTTGCTGGGTCATACCGGCGATCGCTGCTTCGCGCAGCGAACGCCCGCCGGCCGTATAGGCCAGCTGGGCCACGGCAAAGCCAATCAGCAGGGAGATCGGATCAAGACCCAGCCATCCCATGCCTAGTGCAAAACCGACCAGCGTGACGACCAGTCGTTCGATCATGCCGGCCATCAGGCCGACGGCCTGGCCACGCGGGCTCGATTTAACGACGCTCGCGCGACGCGTACGAAATGCCAGCAGCAGGGTGTTAGCCAGCGCCATGGCGCCGCCATACAGTGCCGCCAACCCCGGATACGAGGCATTCGCACGCACGAAAAACAGGACTGCCGCCGCGATGACGACAACGACGATCTGGAGGATCAGCAGGTTACGCACGGCGTGGCGCTTCATGACATCTCCCCGTGGCGCCCGAGCCGTAGCTTTTGGGCACCCGCGACTCGCTAGGCCGCTCAGAACGAGGACGCAGTGTACCCACCTCGTGGGACACGAGCAATACGCAGGCGTACGCTCCGCGGCGGATGCCGCGGTAGCGGCATAATACAACTAGTTAAAGCGATCGACCAGTGCGTCCAGCTCGGCCACGTTCTGATAGCGGATGACGACCTTGCCGCCGCCGCGCCGGTCGGGCTCGATCTTCACCCCGGCCGCAAGGCGCTGCGAAAGACTGGACTCGTGACGCTGCAGGCGTTCGTCGCGCGCCGGCTTGTGCTGGGTCTTTTGCTTGCCGGTGCCTTCATGGGCCGCGCGCACCAGTGCTTCGGTCTGGCGTACGGTCAAGCCGCGCTCGACCACGCGCGCCGCAATCTTGGCCTGGGTGTCGCCGTCCAGACCCAGAAGCGCGCGGGCATGGCCCATTTCTAGCTCGCCCACGCGCAGGCGCTCGGCCACCTCGGGCACCAGATCCGACAGGCGCAGCAGGTTCGACACCGCCGCGCGTGAGCGCCCGACCGCCGCCGCGCACTGGGCATGCGTGAAACCACATTCGTCGATCAAGCGTTTCAAGGCGCCCGAGACTTCCAGCGGGTTGAGATCCTCGCGCTGGATATTCTCGATCAGGGCCACGGCCATGGCCGCTTCTTCGGCGAACTCGCGCACCACCGCCGGCACATGGCTCAGCCCGGCCAACCGGGCGGCCCGCCAGCGCCGCTCGCCGGCGATGATTTCATAATCGTGCGCGGTATCGCTGACCCGGCGCACCACCAGCGGCTGGACCACCCCCTGGGCCTGGATTGACTGCGCCAGCGCCTCTAGCGCGTCGGCGTCCATATCCCGCCGCGGCTGGTAGCGCCCCGGCGCCAGATCGTCCAGCGCCAGCTCGACCAGCTCGGCGGCGGCCGGCGTATCGTCGAAATCCTTCGACAGCAGTGACTCGAGACCGCGGCCGAGCCCGCGTTTTTTCTGTGCCATGGTGTGCCCTGCCTTCTAGTTCTTCGCTTTGCGACGCCCGAACAGCGACGAGACCGCGCGCTTGGCCCCGGCTTTGGGCGCGTCCACGACCTCGGACCCGTCGCGTCCCAGTATCTCGGCAGCCAATGCGCGATACGCCGCCGCCCCGCTGGCACTCGCGTCATATTCCAGAATCGACTGGCCGAAGCTGGGCGCCTCGGCCAGCCGCACGTTACGCGGAATGACGGTCTCGTAGACCGCATCACCGAAGTAATCGATCAGCTGCGCGGAGACCTCGCCGGTCAGGCGGTTGCGGTTGTCGTACATGGTACGCAACACGCCCTCGACCACCAGATCGCGATTGATCATTTGGCGGATGTTGTCGATGGTGGTCAAAAGATCGGTCAGGCCTTCCAGCGCGTAGTATTCACACTGCATGGGGATGATCACCCCGCGGGCGGCGACCAGCGCGTTGATGGTGAGCATCGACAGCGCCGGCGGGCAGTCGATGATCACGTAATCGAAACTGTCGGCGATATCGGCCAGCGACTTCTTCAACGCGGCGCGCCCGCCCTTCATATCGCGCAGGCCCACCTCGGCGGCGGTCATGTCGCTGTTGGCGCCGAGCAGATAGAAGCCGCCGTCGGCCACGACTTCCAGCGCCTCGGCAACGCCTTTCTCGCCCAGCAGGAAATCACAGACCGTGGCTTCCAGCGCGTTCTTGTCGGCCCCTACCCCCATGGTGGCGTTGCCCTGGGCATCCATATCCACCAGCAGCACGCGCTGCTCGGCCTCGGCCAGGGCCGCGGCCAGGTTGACCGCGGTGGTGGTCTTGCCGACGCCGCCCTTCTGATTGGCGATGGCGATGATATGGCTCATGAACACGGTCCTGATCGGCTCGGCGGATTCCCTCACGGCTCGCGCCGGTGCGGTTGAACAAGTCTACGACACGCGCGCCGACGCTCAATAATCGGGTCAGTCGCGCGCGATCACCACGAGACGGCGTATTTCATCGAGGCCCGGCACGCGCAAGGCGTGATCGGCGATCTGGCGAAAACCGGCCGGCAGATCCGCGGCTTCGGCCTCGAACGCGCGGGCTTTCATCAGCCCGACGCGCGTTTCCGGGCCAATGAGCGACCCGGCATGATGCACGGTTTGGGCCGCACTCGCGAAAGCGCGGGTCACGATCCAGTCCAGCGGCGCGGGCACCTGGCAGTCTTCAACACGCGCGGCCATGACCTCGACGTTGCCAAGCCCCAGCGTTCGGCGCGCGTGGCGTAGAAAAGCGGCTTTCTTTTGGTTGGACTCGATCAGCAGAAACTCGGTCTCCGGCGCCAGCACCGCCAGCACCAGGCCGGGCAGGCCGGCCCCGGTGCCTACATCGGCCACGCGCGCCCCGTCGATATGGCCCGCAATCGCCAGACAGTCCAGCAGATGCCGCACGACCATGTCGGCCGGGTCGCGAACCGCGGTCAGATTATGGGTTGCGTTCCAAGCGGCCAGCTCGCCGATATAGTCCAGCAGGCGCGACTGGTCGCGCTCGCCCACCGATAGCCCGAGCTGCTCGATGCCCTTGGACAGGCACGCAGCCCCGGCAGCGCGATCGAACCGGGGCGCACGTCGGGTGCGTCTCATGCGCCGCGCTGCTCGATTTTGGCCCAGGTATCGCGCAGGGCCACCACGCGATTGAACACCGGCGCGCCCGGCGCGTGGTCGTAACGATCAGCCACGAAGTAGCCGGTGCGCTCGAACTGCACCCGTGTTTCGGGGGCCACGTCAGCCAGGCCGGGCTCGATCCAGCAGCCGGCATACATCTCCAGCGACAACGGGTTCAAGCCGTCCAACAGATCAGCCTCGCGCGCGGGGTTTTCCACCGAGAACAGCCGGTCATAGACGCGCACCAGGGCCTGCTTGCCATGGCTGGCCGATACCCAGTGGATCACGCCCTTGGGCTTAACGCCGTCGGCCGGGTTATCGCCCAGCGTGTCCGGGTCGTAGGTACAGTGAACTTCGACGACCTCCCCGGCGGCGTTCTTGACCACGTCATGGGCTTCGATGACGTAGGCGTTGCGCAGGCGGACCTTTTTGCCCAGCACCAGACGCTTGTATTTCTTGTTGGCCGCCTCGCGGAAGTCGGCTTTTTCGATATAGACCTCACGCGTCAGCGGCAACTTGCGCTCGGGCAGATCGTCGCGATCGGGATGGCCGGACGCGGTCAGTGTCTCGACCCGGTCCTCGTCCCAGTTGGTGATCACCACTTTGAGCGGATCCATGACACACATGGCACGCGGGGCGCTCGGGTTCAGATCGTCGCGCACGGCGTGTTCCAGCACCGCCGTGTCCACGGTACCGCCCGAGCGCGACACGCCGACCATGTCACAGAACGCGCGGATCGAGGCCGGCGTATACCCGCGGCGGCGGATGCCGGCGATGGTCGGCATGCGCGGGTCATCCCAGCCGTCGACGATGCCCTCGTCTACGAGCCGCCGCAGCTTTCGCTTGCTGGTCACCGTGTAGTTGAGGTTGACCCGAGCGAATTCGTACTGCACCGGCTGCGCCGGCACCGGCAGCTGCTCGATCAGCCAGTTGTAGAGCGGACGGTGATCCTCGAACTCCAGCGTACAGATCGAATGGGTCACACCCTCGATGGCGTCCGACTGGCCATGGGCGAAATCGTAGGAGGGATAGACACACCAGGTATCACCGGTCTGGTGGTGCGCCTTGTTGCGAATACGATAGATGACCGGGTCGCGCAGATTGATGTTGCCCGAAGCCATATCGATCTTGGCCCGCAGGCTGGCCGTGCCTTCGGCGTACTCGCCGCAGGCCATGGCTTCGAACATCGCCCGCGACTCGGCCGGGTCGCGATCCCGATAGGGGCTGTTGGTGCCGGCCTCGGTGAGCGTGCCGCGATACTCGCGAATCTGCTCGGGCGAAAGCTCATCGACGTAGGCCAGCCCTGCGTCGATCAGATAGAGCGCGTAGTCATAGAGGGCGGCGAAATACTGCGAGGTATATCGCACGTCCCCTTCCCACTCGAATCCCAGCCACTGGATATCGGCCTGGATCGAATCGATGTATTCCTGGTCCTCGGCGTCGGGGTTGGTGTCGTCGAAACGCAGCCGGCAGGCCCCGTTGAAATGCTCGGCCAGGCCAAAGTTCAAGCAGATCGAGGCCGCGTGGCCGATATGTAGATAGCCGTTGGGCTCCGGCGGAAAACGGGTGACGACCGGGCCGGCGTGCTCGCCGGTGGCGATCTGCTCGGCGATCAGATTGCGCAGAAAGTTGTTTCCCGCGCCGGACGGGCCCTGCTCCTGACTCGTATCCGCACTCATAGAACGCTCGTCTACCCACCGCGTGTCGCGCCGCGGGCTGGGCGACGCGCGCAAAAACCAAGGCCGGAAGTATAAACGTACGGCCGGTGATTCGCGGCCCAGCGATAAATTCAGTTCGTTAAATCGTTAATGAACGATTCATGCGCAGTCGTTAAATTCATGCTGAACAAAAGGACAAAGCCGCACACGGCGGCTTTCAAGGAGCCGTTCATGGATATTTCGACAAACTCCGCCATCCGTTCGATGTCTCGCCGTCTGGCCTCGGTATTGGCGATCGCCAGCCTAGGGCTGCTGGGCGTGACATCCAACGCGCAGGCCGGCATCGATATCCGTGCCCCGTTTACGCATGTCGGCGTGGATCGTCACGACGGTGTCAACGTGGCCGCGCCGTTTACCCGCGTTAACGTGGGCGGGCATCGTCATCACGACGACCGACGCGGCTATTACAACGACCGCCGCTACGAGCGCCGGCGCTATGGCCATCATCGCGGCTGGCGCGACAACCGGCGTGCCTATCGACACCATCGCGACTATGGCCACTACCACGAGCGCCGTCACGACCGTGACCGCGGGTTCTTCGGTCGTTGGTAACCTACGGCACCCGACAGACCCAAACGCGCCGGGTACTGACCCGGCGCATTTTGTTTAGGACGATTGGCGGGCCGCGTCGGCGAAGTAGGCATCGGCTAAATAATCGGCCAGTCGCGCAGCCTGCTCATCGTCCAGGTGCCCCACAACGCGCGACAGACTCGAGCGGATCACGCGCATGGCGCCCAGCAGCCCCACATCGATGCTTTTGCGGGTCGCAAATCCGATGCCCAGGCCCTTCAAGGGCCGCACGAAGTGATATTTAAACGATACATCGGTCATTTCGATGATGAGCTCGATGATGGCCTGGCGCTCGACCGAGGCCGGCGCGCGACGCAGGTCATCGATCATGCGCACGATGCGGGCGTCCAGATCCGCGCCGATCGGACAGCCTAAAACCGTTGCCGACATAAATGCCTCTGATTGCCGATCGCCGGGCGCCGTGTGCTACTAAGCGCTGCCGCAGATCAGCGTGTTCAAGCCTCATCTATATTGACATCATATAATGGCAAAATGCGACAGACCCGACGCGCCGCCCGTGTAGATCACGAATCGGTCGCGGGCTTCTGGCCGTTGCCGCTCGTCTTTTTCGTGCGTCGCTTAGCCGTCGTCGATCGGGTGCCTGAAGCGGTCGACTTGCCACCCGACTTGGATGTCTTCGAACCGTAGAGAGCCCGCAGCTCGTCCAGCGCTTCGCCGGCGTAGACTGCGATGTGCTGCAGCGACGGGAGGCTGTCGCGACAGCCGATAAAGCCAAACCCCAGCGTGTCGGCATAGCCGTGAATCGTGATATTCAGCGCCTGTCCGTGGGTAACCAGCGACGTCGGGAAGAACGCTTCCATGCGGGCGCCCTCAACGAACAGCTCTTCTTTCGGCCCCGGCAGGTTCGAAATCGTGACGTTGAACACGGGGCGCGTACGCCCGGCCATGCCCGACACCAGCGACAGGATATACGGCGCCATAAGTGCCACCGTGTACTGCGTGATGGCCGCCCCGGAGAGTTTTTCCAGGCTGGCCTTTGCTGATCGGGTGGACTCAGCGATGCGCGCCAGCCGTGTCGCGGTGTCGTTCTCGGTGGTCGCCAGGTTGGCGATGATGAACGTGATGGCGTTGCCGAGCTCTTCATCGTCGGCTTCGTCGGCCGGGCGCACCGAGACCGGAATACCCGCCGTCAGGTCTCGCGAGGGCAGCTCGCCGATTTCATGCAGATAGCGCTGCAAGGCGGTGCCACAGACGGTCAAGATGATGTCGTTGATGGTGACACCAGCGTTGGCCGCCAGAGACTTGAACTCGGCCAGCGAGTACAGCTGGGTGGCATAACGCCGAGGCGAGGTGATGCGGCCGTTCAACACCGAGCTGGGCGCGGCAAACGGCAGGCCCATGCTGCCGGTGCCCGAGCGGGCGCTGCGCAGCATATCGCGCACGATACCGGCAAAGCCCGACAGCGAAGAGACCTGCTCGCTGGCTTCGCCCACGATCTGCGCCGCCGCCCGATACAGTCCGGGCCGCTGTGCATCGGGCGTTTTAGAGCGGCTGGATTTTTTGGGCGCGATGGCCCAGAACGGCGGACGGTCACGCTCGGCCGGGTCCTGGGCCAGCGCCCGGGCTAAAAGACGCATGCCGGCCACGCCGTCGAGCAGCGAATGATGAATCTTGAGATAGAGCGCGAACCGGTTACCGGCCAGCCCCTCGATCAGATGACACTCCCAGGGCGGGCGTGTCAGATCGATCGGGTTGCTGTGCAGGCGCGAGGTCAGCGTCCCCAGCTCGAGCTCGCCGCCGGGCGACGGCAGCGCCGAGTGACGAAAGTGATACTCGATGTCGATGGCATCCAGCAGTTCCCACTCGGGCGCGACGTTACGCCAGCGCCCGCCGCGCAGCCGCTGGTTCCACGGCCGTTCGGCCACCGCATGGGTGCGCCAGCGCTCAAACAATGTGGCACAGAAATCGGCCGGCGCGTCGTCGGGCAGCTGAAACGTCAGTAGCCCCCCGACCTGCATCGGCGCATTGGGCGTGTCGACGTTAAGCCAGGCAGTGTCGACCAGATTCAGTCGCTTGGTTTGCATTATTCATCTCCCGGCCGCGGCGGCCCGTCGCCTCTCAAAACTCGCTATTGTCGAGCATACCGCGCCCGGGCGAGATGAAAATCTAGCTTTTCGTTCAATGCGCCGCCGCGGCGTGCCAGCTGGGGCATTTAGGGAAGCTCTGCATAACCTCTCGCGGCTCGCGTTCGCCATGGAAA
>CEVI01226247.1_pt1 | contig 10378 bp, 8 predicted proteins | sample 531471 | NCBI WGS metagenome assembly CEVI01 (sample SAMEA2623513, study PRJEB7988) | marine metagenome | isolation source: saline water (ENVO:00002010), including
TTTAGAAATATTAAAATGAGAACTGGTACACACGAAAGATTATTTGTAAAAAATGTTGTTGCTATAGGACTATCTGCTGGATTTATTGAACCATTAGAAAGTAATGGTTTGTTTTCAGTACACGAATTTTTAATGATGTTGGTAAGAAATTTAAGAAGAGGTGAAATTACACAATGGGATAAAGACAACTTCACATTTTCTTGTAAATCTATCTATTATGGATTTGCTGAATTTGTTGGTTTGCATTATGCATTATCAACAAGAAATGATACACCATATTGGAAAGCAAATAACGAAACAGTATGGGAAGAAAGTTTATCTAATTTTAAACCTAAAATTATGCTTGGATATTTACAAGCTGCTTTACAAAGAAATCTTAATTCGGAGTTTCCTGTTGATCCTGCTCTTACGCCAGGTAAATATGGATTACATTATATAGCGGCTGGTTTCAATTGGGCACCAACTGATTTACCTAATATGATAAATCTAACACATAAGAGTGAGAAATATATAAAAGAATTTATGAAACCATACATAAAGAAATTAGATGAACGTAAAGAAAAATGGAAAAAGGAAGTTGAAAAGTTTCCAAGTTATCACGACTTTCTATTGGAGAATTATTACAAGTGAAGATTGCCCTACTAAACGATACACACTTTGGTTGTCGGAATGATAGTCCTCATTTTGTACAGTATCAAGAACGGTTTTATAATGAAGTGTTTTTTCCATATATAAAAGAACACAACATCACAACGTTAGTACATTTAGGTGACGTAGTTGATAGACGTAAATTTATAAACTATAAGACGGCTAATTTCTTTCGGCAAAAGTTTATGAAAAGACTTTGGGAAGAAAAGGTAGACACACATATTATATTAGGTAACCACGACACTTATTATAAGAATACAAATAAGGTAAATGCTATTACTGAATTATGTACAACATATGATGGAGTAAATGAACCTTGGGTATATGCAAGTCCAAAAGAAGTAACCCTAGGTGGTTTAAAGATTTTATTTATGCCTTGGATATGTGATGATACGTATGAAGATTCTTTATATGCAATTGAAAATTCAAATGCTGAAATTTGTATGGGACATTTAGAAATTAAAGGGTTTGAAATGAATAGAGGATTTATGAACGAACAAGGGTTAGACAGGTCAATGTTTCATAGATTTGAAAAGGTTATATCAGGACACTTTCATAAGAAATCAGATGATGGTCGGATATATTATTTAGGTACACAATATGAAATTACTTGGAACGATTATAAAGACCCTAAAGGGTTTCATATATTTGATACAGACACTAGAGAGTTAACTAGAATACCTAACCCAATAAGAATCTTTAAAAAGATAGTGTATGATGATACACAACACGATTATAATACGTTAAACATATCAAGATTTGATAACAGTTATATTAAACTGTTTATATCTCAAAAAACAGATGAAGATATGTATGATAAGTTTATCAATAGGTTGTATAGTACATTAAATATACACGAACTAAATATATTTGAGGATACTAGTGATGTAACTGCTAGTGTAAAAGAAGATTTAATAGAACAAGGTGAAGATACACTTACATTTTTGGGCAAGTATATAGACCAACTTGATACAGACCTTGACAAAAGTAAATTAAAAGATTATACTAAAGAACTATATAGCGAGGTAAATCAATGAGTATAAAGAGTAGAGAAAAAGAACAAAAGGCAAAAGAGTTTGAAAGATTAAAAGAAGAAAAATCAAGGGAACACAATTGGGTAATTGGCGAACCAGAGGGTGAAGAAGCAAAACAAAAAGCAAAAGAAGAAACAGAACAAAAAGAAAAAAAATTAAGGGAAGAATTTCAACAAAAAGTTGAGGCACAGATGAATAATCCTGATAATCAAGAACAAGCACAAGTATTAGGACATTTAAATTTTGGACCATATTGTGCTTATATGAAAATAGATGATGATTTTTTTAAAGGACTTTTAAAAAGAGGTAAAGACAGTCCACCAGGTTCAAGTAATAAAAAATTAGCAGGTCTATTAGGTGACCAAAGAACTTATAGTGATGAAGATAAAAATTGGTTTATACAAAAATTTCAACCATATATGGACTCATATGTTGAAGGTGCTTGTGCATTTATTGGACAACCATATGATGAAAGTCAGTTTTCAAAATCATTTACATTAATGGATTTGTGGATTAATTTTATGAAAGAAACCGAAATGAATCCTAGCCATACACACGGTGGACAATTCACTTGGGTTATGTATTTAAAAGTACCAGACCTAGAAGCAGAAAGAAAAGCATTTCAAGGAACTGGTCTTGGTCCAGGAGTTATAGGATTTCATTATGGGGAAAACTCTCAACCAAAATGGGCAGAACACACATACAAATATTTACCTGAAGCAGGTTATATGTGGATATTTCCTGCTCAATTAAGACACGAAGTATTTCCTTATAGAACACCAGGAGAAAGAATAAGTGTATCAGGTAATTGTTTTATGAATCCTCCAAACCAAAAATCAAAAATATTGGCACCAGGTTTACACCCTTATGTTGGATTAGGAAAGAATTTGAAACCAAAAGGTTATTAATTTTTAGTTTTATATTATGATAAAGTTTAAGCGAATATCTTATAAGAATTTTTTATCAACAGGCAATGTTCCAATTGTTATTGATTTAAATAAATCTCAACTAACATTAGTTATAGGTTCTAATGGAAGTGGTAAATCTACTTTGTTAGACGCATTATGTTTTGCTTTATTTAATAGACCATTTCGTATTATTAAGAAAGACCAAATGGTGAACACTATTAACAATGGTGGTTGTGAGGTTGAATTAGAATTTAATGTAGGACCTAAAGAGTATGTTGTTAAGAGAGGAGTTAAACCAAACTTCTTTGAAATTCATTGTGATGGACAATTAATGAGTCAAGACGCAAGCGCAATTGATTATCAAAAGTATCTTGAAGCAAATATTATGAGGTGCAACTATAGGTCATTTTGTCAAGTAGTATTATTAGGGTCTTCTTCTTATATGCCATTTATGAAAATGAGAGCAAGTTTTAGAAGAGAGGTCGTTGAAGAGATTTTAGACATAAGAGCATTTAGTAGAATGGATACTATATTGAGTGGTCAACAAAGAGATTTACAGAACAAAATAACAGAAGTAAGACATCAATGTGAACTTATAGAAACCAAGTATCAGACTGAAGCAAAGTACTTGGATACCCTTCTCCACAAGGATATAGACGTCCAAACGCATAGAAATAGGGTGGTTGAGCAGAACACCAAGGATAGACTAGAGTATGAGAGTAAGATGGTTACGATTAATAAAGAGATAGATTCAGCTAAAGAGTGTGTAAAAGATAGAACTGAAATAGATAATAAGAATACAAAATTAAATAAAATAGAAGCGAAGATTGAACAGAATTTAGAAAGACATAAGAACTCTTTAAAATTTTTTGAAGAAAATGATGTATGTCCAACCTGTACTCAACCATTATCTCCAGAATTTAAACATCAAAAATGTGATGAAGAGAAGAGTAAGATTAATACATTACAAGATGGTATGGAAAAGTTATTAAAAGAACTTGTAAGTATGGGTGAAAAAATAACTGAATATGATAAAGTAGCAGATAAGATTTATAGTTTAAATGTTGATTTATCAAAAGTAGAAACGTCATTAGATAGTTTAAAAACTCATAGTGATAACATAGAAGAAGATTTAAAAGTATTTAAAAATAAGGATGAAGATATAGCAAATATTAGAAAACAATTAAATGAAATGAAAGACCAATTAAGACATTGTAAAATAGAATTAGATAAGATTGTTGAAGATAAAAAGTATCAAGATGTATTAAGACAAGTATTAAATGACAAAGGTGCCAAGGCACAAATCATTAAGAAGTACATACCTATAATGAACCAATTGATTAATAAATATTTACAAGCAATGGAATTTTATGTATCGTTTCATTTAGATGAAGAGTTTAATGAAACAGTAAAGAGTAGATTTAGAGATACATTTAATTATAATAACTTTAGTGAAGGTGAAAAGATGAGAATAGATTTAGCATTGTTATTTACTTGGAGAGATATAGCTAAACTTAAAAACTCTACTAATACAAATCTATTAATACTAGATGAGATATTTGATTCAAGTTTAGACCTTGCTGGAACAGATGATTTCTTTAAAATAGTACAGAAATTATCAAACGAAAATGTCTTTATTATTTCACATAAAGGTGATATACTATTTGATAAATTTACAAATATAATTAAGTATAAAAAAGACCAAAACTTTTCAGTACTAGATAGGATATGATGATATGAAAAATTTAGTTAACGGATATTTACAGTTGATACCACCTAGTGACCCTAGAGTTAAATCAGCAATAGCACCTTTTACAGATGATATGTTAAAGGAACACGATTTTAAAGATAGAAAAGAACTATCAGATTTAATGTTTAAATCAATGTTAAGATATGGTGGTATAGGTCTATCTGCTAATCAAGTAGGGTTACCATTTAATATGTTTGTATTAGGTGACCATTTAAATTTAGAGAACGGTTTAAAAATGACTTGTTTTAATCCTATGATAGTTAGTACAAGTAAAGAAACAGTATTAATGAAAGAAGGTTGTTTAACTTTTCCATTTTTATTTTTATCAATAGTAAGACCTAGAAAATGTGTAGCAAAATATACAGATGAAAATGGTGATTTAAAAGAAGGACAATTAGATGGTATGATAAGTAGAATATTCCAACACGAATATGAACATATGTTAGGTAGAACGTTTACAGAACACGCAAGTAAAATGAAGTTGGAAATGGCAGAAAAAAAGGCAAAGAAGATGTGGTTGGCGTACCAAAAAAGAAGAAATAAAAAATGATTAAAATAGTTAAAGATTTTTTACCAAAATCTATTTTTAAATACGTGTTAGATATTGTTGAACACGAAAAATTTGATTGGAACTGGCAAAATAATACAGTATATAATCCAGAGTCATATAAATTTGACGGTATTGGACCAAAGACAGGAGATGGAAAGTTTAAATTAGGTAAAACAATATATACCCATCCTTCTTTAAATCCTAGTGGACAAGGATATGGAGATAATGCATTAATGCCTTTATTTGGATTGTTTTTAGAACTTCAAAACCAACATCAAGAACGTAGGTCAGAACACTTACTTAAAATGAAATTAAATTTATATCCTAATGAAGGTAAACAACAACGCCACGGAGCACATAAGGATATAGTTGATAGAGAGTTGCGTGATGACGTAGTGGATCAAATGGTTATGACTTCTGTATATAATTTTCATACTTGTAATGGATATACAATGATTGGAGATGAAAAAATACCATCTATTGCTAATCAAATAGTTATGTTTCATCCGCAAGTGGACCATTATGGTGTTACCCAATCAGATACACCAAGAAGAATAGTATTAAATATGAATGTAAAATTGGATGAAAAAACTAACAAATAGAACTGATACAAAAAATGCATTAGAAGCATTTGGTGTAGAGATTATGGGTGAAGACCTTATTACTAGTAAGGGTAACCTAAAAGGTGTAGTTAAAGACGAAGAAGAATTACAATCTAATATTGATAAAGTTTATGAGTATTGGAAGAATAGAGGATTTCCTTATTATGCTACAGATAAACAGTATAGAGAATCACAATTTAAAACATTACAATCAACAGATTTCAAGGGGTTATTAACGCAAGAGAAAGTTATTAAACCAAATCAAACAGGTCTATCTTTAGCGTGGTCATATATGCCACATAGTTTTGGTATACGTTGTGGTAAAATGAGAACACCTATGGAAATATATGAAAATGAAGAGCATTTTAAAAAGGGTATACGTAAGTTATTAACAGGTAGTTTCTTTGGTCAAGTATCAGTAGATACTTTAATGCCTATTGCAAGTAATTTAGATGGTGAAATAACTGAAATATCTCCTGCTTCAAAACATAAATCAGAAAGTGTTATGAGGTCTTTATTAAGAAGATATACAGGAACTCAATGTGTATCTAATTTTAGACCTACAGCAGCGGCGTGTTTATATTCACACTTTGCCCACCCAGGTGCTATGGTATGGGATATGTCAATGGGATATGGTGGTCGTATATTAGGTGCAATTATAGCAGATATTAACTATGTAGGTACTGATCCAGCTGAATTAACATTTAAAGGATTAAAAGAAATTAAGAAAGATTTTGGTAGAGAGAATAGACATTACTTTTTAAACAAGTGTGGTAGTGAAACCTTTGTTCCAAAAGAAAATACTTTAGATTTTGCATTTACAAGTCCACCTTATTTCAATTGGGAACAATATGGTGAAGAAGAAGGACAATCATTTAATCAATATAGTGGTAATGAAGAGTGGAACAATGGCTTTTTAAGAACAACTATACAAAATGCATATATAGGATTAAAAAAGGGTAAGTATATGGGGTTAAATGTAGCGAACATTAAATCACATAAGACCTTTGAAGATGATACAGTACGAATCGCTGTAGAAGAAGGATTTACACACACGGATACATACAAATTACAGTTATCCTCGCAAGAATCAGGTGCAAAATACGAGCCAATTTTCATATTTAAGAAATAGGATCGTCTGGAAGCCGCATAAAATAAGGGGAAATGAACACTTGACTTTCCCGATTTTTTCCTGTATGATATATACATACTATGAAAAAAGGCACTACAACAATAAATTTAGATACAAAAAGTCAACTAGCTAAATTACTTGCAACAGAAAATATAATCATACAACACAACAACGTTTCAACAGCGTCTTTTAATACAAAGACTCGTGTGTTAACTCTCCCTATATTTAAAGAATCACACGGTGATGTTTATGATATGTTAATTGCTCACGAATGTGCCCACGCATTATTTACTCCACAAAACGGTTGGAAAAAAATTCAAGATGATGATGAGTTAAGAACTTACGTTAATGTTTTAGAAGATACTAGAATAGATAAAAAAATTCAAAAGAAATACCCAGGAGTTGTTAGAAATTATATCAACGGTTTTGATATATTAGAAAAACAAAACTTCTTTGGTATGAAAGATAAAGATTTAAATAAAGAACTTATGTTAATTGATAAGATTAATTTAAGAAGTAAATCAAGTAATAGATTACCATTTATATTTGATGATAAAGCAAACAATTGGTTAGATAAAGTTGATTCAATTAAATCATTTACAGACGTTGTTAGAGTTGCTAAAGATATGTTAAATTGGCAGAAAAAACAAGTTGAACAAATGAAGAAATTACCAGACTTTGATGACCACCCATTAATTAAAAATTATGAATTATCAGATGAAGACGCAACTGATCCAGAAGATTCAAAAGAACAAGACCAAAAATCTGAAAGTGCTGATAATCCAGATGTACAAGATGAAAAAAATGATAAAAGAGATTCAGAAGAAAAAGCAACAGACAAAGATTTAAAAGATAAAGAAAAAGAAAACGCTAAAACAGCAACACAACACGCCAAAGGTGCTGACGGAGACCCTAAACCTAAAAAATTAAAAGCTATTACAAATGATTTCTTTGAACAGAAAAAAGAATCGTTGTTAGATAAAAAGACTTCTTATGTATACGGAACATTACCAAAACCAAATCTTAACCAATGTTTAGTATCATATAAAACTTTTTTAAATGATTTCAGAAAACATATAAGTGACCAAGTACAATCTAATCCAGAAAGTACACTTGAATATAAAAGATGGATTTTAGATAAGTTTAAAAAATTTAGAACTGAAAACAAGAAGACAGTTATGTATCTTGTTAAAGAATTTGAAATGAAAAAAGCAGCGTCTGCTTATAAAAGAGCAAATACTGATAAAACAGGAGTTATTGATCCTTTAAAATTAAGAAATTACAAATTTAGTGAAGACATATTTAAAAGAATGACTATTATACCTGACGGTAAGAACCACGGTATGATAATGTTATTAGATTGGTCAGGAAGTATGAGTGATTGTATTGCTGATACTGTTGCTCAATTAATTAACCTAGTAGAATTTACAAGAAAAGTTAATATACCATTTGAAGTATACTTTTTTACAAGTGAAAGAGATTCAGATGAAAGAGATAAACAATATTGGAATTATAAATACGGTGATTTTTGTTTTGATGAATTTAAATTAGTAAATTGTTTAAGTCATAGAATGAAAAAAAATGAATTTGAAGAATCGTTATTATATATGTTTCATATGGCAAAAGATTATGACCAAAGATGGTCAAGAAATTGGAGTGATCCTGAATATCCAAAAGGAAGTAACTATCATATACCAGACAAATATTATTTAGGAAATACACCTTTAAATGAAGCATTGATAGTATGTAATAATTTAATACCAGAATTTCAAAAGAAATATAAAGTTGAAAAACTTACTTTTATTACTTTAACTGACGGAGGCGGAAACAGTTTCAGACACAATCAGATAATACCTATACCAGATAAACCTACTAGAGCAATTGATGAGTATGAAATTAAAGACGCAAAAGCAAAGAAACAAAATTATATAAAAAGAAGTATTGATTATGAATCTAAAGTAGTTATTACACATAAGAATAAAAAGATAATTTTAACAGACGGTTGGTACGGTAGTGCTATGACCGATACATTATTAAGTATGATAAAATCAGACCACAATCCTACAATAGTCGGTTTCTATATTATAAAAAGAATTAGACGTTGGGAACTAGATAGATTTATCGGAAGTGATTATAAAGATTATGAACATAAAGAAAAATTAAGACTTAAAATACAAAAAGATTTTAGAACTGATAATGCTGCTATAGTATACCAAAGTGGATATGATAAGTATTTCTTACTAAACGGCAAGAAATTGAAAGTACAGAATTTTAACCTACAAGACGCAACAGTTAAAAAAGGAACTGGTGCTGAACTAAAAAGAATCTTCGGTAAGAGTATGAAGAATCGTCTAGTTTCAAGAGTAGTTTTAAACAAATTTATAGCGGAGGTCGCATAAACAATGAAAAAAACATTGAAAAATAAGGGTATTTTGTATATTGACTTTTCTAAAAAAGTCCTGTATAATATACTTATAATATAATGATGAAAGGACGTGAAAACACTATGTTAAATCAGAAACAAATAGACTTTGTTAAACACGCTAAGAAGTTGTTTCCAAACAAAGTTGAATTAACACTTGCTGATTTAGTACTTGCCAATAAAGAATTTGGACATAAGTACGAACCGCAATGGTTAACAAAAAATAAGAACCTAAAAGTTGATAGGGGATTATTTAGATTACCAAACATAGATGATAAAGTTGAAGAAACAAAAGTTTCTAAAACTGAAACCGTTAAAGAAAATAAAGTAAATGAAGCAGCGTATATTGTTTCATCTTTAACTGGCGATATTGTTCCTAAAAAGGATTCAGTATTCGTATCATTTGGTAGTTATCCTGACTTAAAATCAATCGTCAAATCCAGAATGTTTTATCCTGTTTTTATTACAGGACTTTCAGGAAACGGTAAGACTATGGGAGTTACCCAAGCTTGTGCCGAAAACAGACGTGAAATGATTAGAGTCAATGTAACAATAGAAACAGACGAGGATGATTTGCTCGGCGGTTATAGATTAAGAGAAGGACAAACCGTATGGCAAAATGGACCTGTTATAGAAGCAATGGAAAGAGGCGCAATTCTTTTACTTGATGAGATAGACCTTGCAAGTAATAAGATAATGTGTTTACAACCAATTCTTGAAGGTTCAGGAATCTTTGTTAAAAAAATAAATAAATTCGTGAAACCAGCCGACGGATTCAACGTGATTGCTACTGCTAATACTAAAGGACAAGGTAGTGAAGACGGAAAATTTATCGGAACTAACGTGCTTAACGAAGCATTTTTAGAAAGATTTCCGATTACATTTGAACAGAAATATCCAAGTGTTAAGATTGAAGAAAAAATCTTAATTAAAACTCTTGAAAGAAGTGGAAAAAAAGATAAAGACTTCTGTAAAAAGTTAGTCACTTGGGCAGACGTTATAAGAAAAACTTTCTTTGACGGAGGCGTAGATGAGATTATCTCAACAAGAAGATTAGTCCACATAGTTCAAGCATTTACTATCTTTAAAGATAAGATAAAAGCTATTGAAGTATGTACTAATAGATTTGATGAAGATACAAAGAATTCATTTGTAGAGTTATATTCTAAAGTTGACGGAGGCGCTACAGCAGAAACAATTGCTGAAGACCAAAGAAAACAAGAAGTAGCTGACCAAGTGAAAGAGGAAGAGAGTGACTCAAAAGATGACGCTGCTGAATCAGACAATGATACATCAGCTCATATTTAAAAACTCTCAATCATAGTGTAAGTC
>CEVI01078186.1_pt1 | contig 10341 bp, 10 predicted proteins | sample 531471 | NCBI WGS metagenome assembly CEVI01 (sample SAMEA2623513, study PRJEB7988) | marine metagenome | isolation source: saline water (ENVO:00002010), including
AGGAAATCGTTACAACGTTTGTATCAAGAGCCGATTTACAAACATAACCTGCCTTCAAAAATTGTAGAAGGTGAAACGGTACGGCTTGTTTATGTATTGCCCAAATTTTCATTATCCAATGACCGTAGGGCAATTTTAGAGCTGAATGAAAAGGATGGTGAACGAAATATTGAAATGAAACTATCGCACAGATATATCAATAACCCAAATTAAAGTCATTATGAAAAATATTGTTGTTCTCTTACTCGTACTGCTGTTCCTTTCGTGTGCAGATTCCACAACTAAAGTTTCAGGACCAAGTGCTACAGCCCAGATTGTTATCGAAAGCTTTTATGAAAAGGATGAAGAAACCTTAAAAGCCAACTCAACACCACAGGCTTATTCTAACTATATGAATACCATAAATATGTTCAACGCTACACCAAAAGATGATTCCAACTTTACTGTTTTGCGGGATACAATTATGGGTGATGTAGCTTGGGTAAAATATACCACGGCTTACGACAAAACGCCTGGTCTTTTTAAGTTGGTTAAACAAGAGGGTAAATGGCTGGCGGATGCCAGAGGTTCAAAGGATAAGTCGCCTTTTTGAGCTATTTCAAAGTAGCCAGCAGTGTTTTGAAATTATTGTGAACTGTTTTGTCTGCTTCGGAATAAGAGCAGTTCCACACTTGGGATAAATGAAATAATACCTCTTTTACATCGCTGGGCTTAACAGGTTTACCTTTCATTTCTACAAAAGGACCATCTGTCTCTGTTAGAATTTTATCCTTTGGAAACTTGGAAATTCTAGTTTGACCAGCTTTGCTTTTAATCATTGCATTATTTACAGAGAAGTAATAACCAGAGCTTGCAATTTCATTTATGAGATTTATTGGCCCTGAGTACCAATGGAATATTGCCGATTTCACTTTGAATTCGATTAAGTTGGAAAGTACTTCTTGCTCAGCTTTTCTTGTATGAAGGCTGAATATTTTTTTCCTTCCATAAAGACTTTTTAATATTTTACGGAAACTGTCGACCTGAATATCTTTTGTTGAAATGCCTTCTTTTGAAAAATCTAACCCCACTTCACCAATATAACTAGTAGTATCAATATGTTTCAAAAAGGCTGGAAATTCTCTAGAATGATTTTCCGCATAAAGTGGGTGCATACCTAATGCCAGTCTAATCCTCTTCAAAGACTTGAAATGTGGTAGTCCCATCTTGAAATGACTTGGAAGATTGGTCATTGATATAACTGTAATACCTTGTAAATCCAACTCTCTTAGTAGTCTTTCAGGGTTCGGGTATAAATCAATATGGCAATGAGTGTCAATCATTGAATTTTCAGTATTTCCTTTAACTCTTTACTCCCTTTATCCCGAATCCAATTCAAAATTTCAGCTCTAGAATTGTGTACTAATTCTGCATAACTATCAAGATCCGTGATTTCAATACTTCCATTTACCAAAAGATTTCGTTTGATATCAATAAGACTCATAGGTGTAGACAGATAATCAAACAAAGCACGCACATCGGGTTTAGCCTCTTCAATATTTTTTATTGTTAGCAAATCATTTCCGTAAACATCATTATCCCACCCTTTTTTATGCAAAGCTGCTCTTCTGTATATACAAGGCATACAGATACCACATTGTTTGGCATAACGATTCTGCCAATATCTCTTATGACCTCTTTTGCCACAGGAAACGGAAAGGGGATACGTTATTTGAAGTACAGCTCCATTGTTGCACTCAGCTACCATCTTCCCCTTTGTTTCAGTATTGAATGGATTAATCAAGTTGATGTTAAGATTTGCAAGTTGTGCAGATTCTTGCAATTTTTTAAAAAAATAAGGGTGTGTAGTTCTAGTGCTCAAAGAGCTTCTTCGAGATTTTGTTAAAGGATGATTTAGGGATATAGTTCCGTTTTCAGGAATTAATATTGTATTCAAAGACGGCACTTTATTTAATAAATAGGCGGCAATCCCGATAAACAATATAGACCTACTTCTTTGATTGCCGTCCCTTATTATTTTATTGCCATCGCTATATCGTTGAGAAAGGCCAACGGTAGCTCTTATATGTCTATATTTATTTGCAAAGCTTTGTTGAAATTCTGTAAGTATAAGATTCTGGTCATTTTTAGGGCCATTGTAGGCAGGGTCGAAATGAGATACTAGCAATCCTACTTTGTCATCCTGCAAATTATTTAACTCATTAATGGTGCCTATCAATGAATCAAGACCACCAGAAAATAGACTTACGAATTCAATTTGGGAATAATTATATTTTGGTATTTTACTTTTCCAACGCCTTTTTTTGGGTAGATAAAGATTAGCTACCTCTAACTTTCTAAAAGTTATATTCCAAACATCTCCGGTTAGAAAATCAAGTGTTTCTTTTAGTGAAGAAATTGCAGGCTGCCAATCATCAATGTTATTGACGGGAAATTCAATATCAATCTCTCTAGTCCATCCATTGTACGAATAGAACTCACGAGCTAACAAATCATCAGTACCATAAACGATTGCTGCAATCAAGAAAAAGTCAAAACCCAAAGATGATGTTTCCTTTGTAAAATCATATAAGCTATGGAAGTGCGCTATATTTAATTTTACTTTTTTCTGTTCTCCATTAATTTCTAGACATAAAAATACTTCAGAGAATTGCCCATTTTTTGCAGGATTTAGTTCTACGTTAATTCTCATCTTCAAATACTTTTAAAACATCTTCTTGAATATTCTTGATAACCTTATCTCCATCATCGCCACCCCAATTGATCTTGTCAAGAGGATTGGTTTTGTTCATTTCTGCCAGGCTGGAATTTATAAAGTCTTTAATCTGTTTAAAGAGGCTTGAACACTCCGTTTTTCCTTTATCTTCCACTAGCTTTTCATAGAACATTATTGAAAGATGTTCTAATATGTAATAGCTGAAGTAAGAAATAACAACCTCTTCTAAAGATTCGTTGTCAAGTGTAGATTTCAAAGAGGCTTCTAAATCATCAATAGTTTCTGCTCCTGCAGCTAGTTCTTCCAACAACTTTCTCGTGGCCTCTTTGGCTGCGCTATCGTCAATGGTAGATGCGGGGCCACTACAATATTCTATAAGGTGGTTTATAATATCTTCAGCAGATTTGGTCGATAAATCTGGAAGACCAATTGAGTTTAATGCTTGCGATAGATTTCCGCCATTAGAGGAAAAACTGCCTAAAAACCTTCCAATATTTTTTGCATTTCTAATACCACTTCGACCAGCTATACGAGAATTTCCCCTTCCTGCTCTTTTAGAACCCCCAACAACTCTTACAAACTTCCCTGCTATCTTTCTTAAATTATCAGTTGGTATTTTTGCTGTAGTGCAATTTGTCGTAACCTCTCTACTCAGGTCTCCCCATTGCGGTTGCCCTTTAACCGAAGCTGAATATGATTTTGAAGTACCCATATATTATTTATTGAATGCTTTTGCAGCTTTTGATTTTGACTTTGAAAATAGCTCGCTAAGAAAATCTCCAAGTACTGGATTATCTTTATAACTCCTTAAATCGACACCAATAGCTGGCGGTACTCTATCTAAATCAACCAGATTCAATAGAAATTTATAGGATTCCTCTGAACCACTTATGCCTTCTTCTATCATATATTGAAAAAGCTTGTACGATATAGTATTTTCTTGATTTTTTTGCGCCATCGTAGCAGCAAACTCAAAAAACTGATTTAATTCTGATTCATTTAGAAGTTTAACATCTTTTTTTATAATCGCTTTGGCAGCTTTGACTGGAAGACCTTCTTGATTTAATTTATTGTATGTAGATTTAACTATTGGCGGGATGAGGCTGGCTCCTGCAATAGTTGATGAAATGTTATCTCGGGAAATCCAGAAATAATCCCTCAAATCTATTTCTGATAAGGCAGGTTCTACTTTAAACCATTTGACCACCTTATCCTTATTCCAATTGCTATAATCGTTACTGTTTAGGAATTCCCTAAAATCAGTTTCCGATGATTCGGAACATTTGGCTTCCAGTTCCAATATTTGATTAGGTCTACCATCTTTTGTTGACTGCCATTCATACAGCTTTAAGAATAATGGTCGTTCTGTGTATTCAAGAATCATCAATTTTGCTAAAACAGATTCATCAAAACCTGATATGTTTGCAACTTTTGCAAGTCTATTTCTTAAAATAAACGTATTTAAAAATCGCTTTATTTGTCTTGGATTTCCATACAGGCTCTGCGTGATGATGGATGATAATGCTGGTAGCGAACCTAAACTTTTGGATAAGTTTTCATAGTCGTCCGGCCCAATTACGTCCTTGATATTAGCAAGTCCAAAAACGCTATATCTATCGGTTTCGCGAAAAGCGTAAAATGCTTTTAACACCTTTTGGAATGCTTCCGTAGTTAATTCACGTTTACAAATTAGCAGCGATATATAGGTTTCCACCTCAGAATCTGACAACTTTGGAAGGTTGTAAGGAACTTGAATTAGTTTTTCTAAATAATCATTGACAATTCTGTTCCCCGTCCCTTGCTCAACATCTCTTACTTTAAATCTATGTGAAATAGCATCTCTTACTATTCTGGGGTCGGCCCCTATAATGAATGCAGTATTATCTACATTGAGAAAGAGTTTAATTGCTTCAAGGTTTTCTATAATTCTGTCTGGTTGACAACGGTCCAAATCATCGATTATAATTACCAGTTTACTTATTTTGGATTCTTCTATTAATTCCTTGAAATTTTCACGAAATTCCCTAACCAACATAGATGGATCCTCTTCTGGCACTTCTTTGACCAATGACTTCAAAAAATCCTCTGCTTCATCGCCCTTTAGCTTTTCAACTATGTCAGAGTTATCTATTTTAGCCAACTTTCCTGCTAAAAAAGGTAAAATGGAAACTCCGCCTGTTAAATACGCATCAGCAACAGGTAAAGCAATGTTTTTGAAGCTCAAGCCTAAAATCCGCATCCAATTAACTGACTTTATTAGTTTTTTAGCCTTCTGCTTTATTTCGGGCCCGAATCTTTTATTCTCTTCAAACTCTTTGATTATTGATTCTAATAGCGCGGCCTTGGCATCATCATATCCTTCGAAAAGCCAGCCATTGAAATAAAGCACGAATGTTCCATCTTCTTCCTGCCTTAGTTGGTCACTCAAAATCTTTAGAATGCTTGACTTACCGCTTCCCCAATCACCAAAAACACCCATAGTTATGGGTAATAACTCGGCATCATTGATTACTTCAGAAATTAAATCTGAGTGAACCTTAAATCCTAAGAGGTCTTCAGTTGTTTCATTATCTGACCACATATGTAATTAATCCTTTTGTTGTTTGACAATATAACCAGAATGTTAAAAATTTTAAGAAAAAACGACACTTATCTTCATTATCTTATCATTCTGAATCTTTGTTATTATCTGAGGTTTCTTTATGATAGTTCTCTAAAGCTATCTTACTGGTGGCATCCAAATCTATTTCCAAATATTCAGTTCTTATGTACTGCAAAAAAGACTTAAAAACCTCAATAAATTCTTCCCTAACTTTTAGAAGGTAATTGTACTCTTCCTGAGATTTGTCATTAGGAAAAATATCCGAAGGGGTATAATACTTGTAGTAATTACCGAACCTGTCAGGATCATATTGATGTCCATAGGCCAGGCTTATCGACCAATTCTTATTCAATTCGGTAATTAAGGACAATAATTTTTCTTCGTAAATATGAAAAGAGTTGCTTTCAACAACTTCCCTGAAGCCCTGTTGGTAAAAAAATATGTTTTTGATTATCCGCGATGGCATTTCCTCTAAAAAATAATCCATTGTCGGGATATGTATATATTTTAAGCACCATTTTAAATTCGTAATATCGATTTTTCTTTTCTTAGCTTGGGGTGATAATTTTTTTTGGTCAACCTTCTTTAAAGGCTTTTGTTCTATTATAACCTTAAAGGCATTTTTCAATACTTTCGAAAGTTGGGATTTTCCAGATTTATCATTCTTATTCTTGATTGAAAAAGGGGTCGCCCTATGGCGGTCTATATCAAATGGAAGGTCTTGAGGAAAGGTACCAAACTCAGTATTGAACAATAGAATAATCCGTTCCCATCCCAATTCGGCAATAGCATAACCAAGTTCAATTAAGACGTTTGGGTTAGGCACCTTTCTGTTTTCATTGTTGCTTGAATTAATTGTGGTCAAGTCGCAAATAAAAATATCGGCTTTAGAAATCTTTTCAAATATGGTTAATGGTATATTGGGACTTCCTGCTGTTCCTCTTGTCGCTTCATCCAGTTCTACTGAAATATTATCTATAGAATTTTCAATTTCATTGGCGGATAGCCTTAAAGCTTGCCTTATACCATTTAGGTTAGTTTCTTTCGGCAAGTCAGATTGCCAAGAGTAAAAAATAGTAGTCTTTTTAATCATATTATTTAGGCATTATTGTAATCTAAAAGCCCCTTCCATCAATTCCATTTCCACTTTTTTAATTCCTATAGCTTCCGCTATATTTTTCCAATCTTTGACCACAGCAAATACTTCAGACAAAATGGTTTCCATTTCATTTTCGCTCAAACGAAAATATTCACCTACACTTTTTGCCAACTCAAAATCCAAGGCATTGTCATCCATATCAATGTTCAATGACAGCCCATCCTTTTCTATGGATGGATTTAAATCATAGGCTGGGGATAGAACCCAACCCTTATCAGTTAAGATGAATCCGTGGTTTCTTAGATGGTCGTCCGTATTTGAGATGGCTATATTAAAAACGATGCGTCGCCAGAGCTGGTGCAAGTTGGCTTCTACATCCACACCATAGTTCTCTATAAATTCCACGATCTCAAGGTAGCTGGGCGCAATGTCTTTGATGGTCTCTTCGGTATTGCCTGTCATTGTCATTGCCGAGGCAAAATGAATACGTTTTTCATTTTCTCTGTCAAAGCGTTTGGTCAAAAAGGTGTGGTGCTGGCCACTAATTTTTTCCACCTTAGATTCTGCCATTTCGATTCCCGCAGCGATGGCCAATTGATAAGCCAAGAATTCCCATAACGCTTTATCTATTGTATCTGCTTTGGATGGGAATTTGGCTATCCATAGGTTTTTTTGTGTATCAAAAACATTGGCCTTGGGTCTGGCACCACCTAATGAGGAACCAGGTGCTATCAAAACGGCAATCCATTTTCTTATGGTTTCATCCTGAGCGTCACTTTCCAGCTGTTTGGCGGCTTCCTGCAGGTCGCCCAAGGACGACCAGGGCGGTGTTGGTGTTTGGGCATCGTTATCCAGAAATGGCCCATCCAAGTCGATCTTAAATCGCAAAGCACCCATTCGGCTTTCATCAAAAACACCCAATAGGTAGTCTATTTCGTAAAGGGTTTTTGGCCTCTCATTCTTGGCGCGGGCATCTTGGGCAGTTCTACGTTTCATTAGGGTCTTACCCCAAGTGTCAGGCATACTGTCCAAGAAAATTCCAAAATTCTCTTTGTTGGCAGGAAATTGTGGTCCAGAATAAAACTCAATATCAGGGTCGAGCAAACGTTGAGCATCCGTTTTGAGCCAATTTTTATCATATTCAAAACTGAAGGCCTTTTTACCTTTGGCGAAATGTGCAGAAAGTGTACCGATGATCGTTGGTTTTTCGAAACCTACCCAATCTGCGAAAACATATATGTCAAACTTTCCTTCTGCCATTTTTATAGTAAATCAAGATCCTGTAGCTTTCTTCCAAACTCATCATCAACAGCAAGGTTTTTAAAGTCGTCTTCCAAATTCAAAACTCGAAAAACATTAAAATAGGAACCTATGGCCACTGCAGGGTCACCCTTTTCGATACGATAAAGTGTAGTCCTGTTGATTCCCGCGCGTTCGGAAACCTGCTCGGTTGTGAGCTTTCTTCGCTTTCTGGCCAATTTTATATTCTCACCCAATTGTTCAAAAATCCTTTTGTACTTGGGCAGCAGAATAGTTTTCTTAGGATTCATTTTGTTGTTTATTTACCACAAAATTACTATTTTTGTTGATAATATGCAACAAATATGAGTTTTCCAAATTTTGACACCGATTTATTAATCCATACCGATAAAAAAGAGTTTAAACTTTACACAGAAAAAATTTTACTTGAAAAGCTAAACGCTTTGGAAAATCCCGTTGAAGTTTCCGTCGATGCTGTTTCACTGAATAATTCGGATATAGAAGACAGAGACTGGATATATAATTCGTCACTTTTTGAAATCTATGCCTCGCTTCCATTTATAGAAAATCATATAGTTTCAGATTCAAAAGCTTACTCTGATTTTCTTGATAAGTTCGATTCTTACCTTGACATTTTTAAACGTATGTCCCAAATTGAAGGACTAGAGCTAGCCCCATTTTCATTATACTTTAATCTTGAAAATACATACACCTTAAAATTTCTATTTCATCCAGTGCCGGAAGGCACCGATTATATCACTATGTTGGCATCAGCCTTTAATACCATTAGTGACCTATACCAGACAAAGGAAAGTGGATTAAATACTGCTATTAAAACTTCATACTCTAGAAAAAATAATAAAAAGTATTTGACCTTTTCGGATGGTGGTTGGAAGGTACTCAACCCATTATTGGAAGTTGGCAAAGAAATCACCAAAGATTACCGAAAAGACAGGGATTGGCGTGTGAAGAAGCCTCATATTATGCTAAATCGGGATAATTTTACACGTCGATTTATTTTTGATTCAAATTGGGTTTTGGTTTTTGACCAGTTGGAAACGATGCTGATTCAACCCAATGACGTAGCCCTTTATTCTAATATTTCGGACAGGTGTCTAAATCAAGCTTTGGAATTTTACGAGAAAGTCATTCTTCCACGTCATAAGCAATGGCACGGTAGTTTTCCATCTCTTGAAATCCAAAAGGAATATTACGATTATTTCGAAATAATAATTGAAGCCGTAATCTTTGCCTATACCGCTTTAGAAGCTTTTGCCAATATATGTATTCCAAGCGGATGGGAATATCAAACGGACAGCAATGGCGTAAAGACCATATATTCCAAAGAAGCCATTGAACGGAAATTTGCACTGCGTGATAAGTTTAAAAAAATAATTCGTCCTATCCTCAGTACTTCTGACCCAAGTCTTGAAAACTGGTGGATGCCATTTACAGAACTTGAAAATCTTCGAAATGAAATCATACACACGAAGCAATCAAACTCTGAAAAGCGTTATTCGAAGCTACTCTCAAGAAACATATTTGATATTGTAAAAAACCACAAAAAGGTAATCCACTATTACGGTGAACACATCTCAAAATATAGAACTGAATTGCTTGAAGAATACCCGTATGAATTTGGATATAATGATATCATTCCTGGCTTAATGACCGACAAAAACTATTGGAAATCTTATAAGTCCATTCACAATATAAATTTTGACAAAACAGACGAGGAAGAATAAACTATTTTAAAAACTACAACTTTAATTTAATTGCCTATGGCCAAACGTTATAATCAATACACCGATACTGAAAAAGAATTCTACTTTTATATAGGATTGCTCTCTGACAGGTTTGCGAAAATGGAAGTGCTTGTAAGGGATATGCTCGGTGCTTTTATCTCTGATGACGATGTCCTAAATGCCTATCTTTTTGAAAAGAATAGTCTTGATGCTAATATCAAACTCATCAAAACTATTAATGTCCGCCACAACTACGAACCAGAAATACTCAAAGGAATATTAGAAGAGGTGAATTACATTAAGTCCGAAAGAAATTCATTCATTCACGGTATTTGGTCCGAACCTTCAGCTAAAGACAATGACATCTTTATCTTTTGCAGTAGTCCAAAAATGAAATTTGAGAAAGAACCTAACGGGAAAAAGTGGTCATTTGGACACGGTAAATCTGTTCGCCTAACCTATATCAAAAAACTTGTAAGTAGAATAGATGACATTATGGTTTCCCAAGAAGCTTTTGTAGAACGATTAAAAAATTTCGATTTAGAGTATTGGATGTCTAAAGGGTAATTTTATCTAAATATCGACCGTGCTTCATCATAAATCCGTTCAAAATTCGCCCTCAAATCTGCATCTAAATATCGTTTGGTTTCCTGGGGAAGTTGCCTTTCGATTTTTGATAATTTGAACCGCACTTTCTTGTCCTTACCATCCGCAAAGGTGACAAACTCGCCTTGTTTCAACCTAAAGAAAATATCGGCCCTTCTTTTGGAAACCTCTCTTTCCCCTTTGGTAATACGTGTATCAGTTTTAAAGATGTTGGCGGCCTTACTTACGCTTTTTGTTGGGTTTTTGATAATTTCAAAAAAGCGTTCATAGTATTTTGCCGTATCTGGGTCATTGACCTTGCCAAAAAACTGAT
>CEVI01006868.1_pt1 | contig 10300 bp, 8 predicted proteins | sample 531471 | NCBI WGS metagenome assembly CEVI01 (sample SAMEA2623513, study PRJEB7988) | marine metagenome | isolation source: saline water (ENVO:00002010), including
GCCGGCAACGATCTGGCCATTGAATTATGATCTGTTCGCAGGCTATCGATTAGATTCATTTTTATCTGCCGGAAATTTAGGGGTTGCGATGCTAATTTTTGGGATTGTTTCGATCTTCGTCATTACTCCTATTCTCACCTATAAATACGGAAAACGTTGGTATTGTAGCTGGGTTTGTGGTTGTGGCGGTCTCGCTGAAACCGCCGGTGATCCCTTCAGGCAACTTTCTGATAAATCACAAAGAGCCTGGAAGATCGAACGTTGGGTCATTCATAGTGTATTGGTTTTTGTTACCGTAATGACCATCGCCGTAGTCTACTCCTATCTTGGTGAAAATGCCGATCGATTTTGGCTAACTAAAGATATTTTTCTCTGGGGAAGTGCCGGTTTCCTTACGTTATTTTTCGCACTGATCATGATCTTTAAACGCCACCAGTTACAAAAGGATGCGAAATACGGAGCGATTGGATATTTAGTGGTGATATTAGCGATTATTGGCATCAATTATTTTAGTGGAAACTGGAATATCTTTTTCTTCCCGGCCTATAAACTCCGCGAATGGTACGGCTTTTTAATTGGCGCGGCATTTTCTGGAGTCATAGGTGTTGGTTTTTACCCGATTTTTGGTAGCCGGGTATGGTGTCGTTACGGTTGCCCTATGGCCGCGATTCTTGGGATGCAACAAAAACTATTTTCAAAATTTAGAATTACAACCAATGGCGGACAGTGTATTAGCTGCGGAAATTGCTCTACCTATTGCGAAATGGGAATCGATGTTAGAGCCTACGCACAAAAAGGACAAAACATTGTGCGATCCAGTTGTGTAGGATGCGGAATCTGTTCAGCGGTTTGCCCCCGTGGCGTTTTAAAATTAGAAAACGGAAAAACGCAAGGCCGAATTAACGAAGATGAGGTATTGTTAGGTAACGATGTAGATCTATTGGATCTTCTGAATCAGAAAAGTAACTAATGGAAATTGTCGATCTTAGTCAGGAAATTTACGATAGCATGCCGGTTTACAAAGTCTTGCCGCAGGTAAGTATGAAAATGCATGCATCACACGAAGAATGGGAAGGCATCGAAAATCCTGAAAACCCAACCCCCAGCGTTTATTCGCTTAAGATGAGTGAACACACCGGTACGCATGTAGATGCATTAAACCATATGCGTAAAGAGGATAAAGGAAAATCGATCGATACCATGCCATTATCTACTTTTTATACTGAAGGGATTTGCCTGGACTTTTCAGCAAAAGGATTAAAAGAGATCATTACTTCCGAAGAAATAAAAAAGCAGCTTAAACTATCCAATCTCGACCTAAAGAAAGGCTATACTTTGTTGCTTTGTACCAATCATTATCAAAAACATTTTAATACTGAAAATTGGCCAAATGGCCCGGGAATTTCAGCAGAAGCTGCTCGCTGGCTTGGTGAACAAAAGATCGCTGCTTTTGGTGTAGAAACCATGTCGCCCGGCATACCCGGAATTTCCAACAAAGAGGTTCATCATATTTGCGGTGAGTTATCTTTTACGCATTACGAAAATATGATCAATCTGGATAAACTGGTTGGACGTGGGCGTTTCAGATTTATCGCCCTACCTTTGAAGATTCGCGGTGGCACAGGTTCTCCTGTTAGAGCCGTTGCGATTTTTGAATAGACGACAGCCTAGACCTCACAGGTTTCTAAAACCTGTGAGGTCTAAAGTAAAATCTGGAAATACTGTTTATACCCAAAAGACTTGAAGAAAAATTCAATCATAAAAGTTATTATCCCTGCATATAACGAAGCAGATTCGATTGCGAAAGTGATTGCTGAAATCCCCAATATCGTCGATGAAGTTATTGTGGTAAGCAATAATTCGACCGATGATACCGAGAAAAATGCTCAGACTGCCGGGGCGACCGTTCTTCAGGAAAAACGCAAAGGTTATGGTTATGCCTGCTTAAAAGGTATGGATTATATCGCTAATCAAAATTCAACTCCAGATATCATTGTTTTTCTGGATGGCGACTATAGCGATTATCCTTCAGAACTAACCAAAATTATTGCACCTATTCAGCAGAAAAATATCGACATGGTAATTGGAGCTAGAGTAAAAAAATGGAGAGAAGCCGGCTCAATGACTTTTCCTCAGATTTTTGGAAATTGGCTTGCTACTACTTTAATGCATTTATTTTTTGGAGCAAAATTTACTGATCTTGGTCCTTTTAGAGCAATAAAATACGAGAAACTGCTAAAGTTAAATATGCAGGACAAAACCTATGGCTGGACGATAGAAATGCAACTTAAAGCCTTAAAGCAGGATTTTACGTATGTAGAAGTACCGGTGCATTACAAAAACAGGATTGGCGTTTCTAAAGTTTCCGGAACGCTAAAAGGCGCTATCTTTGCAGGCGTAAAGATTTTAGGTTGGATATTCAAATATAGCTTTAAATAGATTGGATTTAGCGATTATCATAATATACACATTAGCCTTGTTGGTGATTTTCTTTTATAGTATTTCAGAATTGCAATTACTACTGAACTACTTAAAAGCAAAGAAAAGTATTGATAATGCTGAAAAATTCGATCTAAATAATCCTGCTGAAATCCCCAAAGTAACTATCCAGTTGCCACTTTACAACGAAATGTATGTGGTAGAACGATTACTACGGAATATCGCAAAAATCGATTATCCAAAGGACAAACTGGAAATTCAGGTATTAGATGATTCTACCGACGAATCGGTTATAAAAACCACTGAAATTATTGCCGAAATAAGACAACGTGGAATTGATATTCAGCATATTCAACGTGAAAATCGCAGCGGATTTAAAGCCGGTGCACTAAAAGAAGGATTGGAAATTGCCAAAGGAGAGTTTATAGCCATTTTCGATTCCGATTTTATGCCGAATCCAGATTGGCTTAAAAACACGGTTCCTTATTTTAAGAATCCTGAAATTGGCGTAGTGCAAACTCGCTGGGCGCATCTAAATCGTGATTATTCGCTGCTTACAAAAATCCAGGCTTTTGCTTTAGATTTTCATTTCATATTAGAACAAACCGGAAGAAATTTTGGGCGGCACTTCATTAATTTTAATGGCACGGCTGGGATCTGGCGCAAAGAATGTATTCTGGATGCCGGTAATTGGAGTGGTGACACCCTTACTGAAGACCTTGATCTAAGTTATCGTGCACAGCTTAAAAAATGGAAATTCAAATACCTGGAAGATGTTGAAACTCCGGCTGAACTTCCGGTAGTGATCAGCGCTGCACGCTCCCAACAATTTCGTTGGAATAAAGGTGCTGCTGAAAATTTCAGAAAAAACTATCGGAAATTGGTTAAAGAGCCTAGTGTTTCTTTCGGAACCAAATTTCATGGTTTTTTCCATTTACTGAATTCTAGTATGTTTTTAATTGTGCTATTACTGGGGATTTTAAGCGTTCCTGTATTATACATTAAAAACAACAATCCTGCATTTAGCTGGTATTTTAATGTACTGGCTGGATTTGGGATTAGCACCATTATTTTCTTTTGCTGCTATTTTGTTCCGTATGCCAAAATCCATGGTAAAAGTGTAAAATCATTCTTCAATTTTATGGGGATGTTCATCACTTTTTTCGCCGTAGCAATGGGGTTTTCGGTTCATAATTCTTTAGCGGTTTTAGAAGGGCATTTTGGTAAAAGATCAGAATTTATACGCACGCCAAAATTTAACGTCAACACATTTAAAGATTCCTGGAAGGGCAATAAATACTTATCGAATAAATTTTCTGAGAACATCCTTATCGAGGCCTTACTCTTTTTCTATTTTGCCTTTGCGATTTATAGTGCGTTTAAACTAAACGATTTTGGATTAGTCCTTTTCCATCTAATGCTTTTCGGTGGCTTTGGTTTTGTAGCTTTTAAGAGTATTTTTTCGAAGACTTAGGTTTTATTTTAGATCACTTTTCTCTTAGTACTTACCATTCATCTTAAACAGCTTAATTTAAATTCTTACCCCGATCTTAAAACCTCCCCAGTCTTCGGGATCACCCGATTTAAATTCTCGGCTCATCGAAGTTTGATAATATTCTATATAAAACAAGCCAGATTTAATCACTAAACCATAATAATATTGCGCTGTTAATCGATTTATATCACTAGTAGAAATGGTGTAAGGACTGTTTCTATTAAAAATTCCCCCTTGCAGTAAAGAATTATACCCAACAAGATTTGTCACCCCTTTACAGAATAAATAAATCTGAAATTTACTGTTTCGAGAATTCTCTTTAAGAGGAGACTTTACCAGTCCTAAAGTGGCACTTGCACCTAAATTCAAGTCTGTAAACAGGGTTCCAAATCTTACTCTAGACTCCCCGTAAAAAGAGAAATAATTATTAAGATTTAAAAGTAATTTTTCAATACCGATATTATAATTAATGATAACATCATCCCTGATTTGGTTATCCCAGCCCTGAGGTTTCCAATTTCCAGTAGCTTCATGTATCCATATTTGCCCAGCTCCTCCTAAGGATGATGGCCCCATAATCCCCAATAAAAAGGAAGATTTTAATCGCATACCTTTATCCTTCCAGTCACTAATCTTCATCGATTTCAAAACTAATGCCGAAGCATAAGGCCTATCCCCATATCTTATCTCCAAGTCACTAATAACATCTGGAGTAAAAGCAGAATGCTCTAATGCCAGTCCAAACTTATCTTTTGTACCTGACGTTCTTAAAAATAGATGATTAATTGGATTTCTTTCCATCCAAGGATGGAAAAACTCAAAATTTAAGCCTTGTGTATAATCGTCATCCGAGTACATGAAAAAATCATTATCATAATTTAGCCTGAAATAGCGATTCCCTTCAAAATCATGAATTACATCTGTTGAATTAATTTCTTGACTATAAAATACAATCGGAAATAGGAGTAATACTATATTCCAAGTATTTCGTATGCTAAACTTTTTTAGATTTCCTGTCAAATCAAAGAGTATGAAAAGTTTTAAAAGTTATAAAATTAAAATTAATTATTCTGTTTTTCTGAAATTTTGTAAGGGGATTAACCTATACATTTTCATTCGCTGGATTCAGAGTCCCCTATAATTTTCCCTATTTTCGCAATCCCTCTATAAATGCTAAGTTATTTTGATTAAATCCCTGAAACTTCATAAAATTCCATTGCTTTTATGTTTAACCGCAGCCGTTTTTTACTGGAGTTTTGCTTATGATCTTAATCGAGAAGATTTCCCAAAATTAATCACCCTTTATGCTGGTTTGTTTTTTCTGAGTTTTAAAGTTATTCAGCTTTTAAAAACACGGTTTTGGTTATTGGCTGGTATCGCTCTAATTTTTAGGTTAATTTTTATCCTAGCACTACCCAATCTTTCGCAGGACTTTTACCGGTTTATTTGGGACGGACGATTACTGGCCAACGGCATTAATCCCTATTTATCAACACCTGATTTATTAATGAAATCTGCTCATTTTGGTAGTATTTCTGAGGCGCAGGAACTGGTAAACGGGATGGGTAATTTAAGTGCTTCCAACTACACTAATTATCCACCACTAAACCAGTTGATTTTTGCAGTTGCCGGATGGATATCAGGAAATAGTATTCTTTTTTCAGTACTTATTTTTCGGTTTTTTATTGTTTTGTCTGAAGTTGGTATCCTTGTCTTCGGAAGAAAACTTTTAAAACAACTCGAGCTACCCGAATATTATATCTTCTGGTTTTTACTGAATCCTTTTGTAATTATTGAATGTACCGGCAACCTACATTTTGAAAGTGTCATGGGCTTTTTTATCCTCCTGAGTTTTTACTTTTTATGGAAACAAAAATGGATCATTTCAGCCATAGTTTTGGGCTTATCGGTTTCCGTAAAATTGCTTCCGCTTATGTTCTTACCCCTTTTTCTAAAGTTTTTCAGTAACAATAAAAACACTTCAGAAAGTAGCGAAAATCGAAGTTTCGCAGCTCAAATATCAGCTAATCTCAACGACCTAAAAACTATAAGATGGACTAATCTACTGAGTTATTATACTATTGTGATGCTTATAGTGATCCTAGGCTTTCTTCCATTTTACAATTCGGCTTTCCTGGCTAACTTTTCAAAAAGTATTGGGCTTTGGTTTCAAAAATTTGAGTTCAATGCGAGTATTTATTACGTCATTCGATGGATTGGTTTCCAAATAAAAGGCTACAACATTATCGCAGATACCGGTAGGATTCTTCCTGTAGCCACTTTTATCATTATCCTTATCATCAGTCTTTTTAGAAAAATAAGAAGCTTAAAATCGCTAATTTCGGGATGTGTTTTTGCGCTGTGCTTTTACTTTTTACTGTCTACCACTGTGCACCCCTGGTATATTTTGACCCCGTTATTGCTTTCGATATTTACAACATATCGATTCCCAATCGTCTGGTCTTTTGTAGCGATGCTAAGTTATTATGCCTACGGAAATGGGGATTTTCAGGAGAACTTATGGCTAATCACATTAGAATATGTTGTAGTTATTGGCTTTGCGATTACTGAAGTTTTCTTTCCGAAGAAATTAAGCTTTAGCCTTTTTTCCTGATTTATGGATAATAAAAAGATTACGGATATATACGATACCCCCAAAGAAATGAGCCGATAACAGCACTGGATCTGTCCTGAAACAGGCATACGTAAAAATAATGACAGAACCCGTTAAACTCATTATCCAGAAACCCCAGGGCAAGCTACTCTCATCATGCTGTTCTGAATACCACCACTGATAAACAAATCTCCCGGTATAAATAATTTGTCCTACCGTCCCCAAAATCACTAACCAAATGGCTATATTCTCTCCTGTAAATAATTTACTCCAATCCAATTCACTGAAAAACAAGAGATAACCTGCAATAACTATTGGAGATAAAATAACTGCGATTTTAAAGAAAATATTAGAAGGTTTCCATTGATCTTGAAGTTGCAAATTCCTAAAATAGATATAGTAAATAAGCGCCTGACCAATCATGATCGATAAATCTTTACGCAAATAACCGTAGACAAAGAAAAGTATAGCACCTAGTAAACTAAGTTGCCAGAAAAGTGTTGGTGTTTGAACTTTATTTTTTTTCTCTGAAAGTAACCATTGATTGACGAGACGGGCAGAAAAGCATAACTGCGCTAAAAAACCAATTCCATAAATTACCCACATGTTCATACACCAAAGGTTAAAACAAAAAGCTGTCCAAAATAAGCCAAATTAGGCTAAAGGACAGCTTTACTATATTGTAAATCTTTGTTAATACTTTTTGCTTGAAAAGTTAAACAAACTACATATCTAACAAATAGGCGAATATTAGTGGTGCTACAATTGTTGCGTCGCTCTCGATTATATGCTTTGGTGTGTTAATATCTAATTTACCCCAGGTAATTTTCTCGTTAGGTACGGCACCAGAGTAGGAACCATAACTTGTGGTAGAGTCTGAGATCTGGCAGAAATAACTCCAAAATGGCGTATCTGTTCTTTCCAGATCCTGATATAACATTGGAACCACACAAATTGGAAAATCTCCTGCGATTCCTCCTCCAATTTGAAAGAAACCAATTCCGTTTTTAGAATTTTCGGTATACCAGTCGGCTAAAAAGGTCATATACTCGATACCGGATTTCATGGTACTGGCTTTTAACTCACCTTTAATTACGTAAGATGCAAAAATGTTCCCCAGTGTACTATCTTCCCAACCCGGCACTACCATAGGCAAATTTTTCTCTGCCGCAGCATACATCCAGGAATCTTTAAGATCGATCTCATAATATTCTTCCAGAACCCCACTTAATAATAATTTATACAAAAACTCATGAGGGAGGTAACGTTCTCCTTTATCGTCTGCCTCTTTCCAGATTTTAAAAATATGTTCCTGAATTCTTCTAAAAGCCTCTTCCTCTGGAATACAGGTATCGGTAACACGGTTTAAGCCGCCTTCCAAAAGTTCCCATTCTTCTTTTGGCGTAAGATCGCGATAATTAGGTACTCGCTTGTAATGAGAGTGCGCCACAAGATTCATCACATCTTCTTCCAGGTTAGCACCGGTACAGGAAACAATCTGTACTTTATCCTGCCTAATCATTTCGGCAAAGATTTTACCAAGCTCAGCCGTACTCATGGCTCCTGCAAGAGAAACCAACATTTTACTACCGCCTTCTAATTGCTTTTCGTAATCTTTCGCCGCGTCAACAAGGGCTGCCGCATTAAAGTGTAAATAATATTTTTCTATGAATTGCGAAATCGCTCCTTTATTCATCGTCGTTTTCTTCGTTATAATTTTGATATTTGAACTTATAGCTTAGCATTTTGTAGTACAGTTTTGCCGCAAGAAAATCTGAAGACTTCTCATTTTTATTTGGACAAAGCTCTACAATATCAAAGCCAACTACATTCTTTTTCTTAAACATTAATTTTAAAAATTCTAAGGTCTCATACCAGAACAAACCTCCCGGCTCTGGTGTACCTGTAGAAGGCAAGATAGAAGGATCAAAAGCATCCAAATCTATGGTGATAAATACATTTGGCGTCATTTGACCAATAGCATCATCCATCCAGTCTTCGTAAAGATCATGACCAAAATACACCTGGTTCTCGTCCATGTGTTCGGTCTCTGAGATATCCATAGATCGAATTCCTACCTGAATAAGATTGGTTTTTTTACTTGCCTCATACATTGCACAGGCGTGATTGCATTTAGAACCTTCATATTCTGGTCTTAAATCGGCATGTGCATCTAATTGAACTACAGTAAGATCTTCAAAACTTTCATTAAAAGCCCTAATACTGCCAATAGAAATACTATGCTCCCCTCCAAAAAGCGTTACAAATTTTTCCTGAGCGATGTAATTTTTAGTGGTTTTATATACCGCCTCTACCATTTTCTCCGGTGATGAATTTTCGGTAACGGCTGGTGCTAAATACACTCCTTTTTTATAAACTTCAGATCTGGTTTCTATGTCATAGACTTCCATATTTTCTGAAGCTTCCAAAAATGCATCTGGACCTTTATCTGCGCCTTTTTGCCAGGTACTGGTACCATCATAAGGAACAGGAATTAATACCACCTTCGCCTCATCTATCCTGGCATATTTATCGGGTATACCGGCATAATTCTTTTTACTCATTTTAATCTAATTGGTTTAATAAGAAATAGTTGATTATTTTAAAGATATAAATTTTAGTTCTCATATTTAGTCATAGCCCAAAATATCTAACATATCTTCGGCTTTTTGCTGTTCACTAAATAATTTAGTGAATATCTTACCATTTTCGTCTTTATCGATGAGCACATGTTTTGGCTGTGGAATTAAACAGTGCTGTAAGCCTCCAAAACCTCCAATGGTTTGCTGGTAGGCTCCTGTATTAAAAAAGCCTATATACAGCGGCTTATCTTTTTTAAACTTAGGGAGATAAATCGCATTGGTATTTTGCTCGCTGTTATAATAATCATCACTATCACAGGTTAATCCCCCCAACAGTACGCGCTCGTACTCATCATTCCAGCGATTAATGGCCAGCATGACAAATTTTTTGCTAATTGCCCAGGTATCTGGTAATGTCGTAATGAAAGAGGAGTTGATCATATTCCATTTTTCACGATCGTTTTGCTGCTTTTGGTATAAGATTTCATAAATGGCACCACCACTTTCTCCTACGGTAAAACTTCCGAATTCGGTAAAAAGATTAGGCACTTCTACATCTGCCTCTTTGCAGGCCAGCTGAATCTGATTAATGATTTCTTCTACCATATACTGATAATCATAATCAAAAGCCAGTGAATTTTTGATAGGAAATCCTCCACCAATATTCAGGCTATCTAATGTAGGGCAAATTCTTTTAAGGTTAATATAAACCTTAAGACACTTATTAAGTTCGTTCCAGTAATAAGCAGTATCTCGAATCCCGGTATTGATAAAAAAGTGAAGCATTTTCAGATTCACCTTATCATTATCTTTTATTGATTGGTTGTAAAACGGTACAATATTTTTGTACCCAATCCCCAATCTAGAGGTATAGAATTCAAATTTCGGTTCTTCTTCAGAAGCAATTCTAATCCCTACTTCAAAATCGTCGTTTATGCGATCTTCTAGCAGGCTTAACTCTTCATAATTGTCAATAATGGGAATACAATTTTTATGTCCATTATTAATTAACCGGCCTATATTGGCCACATATTGATCTCGCTTAAATCCATTACAAATAACATAAGCATCGTCTTTCAGTTTTCCGGAAGCCTTTAATTTCTCAACGATATTAATATCGAAAGCTGACGAAGTTTCAATATGAATATCATTTTTAAGCGCTTCGTTCAT
>CEVI01122019.1_pt1 | contig 10253 bp, 7 predicted proteins | sample 531471 | NCBI WGS metagenome assembly CEVI01 (sample SAMEA2623513, study PRJEB7988) | marine metagenome | isolation source: saline water (ENVO:00002010), including
TTTCTATTCGATCAATTATCCAAGGCAATGCAGTTAATGGGTATTCAGATTGCGTATATCTTCTTATTTTTTTCATTTTAGAATAGAAGTCAGACGACACGATTAAATAATCACCTTTTTTGATAAGTAGGTTTTTTTTATCTTCAAACATTTCATAATTAAGAGTCAAAAGTACTACTTCATCACTCTGCATATTTTTATGATCAATTAACCCTAGAGGAGACTTTATTATATCCTTCACTGTGTTTATCTTTTAATGTTGTTTAGAGATTAGCTATCATATAACAACTTTCTCAAAAATAAACATCAACCCCTGAACAAGATTTTCAAATCGACCACAGCACTTGAAATAGCCTGTAACATTGCTCAAATCACTTTCTAAGAATAAGTAGATTAGCCGGATTTACCCCAAAGGTAGTAAACTTTCATACTGCTAATTTATTTAAAAAAAGCTTTAGAGCCTGCAATGATTTTGAAGTGGCTCTGCTGCTCCCTTAGCTGAAAGCATTTTCTCTAATTTATTATATCATCTATGAATAACTGAGTTTTTATATGAGAAAAGATTAGTTCTGTCTCTAGCTTTTAACCCTATTACTCTTTAATTTTGTCCATAAACCTAATTACTTTTTTAACTAGTCAGTTTTGAAGTTCACCAAACTCATAATATTTAGGAAAAATATCTGCTAGGCACCTTTTATCTTTCAGGTTAATAGTGTCGAATAAATATCATATTTTCTTTATTATTGAATAAGTGTTAAAACAATCGATCGAATGATTTACCTCATCTAACTTTACACTTTCAGGAAAAATAAACACTTCCCTCAACTCATCAAAGTTAATATCTCTATTCAAATGACAAAAGTAACCTGTTCTGTTGCAGCCCTAAATATATTCATTAGCTGAACTATTTCCATTTTTTATCAAAAACTCTACTACAGGATTTAGATGAGCATAATCAGGCTCTCCTTCATTAGGATAAGCTTGAATTCTAACTTTTTGTGTCACTTCCTCTTCCTCCGAAGATTCGCGAATTCAAACCAAACATTTCATCTGCCTCTAATTCACCAAATTTATTAATAGATGGATCGAATAAATAAGTTCTAGATTCATCTTTAATATCAAGACCTTTAACATTTCATCCACCCAAAAAGATCTCCAATAAGAAATCATCCTCATCAAATATCTTTTTTATTATTTTCAATTAGAAAGCCTACAAAATTACATTTTTCTCTCGTCATCATTTCTACTTGTGACTTATATTTTTTAATAAATTCAGAGCACCTTACTGTGGATTTTATGTTTTCATCAATAAAATCTTTATAGGGGTTTTTCATTTTTATATCATCCTGAAAAGATAATTCATCGAAGTTGTCATGAAAAACTACAACTCCATACAGGTATCGAATAGTGCTTGCGAAGGATGGGTTAACTGCTGCTGTGTTAAGCGGTTGAATACATCAAACTGTTGGGTAGGGGTGACATCATTACCAAAGTTCTGTGTTTGAATGTTATTTTGGCTACATAGCCATAGAAAATTTAAGCAAAATTACCCAGGCTATAAAACTTCCATATTATTAAAGAGCGAATTATCTTATGTTTAAGATGTGCATCTAGTTCTTCTTTTTAGGAATGTTTACAAATTCTTAAACTAAACTTCTATACCTTCAACAAGATTTGCAAATCGACCATAGCTATTAAATAAGTCTTTATCATCGCTTAAATCACTTTCCAAAAATAGATAGACCAATCTGATTCTACCCAAAGGATAGTAGCTATTCATACAATCTATTTTATCAAAAAAGGGTCTCAGAGCTTCTAAAGCTTTGTAGGCTGCTTTACTGCTGGATTTAGCTAAAAGCATACTTTCTAGGTCATTTCGCTCTTTTTTTAACTTAGCCATTCTATTCATTTTCTTGCCATTATCTAGACTTCCCAGCTTTATGGTACTTAAATCAACAATCACAGCCATCAAGTACTACCAATTTTTTTCTCACCAATCTCACCCTATTTTGTGGTACATGACCAGAGTAATCAGTGTAATTTAAAAAAACAGCAGAGCATTCATTGCACACTCTTATTTTTGACTCATGGTAAGGATAATATGCGATCGCGATTGGTGCACTTTCACTCCAGTAGTTAGTACCATTAGGATGAAATTCCGTATAACCATTTTTATTTATATAACAATCTGAATTTAAAAAAACGCCAATCACATTAAGGGCTTGATCCATTTCTTTTGTTATATTCCCCCAGCCCAAATATAACTCCTTTGTACAAGCCTTACACTCTTCTTTGTCACTTTTATCAACTAAAAGAAAAAACTCTTTTAAACTTATCTCTTTAACTTTGTCCATAGCCTTATTTACCTTTCTTAATCATTTTAGTTTTAGAAAAAGACTTTTCAAAACCTTCAAGACTTTTATTATGTACTACTTTTTCAGAACCAATTAGCGCTGCTTCCCTTGTTCCTGACTTAGTTTTCCCTCCAGGTACCCATTCACCCGGAATAGCTCCAAACTCATTACCCGTGGGCATTTCATAAGAAAAGCGTGTATCTTTCGGTTCAATCTGAACATAAAGGACACTATCATTTTCTAGATTTACATCACTACCAAGATTTAATTCGTCTCTCAACATTCTCCAATCACCACCAGAACTTTCATACTTATCTATTAACTTGCTCATTTCAGGCTCTAAACCTACAAATTTACGTGGCGGTAATGAATCATGCCGGCCCTCCTCCGTCCAGCTCCCAATTACAATGAAAGCTCCTCCAAGTTCATTAAACAGCTGAGAATGTGAGTCAATGTATGATTGTGGTAGATAGCTTGATACCTCAGGCTTTTTCCCCATAGGTAAAGCCTCAACTTCTTTCATTCTTTGATAGCTGATTGATGCCTCGCTAGTATTACTGAAGTGTCCTTTTGTCATTTTCTGAAACGAGTTCCAGCTATTCTCCTTACAACTCAACCCCAACGGATCTACCCAATTCACTGGATTAGGCGCGTATTGGTAATGATTTATACCACCTACTAAGCCTATCGGGTCTTGGTTTATAAAACGTTGTTGTTTGGGGCTGTAGTAACGATAGCGGTTATAGTGAAGGCCGCTTTCTTCATCAAAATACTGCCCTTGAAAACGTATTGGCTGAGTGAAGCTGTTTTTAATAGATGCCTCAGGCTCTTCATAGCCATACACATCCGCGTGGTTTTGCCATACAACTTCTGCGTTTTTATTTGTTACAAAACGTGGGGTGTTGAGCTGGTCTAGGTGGTAGTAATACACCTCTCCCTGTTTAATCAGTGCGACTGGGTGAAATTGATTTGGTAGGTTGATGTACCAGGTATATTCGCCGTGTTGGTATTCGCCAATTAGCTGGTCGTTATCCCAAATGTAATCAATCTTGCCATGCTCGGTATGCTTGGCAATGCGTCGACCCAATGGGTCGTAGTCGTAATGAGTGAGCGTACCACTGTTATTAAAGCTGCTTAATTGGTTGAACGCATTGTATTCACGGTGTGTTTTAATACCTTTACCGGTTTCACGTATTTGGTTACCACATTCATCGTAATGAAAGTCGCTGTCGCCAAAGTGTGTTAGGCGGTCAGCCTCGGTTGCGGTTTGGATAACAGTATCATCAGTTAAGTTACTATCTGATGCTTTAACCGAATCGCTGTATTCACTGTGAATAACATCATTTGTATACGCTGAATCGTTATTTTCAACGTGATTAATTGCATCGCTGGTATCAGCTTGCTGGTCGGTTAATTCGCCATTTTTTAGTTTCGACTGGCTAACAGGGTTACCAAAGCTGTCCCACTGGTATTGGGTAGTCGTATCAACCTCAGCGCTTGCCAGGTTTTGCTTAATTAACTGTCCAAGGCTGTTGTATTCAAAATTAATGTTATGACTACTAACCCCTTCTTCTTTACGCGCAATTAACTGGTTAACACTGTCGTAATTGTATGTACAGGTATCGAATAGTGCTTGCGCAGAATGGGTTAACTGCTGCTGTGTTAAGCGGTTGAATACATCAAACTGTTGAGTAAGGGTGACCTCATTACCAAAGTGCTGTGTTTGAATGTTATTTTGGCTGTCGTAACCAAGTTCAACCAGTTTTGTTAAATCGCCACTGGCCTGTTTTACTTGAATTGCACTAAGCTGACCAAATTCATTGTAGTGATAATCAAGCGTTGTTGAGTCTGGCAGAGCGAGAGACTGCCTTCTCCCATAGTCATCATAGGTGTATGCAAGTTTATGTGTTTGATGTTGATTATGAATTTGCTCAACATCGATTAATCGACCACCTTTATCAAACGCTTGTTTTATCGTCGACTGCGCATTATGAGCGCGAGCTATTTTGCCTTCTGCCGTGTAGGTGTAATGGTTAGCGTTATTAATGATTTGTTTGCCTGTGGCAAGGCTTGCGTGCTGCGAAATTATGCGGCCTAGTTTGTCACGCTTAATTTTTACATGGCGTTTATCGCTTTGTGTTACTGACACTAAGCGATTACAAGCATCATACTTGTATTGTTGTATCGTGCCATCAAAACCCGTTACCTGAGTTGGGTTTTCGTTTGCATCGTAGTTTATACGGTATACATGGCCGTCACTGCGCTCAATAGCCGTTAAGTTGCGCTCTTTATCATAAGTTAAATGCAGTGCGCTGCCGTCGGGTTGAATAACACAATGCGGCTGGCTTAGCCCTTCAAAGTGTTGCTCTGTGGTATCGCCGTTGCTGTTTTGTGAGCTAACTAACCTACCCGCTTCATCGTATGTGAAGTATTGCTGTTGTTTATTTTCTGGATCATTTTGAGCAAACGCGGTGGTTTGCACAAGTTGCCCCTGCTCATTGTATTTATACTGAGTAAGCAGCCCTGCTTGGTTTATTGTTGCATTAATGCGGCCTAAGTTATCGTAGCTATAACGAATAAGCTCATTATTATGCTGCTTAGCAAGTAACTCACCATGTTCGTTCCACGTATATTTTAAAACATGGCCGTTAGGCGTGATGTGTTGCGTTAAATTACCTTGTTGATCGTAGCTATAAAGCGCAATTCGACCATCTGCTAGGGTTTCGCTTTGCAGTAATCCAGAGGCACTGTACTTACGTTGGATCTTGTCGCCATTTGGCAAGATAGTTAACACTTGTTGGCCGAGTTGGTTATAGCCAAACTGAGTACGAGTACCATCAGGTTGAGTAACAGAGGCAAGCTGACCATACTCTGTATAGGCATATTGAGTTTGATTGCCCAAGGGGTCTGTTTGTGTCAGCTTTTGTCCAAGCGCATTGTATCCGTAGGTTGTGGTGTGACCGTTGGCATCCGTATGCTCAATCAATTTACCTTGTTCGTTATGAACAAAATGCTCTTGATTACCGCGAGAGTCGATACTGGTTGTTTTATTCCCTTGATACTCAAACTCATAGCAATAGGTATTGTCATCACCCCATTGTTTTATACATTTGGCATCGTAACCGTATGAATCCCATTCAAAATGATGACTAAAACCGCTTGCTCTGGTCCGCTTTATTAATAAATGCGCAGCATTGTACTCATAGCGCTCTTGCTCACCATGTTGGTTTGTTGCAGCAACTAAATTTTGCTGTTCATCGTATTCATAACGTGCCAGAGGCTGATCAATCAGAACAAGCTTATTGTGTTCATTTGTTCTATAGGCATGAACTGCTTTTAGCAGTCCTTGTTTATTATATTTTAAAACGCAACCACGTGCTTTATTCACCTCTATGCGCTCTAAGCGCTCTTGAGAGTCATAATAAAAACGTGTGCTCTGGCCTTTTTCGTTAATGATCTTTTCAAGTAACCACGCAGACTCACTAGGCATAAACGTTAAATGATGGTCATTCGGTGTTACCAACACTTGTTTGCCGTTTGTTTTGTAATGTAAGGCAAGGTTACTGCTCAGCTGGTAGCTAGACTGGCCTGGTTTTACTTTTTCAAATCGATGAGTCGCACCATGTTCATCATGGTACTCTAACCAGTAAGTGCCTTTTTTCTTCGGGCCAACTTTTGGGGGTGGTAAGTAATGCTCTGTTAATTTCACCATGTAATCATGGCGCCACCCATTACCGAGCAGTGAGCGTTGATTACACTTTGATGAGCGATACAAACGTCGCCAATTAAGTGGCTTATTCGCAGCGAGCGTAAAATCCACTAACGGCAGTATTTCCTCACCCGTCAACATTGAAACAGGGTCTGAACGACATTCTTGCTCTGTAATCGGGGTTTCACTGGCAGTGGCATTGCTTGCCCCCCCGCTATTACTTGCAGGTGCTTGCGTTGCTTTTTTACCGCTACTTGAGCTGCTTTTTGATTGTGATTTTTTGGCTTGCGATGAACGAGTATTATCGCTCACTTGAATAACTGTTTTCGCTTTTTGTCGGTAACAGCTCACTGCGCCTGAGGTAAGCGCACTCACTAAGGCTGTGGCGGTTTCACGCGCAGATGCCTGCCTTGGACAATGAATACCCGCAGCTTGTAGTAGTTGAATGAGATCTAAACGTTTCGATGCATCACCACTTAATGCCGTGCCTAACTCAGCAACGTACTTGTACGCACTATCCGGCGTGCTCGTCGAAACAGGCTCAAAGCCACTGGGGGCTTTTTGCTTAGCTAACACCACACAAATTGGGTAGCTTATTCCTTGTAAAACAACTGCTCTGCTATCCATTAGTTGCACACTTCCTTACTTGTCCATAAGTATGACGCGACGGCTTGGTACTTGTTACTTTCTTGAGTTATCACTAACGCCTGAGACAAACTGTCATTGTAAAATGGGCTATTTGTCAGCGTTGCAAGGTTGATAATCCCTTCTAATGCACCTAGTTTTCCTAATTTATAATTAGGTAATTGAAAAATCGTCTGTTCATTAATTTTGTTACTTAACACTGGTAAATAATTTAACCAGTCATCACTTTCTACGCCATTTCCTGGGGCGAAAATTATATCTATTGGCTGCTCATTAAGCGATAAAACACGCTTTAGCTCCCCTTGAATAGGGTTATGCTTAGCAAGGTCTATCGAAGCAACCATCTCTGCTGATTGTAACACCCAGCCAGTATTTATAAACTCGATATTAGCCGTGCTTGCAGCAACACCTAAATAATCAAATTGTTCGCGCTTATTTGCTTTAAAAACACCATCAATGGCGATCACTGTTACATTTTCAAGGCTGCTCTGTTGAGCCAGCATAAGTGCTGAATGTATACCATGGCAACCTTCAAAAAACAGGTGCTCTAAGGGCGTGCCAAAGCATTGCTGTAAGCTCGTTGCAAAAAGTGTTTTTAGTTCACCTTGAAACGGCAACGCAGGCAAAAGCCACATTACAGTACCATTTTGCGCGAAATCCGTTTTAAAAACAGACTTAGCTTTCATGATGCAGTCATACACAAACGCATCAGTTGAATGCCAAGGAACTACACAGCCTTCACTAGAACCACCTTCTAATAGTAATTCTTCAGGACTGAGCTTATACGGCGTTTCAAACTGGTCGATGTTAATTTTAAATGCACTCAATTAACACTCTCTTGATAGTTTTTACTATCCAACTTAAGTGCATTTAAAATTGCTAATACTTGCCAGCTTTGTTGATCAACACCTTGCTGTTTTACTTTATCAATCGGTTGATTTAATGCATAGCCATATACTAAAGTTTTGCCAGCATAATATGACTCGTGCTCAGGCCAATGCTGGTTAAACTGCTGTTGAAAATCAACGATCGCTTGTGCATCTGTTTGTGCTTGCACCTGAGTTTCATAGGCCACTAAATTATCTAATTCAGCCCCCAAACAACGCTTTATACCATTAATAAGTGGCTCTGCATCCTCAACATCCGATAACAACGACACAACTAACGGAACATATTTAGGCATGCCTGTATGCAACATCACTTGTAACGCCTCTTCTCGAGACAGTGCTTGGCTTGCAAAGTTGCATACATGATTCACGCGTTGTTGATCCAGCAATAATAAATAAGCAGACATTAACGGTGAATTAATTAAATTTAGCTCAGCAAAATCGTTCGTGGTTTTAAACAACGCCTTTGTTGTTGGTAATTCTATAGCGGCTTGTTTAAATGCTTTAAATAACTCAGCATGCTGAGCAGACTGACTAAAGTAAATCGGCTTAAGTGCATCAAATGTCTGCGCATAAGCCGTTTCTGTTCGACCACGATAAATTGCTAACTTTTCAACGAGTAGCTGTTTAACTGGCAGCTCTTTTTCGTCATTTTCATTTAACTGCGCTACGCACTCATGAGTTAACTTTTTAGGCGACATTAATAACGTGACCAAGCATGCTTCAGCCAATGTGCTAGCTAATACTTCGCCAGTGTTCAACTCTCGAAGTGCTTGCAATAACTGCGCGGCTGACAATGTAACTTGCAGAATCTCAGAATCATAAGCATGAAGTTTTAATATGAGTTGCTGACGAGCTTGCATCAAATAGTCAACAGAATAGAAAGGATTCTGTTGTGCACTGTGTAGTTGATTTAAAGTATTTGAATGCGCTTTTAGCAACATAGCAAGCATGATTAACCGCCGATCAACACGGTTGGATTACCAACGATAATTTTGCCGCCATGAGACGTTCCGTCGCCCATTCTAGCTGCTGGCTTTCCGTTTATTTTAACGGTAGATGATCCGCTATTGATGCTATCAGGAGGGCCAACACAAATCAGCATATCGCCTTTTCTTGCTGCTGGCATACTACCAATTAATACATTTGATGAACCCGCCACAATTGGGCCACCAACGTGAGGAACTTGTGCAGTTACTTTAGGACAAAGGTGCATATGACCAATTGTTGAAGCGGGTTTACCCATAACCTATTCCTTGTTTTCACATCCATTAATCGTACAGAGGGATAACTTGTAACTTATTAACACTTACAAGCTTCGCCAGCTCTTCTACGATATCATCATAAGATAAGTCGTTTATGATTGAGCTAGTCTGTGTCGCATATTGATATACATAAGAAAGCACATTACTACTGTTCAAATTAGGATGAAGGTTATAAAAAAATTGCTCAGCAAAATAACCATCATGGCCTTTAAAGTAATCAATTGGCAGACTCAAAAAAGGATCATCCGGACGGTTTACCGATAAACACACTAAATGCGGTAAACCATAGCGACAATACACGGTAAAGCCGCTGCTAGCAGCTCCATGAACAGCACCTGTTTGAAAAGTTGTAATCAGTTCCATAGCTTAATTCAGCTTAATCATGCCGGCAGAGAGTGTAATTGCACTGCCATCTACTTTTACATTACTGCCTTTGATATCAATATTTGTGCCTTCAATGGCAATATTACCACTGCTGCTCATCGTTATTTTTGCTGAGCCCGTTTTAATAACAATTTCTTTTCCAGCTTCAATGTTAAGTGTTTTACCCACTTTTAAAGTGTCATTATCGCCAATATCAACCGTACGATTTACTTTTATTTTCGCGTCATCGTTGTTGCCAACTTCTAGAAAACGATCGTTATCAATTTTTTCTTTTTGATCGTTCTTTACATACAGTTGTTTGTCTTTTTCTGCTTGCATGTAAACTAATTCGCTGCCTTTTTTATCTTCAAAACGCAGCTCATTAAAGTTATCGGCCCCACCTTCTTTTGTAGAGCGAGTTTTTATACCACTTTGTGTTTTTTCAGCAGGTAAAGCATACGGAGGCATTAGATCGGCGTTATAAACCGCGCCGCTAATAATCGGTTGGTCAGGGTCACCATTTATAAAGTCGACCAACACCTCTTGTCCAACGCGAGGAAAAAAGAATGCGCCCCATTTTTTACCGGCCCAATTTTGAGCAACCCTAATCCAACACGAGCTTTGAGAATCTTTTTTACCTTCACGGTCCCAATCAAATTGCACTTTTACACGACCATACTGGTCGATCATAATTTCATCGGCACTGTCACCCGTCACGATGGCCGTTTGCACACCGTTTATAACAGGTTTATTTTTAATATGGGCTGCACGGTAAGGCACATCTTTTGGAACACATTCAAAGTGATTAGAAAAAACCTCTTCAGTTTGAGATTGTTGTCCGCCAGATTGGTTTGGCACCGTGATCGCGGTTAGCAATGAGGTAATTGCAAATGTTTTGCCCTCTAGGCGCGGATCTTCATGCTTTGTAAAACTGAACAGTTTACCAACAGAAAAAGATCGGCAGTCACTTCGACCACTACTTAATTTCATATTTCGCTGTAGTGACTCTAGCTGCAGTGCCGCTAAATTT
>CEVI01226245.1_pt1 | contig 10210 bp, 12 predicted proteins | sample 531471 | NCBI WGS metagenome assembly CEVI01 (sample SAMEA2623513, study PRJEB7988) | marine metagenome | isolation source: saline water (ENVO:00002010), including
TGCTGTAGATGCCTATTCCAAACTATGTATTGGTGTAGGTAGTTCACTATGGCTAAGTCAGATGCACTGAATTCAGCAATGGCGCAAATTGAAAAGCAATTCGGCAAAGGTGCAATAATGAAGTTGGGTGACAACGACGCCCATAATATTGATAGCATTTCCACAGGCTCGCTGGGCATTGATATTGCGCTGGGCATTGGAGGGCTTCCGCGTGGCAGGGTGGTAGAAATATATGGTCCTGAGTCAAGCGGGAAAACCACGCTAACCCTTCAAGTTATTGCTGAGGCACAGAAAGAAGGTAAAACTTGCGCTTTCGTAGACGCAGAACATGCGCTCGATCCTACATACGCTAAAGCGTTAGGCGTTGAGGTCGATGATTTACTTGTTTCTCAACCCGACACTGGCGAACAAGCTTTGGAAATCTGCGATATGCTTGTTCGAAGTGGTGCCGTCGATGTTGTTATTGTTGATTCTGTGGCCGCACTAACCCCCAAAGCAGAGATTGAGGGCGACATGGGAGACAGTCACGTAGGCTTGCATTTTGGCCCTTTACCCATAGCTGCGTAAGATGTGTCACATAGAAATTGAGAGTGTCACATACTCAATGAAAATTAAAATATAAGATAAAAAAAGCTTCATTTTATATTTTAGTTTTTAATTAATTACTTGTATCAGTGCAAGAAATGAAGGCCTGATTCGTAACGAATATCTTAGTAATGGCGCTTTAAAAGAACCTGACAATGAACAGGAAGTGAGCTAAGCACCATATGCACAAACCCCGCGAAAGCGGGGTTTTTAACACTTTACCTTTGCACCAATACCAATTTCAACTTGCCGTATAATTTCTGAAACCTGAAACATGTCTGTCATGTTTTCGTCGGCTATTTCAATTTTAAACTCCTCTTCAAGTTCCATTATCACCTCAACAATATCTAATGAGTCCACATTCATTTTTTTTAGGTTAGTGTGAACCTCAATTTTATTCACATCTAACGAACACGTAATAGCTATCAACTCAATAGTTTTCGATGTTGTATCCATAACCTTCCCCCATGTACATCCATAGTAAGTTGGATCTAGCGATACACAATAGTCCGTAAAGTTTTGGGAAATTCTTAAAATTTTTTAAACTCGCGACAATTAGGCTTTAAAAAGCATAACCGTATTTTTGAAAGCTTTTGGTTCGCTTGTACTCTCGGGCGCAGACTTTAAACGAGGACTTACTTAATGATCATTGTGTTTGGAAATAAAAAAGGTGGCTGTGGAAAGTCAGTAACCCTTATGAACCTTGCAGGTGTTTTCGCTAATCGTGGCGAGAAAGTTTGCATTATAGACGCTGACACGAACGAAACGTGTAACAACTATATTCGTCGTCGCGAAAGAACCAACAATGACCTCATTGAATCTGGAAAACCTGAACTTCAATTCATTAAAGTAGAAGTTCGCCGCCCCGACGACAAACTAGTCCGCGACCTTCGAGAAATGGATAAAATCTATGACCGCATCTTGGTCGATACAGGCGGCTATGAGAATAACGCTTTTAAATCCGCTATCACAGTAGCAGATATGGTCTATATGCCATTCCAGGCATGTCAAGCCGACATGGAACAGATCAAGCCCACACTTGCGGTCATCAAAGGAGTTGAAGACTACATTCAGGGCAGCATCGACGAGAACTACGAAATCGACTGCCGACTAATCGTAACACTTGCTGAGTCTAGAGCAAAAGACATGATGATCGAGGCGAGAAATGCGGCTCGCAACCTGGTCGATCAGGTTTCCATTTCAAATGCTGTTATCTCTTACTGTAAGGAAGTTAGAAAGGTGCAAGATCGTGGTCTAACACTATCTGACCCTGTTTTCTCGGGTAACAAGGCGCACCCAAAAAGAGCTATGTATGAGTTACTTGCTGATGAAGTAATTGGCAAAAACAAAGTTAAGTTCCCAAGGATAAGAAAAAATATCGCTAATACACAAGCGGCAGGACTGGCAAAAGGCGCATAGTATGGACTTTGGATTCGATGAACACGACTCGACCCCAGTAGAAAGGGTTAAAGAAGCAAAGCGGGGCGCTATTCTGACAGATGATGCTCTAGACGGACTATTTGACAATGAGGGTGGTGAGCAGGCGCACAGCTCCTCAGTTGCTACTAAAACTGTGAAACCAGTTGGCGCTGGAAAACCAACCCTTCAACTTGATGATGATTTTTTAGAGAAAGCTGCGGAACAAGCTTCCTATTCAACGGAGCATCGCTCCGCATTGGGCAAAATCAAAGAAGTTGAAAAAGAAGGCAACACCTACATCATCATTGACGGTGAAGAACTAAAGTTAACCTCAGAACGTGTCAATCCAAAAAAAACGATTGTCTGGGCTGGCAATCCTCGCCTTTTCGAGCAAGGTGAAACAAATATTGAGGACTTGCTGCCACACATCCACCACACCAAGGGCAATACAATGCCTGCATACGGAAGAAAGGCCGTTCATGATGGTGAGGATGTCATAGAGATTATTGCTGGCTCCAGACGTCGATTGGCTTGTATACGTGGCGGCTATGATCTTCTTGTAAACTTGATTGAATGCAATGACTCTCAAGCGCTATTGCTCACCGAACAAGAAAACGAAGGTCGGGAAGGCACTACGTTTATTGCTGGCTGTCGTTGGCACCTTGCTCAATATGAGTCTGTTAAAGCAGCAATGGAAGAACAAGGCGGCAAATACACACAAGAGCAATATGCCACTTCTCGTAATTCGAATCTCACAAAGATGCAGGATTACTTCTCTTTTGCGAGGTTCCCTGATTGGCTTACGCAATGCATCCGTGATCAATCGACACTCAGCTATAGGTCGTGTAATACACTGCGCAAGCTACTGAGGACTGAAACTGAAGACTTGCAACGCGTGTGTACCGAGAATCAATTTGAAAAAGCTACACAGCTAATCAAACATTTCCAAAAGCCTACCAAAAAACAACTTGAGGTGGATAAGTCGCAGGATTCTGTGAATACGACACCAAAAGTTGAAACCATCGAGAAGATAGTCGAAAAGCGCGTTGAAATACCTGTGCCTACTATCATCGAAGTCCCTACTGAAACAATCATCGAAGTCCCTGTCGTCAAAGTCGTCGAAAAGCGTGTGGAAATCCCCGTAGAAAAGATTGTTGAAAAACGGATTGAAGTGCCCGTTGAAAAAATCGTAGAGAAAAGGGTAGAGGTTCCTGTCGAAAATGTTGATGAAAAAACAATCGAAGTGGCAGCGGAAATCCATAATAAAATCATCTCAACCAATTCGCTGACTGTGAATGGCGTTAAAGCAGCCATTCAGATCCATGAAATGGAAGAGGGGATTCAAATTCATATTGATGACCTGGTAAATACCCGATTAGTTGATGCCATTAAAGAGACCGTTGAGGCGTTCACTAAATAAATTTGGAATTTTACTCCAAAGGTTAAGGTATTCCTCCGACCAGTTGGTTATTTACAAATAAGCTCCCAGCTTACTTCGGCTAACACAACCAGCTTTGCTTCTCGCGAGTAAGCTGGTTTTTTACTGGATTTTACTATGAAAAAGGTTGCTGTTATCCACGGCGTATTCATGAATAAACTCGTCATGAGGCCGCTATCTACCCGAATTGAAGAGGGGGGATACAAGACCCTTTCTATTCACTATGATAGCTTCAATTTCAATCTTGAAGGAATTTTCAAAACTTTAGACGCTTTCTTCGATGGAGAAGAACACGTGGCAATCGTTGGATGGAGTTTAGGCGGACTGATTGCACGAGCTTACCTTGAACGCAACTCATCTGGCGCAAAGAAAGTACAGAAAGTTATCACACTGGGCACCCCACACAAGCGTAGTCATATGGCGAGATTTTTCTTCTCCCCACTTCCAAACATATTGCGGCCTGGAGCATCAACACTTTTACTTCACTCTCACCAGTCATGGGACTTCGAATGCCCCCTTTATAGCATTGCTGGGAGCAACAACAAAGGCTTGTTCTGGTTACTTTCATCAAGCGATTCGGATGGAACTGTTGAGATAGAGGAAACCATGATTGAAGGAATGGCACTACACCTCATTCGTAATAAGACACATGCGGGACTGATTTTTTCACGAGATGTCGCTAAAGACGTGCTCTCAATCCTAAACAATACCTTGGATTCTACACCTTAATCTTGCTAAGAAATGCTGAAGGGCTTATCAGTTGAATCGGCGTGTCACCATGCACGCCAAAACCTACTACTCCATAATCATTGTTCGCCATTTCGGTTTTTTTAAAGTTGCATTCAAAACGCTGATATATCTCCTCTACTTCTAGGGCAAACCTGCCCAACCTGCAATTAATTATGATCGCGTATTTTCGCACATTTTTTGCCTGGTTTATTGGCAAGGAGAGTAAGCTAACTATTCCATTTCGGCTTCTAAAAACAGGCCGACTTTTAATATAGACACGATGCTCAATGACTGAAATATGCTCAAGCATCTTAAAAGGTAGACAAAAATGAATATCGCCAGCGCGACATCTTAGTACATCTATTACAGCCATAACAGCTCCGGCACAAATAAGCAATTAAACCATAATTACTTGCACAAAGAGCCTTAAACACCAGGACACGCAGAACCTCTTATCCTCATTGTTGATTTAATCGCTTATTGAGGCATACTGGAGAAAAAGGAGGAAGTAAATGTTAAGAGATGATCTCGCCATGATGGAATTACTTCTCGATGGTGAAGCTTTTTTTAAGATATCGAAGCATTTTCATGATAAGAAAAAGGGACGCAGACGGTTCTTGAAGAAATGGCTTAAAAGCGTGGCTGATGACACTTCCGATGAAAGACTGTCAGTGCTTATTCAAACGAAATTTTTAGCGCGGGAGACAGATAATCAGGTGGAGAAATACTGGCTGTGGATGCTTGATTTTTATCAGGATATGATAGAAACACTTCTTTCAAATCGTGGGGCAAGCGACCTAGAGCGACTAGAGAATTACTCCTCAGTAATAGGTGTGGATTGTAACTTTATAACAAAATCCCAAACTGGACGGATTGAAGAGCCTTCCACCTCGATAGATCAAAATATATTCTTTATGCCTCAAGAAGATTCATTCAAAGATGGCACCATATCTCCCAATCAAACGATGACTTTGTATTTTCACCATTATTCAAAAGACTCGTTTCTTAACGCCAAAGCCATTTTACAGGACTTTGGCTTCTCAATTATTCATGACAATACAACAGTTCTAAGCTCCACGGTCACCATCGAAGGGGCATTCCATTGCCCATGTGTTCGGGAGGCAGAATTGAAGCTAGCCAACTAGGAGTGGTTCTGACTTCCTTTCTGTCTTTTTTGAGCTATTCTTCTTAAGAAGATTTGAGAAAAGCCCTGATTTTTTGGGGCTTTCAACATCATTTGCATGGTAATCAGGAACACGCTCTTTCGGGGTTGATAGCGTTAACACATCAAGTTTCAACGTTTTTGCACTCGATGCATTAAAGACCCTATCTTTATAGCTAACCATCGATACCCCTGTGGCCTTAGAAATCTCACGCAAAAAGCTTCGATACATTTCCTCAAAATTGCGCTCTTGAGTAAAGTCGAAAGACACTTCTGCATTATTCACTGTTTCGAATACACCTATAACCTTTCTGATCTTGGAAAGTATCACTTTGGCGTTGTGTTCATTCTCGAAATTATATGGAGAATCTTCAAGTTCCTCTAGACTCTTTCCGCACTCGTGCATCAAAGTGCATAGCAGTCGGTGCCTGAATACTGCATCTACAACAGTCTTACCTTGCTTGCCAGCCATCATTGCAAAGGCATAGATAAAACGTTTATCGTTGAACGCAGCGACGAGCAGATCACTAAACTTTTCATGGATGTTATAAGTGTCTACCCGCGCCTTGATTGAGCGGTAATCATCAACGGCCTGGTCGTGCTCTTCTATCAGCTGTTTTTTAGCCATCAGCGAGGCGTTATAGTCCCTCAGATGTGACTTTGCATTGTCGATAATTTCGATAAAACCCGAGAAGTTGGTTTTATACTTGCTCTCGATTCGTTGAAGGATTTGCTTAGCTGACTTCAACTCGCGACTGAACATCTTCGCGAACAACCCCGCCTTCTTAATTTTAGCGATATTACGGCTATTGATAGGGTACTTTTTCGCTTCCTCATTATGCGCTTTGATTTCCCTAATATAGGCAGAGGTTTCAGACTGCACCTTTTGTATACCATCAATTTTGCGCTGAATTTGCGTGATGACGTCAGGTGGCACATTTACACAAGAGTCAAGATTTTCTCTAGCCATCACCTGGGCGCGAGTGAGATTTGCAAATTCAAGCTCAAACTTTTCCATTGCTTTAATGAAGTCGAAATTTGGGTTTACGCTTTTGCCTATGTCGTTCAACTCTTTTGACTTACCAGTTCCGGCACAAAACCCAGTGATCTCTCGTTGCATGATTATCAGCGATCTCTCCACAGAGTGTTTGGCTTTCTCTAGTGACAATACAGTTTCAGTAACAGTACCATCAATCATGTTATCTCCTAATTAAGCAAGGTATCTTCGAAAAAGACAAATCGTAAAATAAAATCCGGTTTTGTCCGCATCTTAGTTGTGCTTTCTTAACTTCAAATTATTATGCGCTGGCGCTGAAAAATCATTATATCTATGCTATGTGGGCAGAACCATTTATACTTAACCTTGATTGACTTGCTGTACATAGAAGAAACCACAATTTCTACTATGTACGAGAAAACAAAGCTTATTTAAAGAAATGTCTTTCAATTTTAACGCCATAATTAAACAAGTGTTGTGACTTGTCATAGGTAAGGTCTGTCTCAGCCATAGCAATAACCCTAGCGTGCCCCTCGAATTCGGTTAGTGCCCACTCTTTTATATATTGATGAATTTCCCACCATTCATCAATAATTAGCAGACTTCTCTTATTTGTTATCTTCTTCAGTATATCAACAAGCTGTTTGGCGATGTGTTCGTTACGGTGGGCTTTTAACTCTTCAAGCTCAATGAAAGTGACGCTTTTACCAGATGTTTCAATGGCATTAAGGGTTGTGGATGTCTTAGCGGTTGCAACGATGAATTCAGAATCGGCGAGCTTTTTATGTAGATGTTGGTAGCTTCTGCCTATGTCAAGCACAACTGTATTAGAAAACTTTTGAAAACTGTTATTAACACTGTCGATAATAATGCCAAAACTCATGGTTGTTTTGCCTGAGCCGCATCCACCGACAATATATGTGTTGACACCTGCGGGAAGTTTTTGTTCCAGTTCGGCGCTTTCAAAATGCTGTAGTCCAGAGCGAGGCACTTTAACCGCTTGGTAGTGGTTATAGTTTTTAAACCCCAATGCTTTTGCAATACAGTGTAGCAGCTTAATGGGTTTTAGCTTAATGGCGTGATCGGTCAGTAGAACGTTAGATAGCCTGCTTGCGAAAGCTTCTAAGTCAGCTTTGCTGATAAGATTTTGAATGTATTTCATTGTTTTTTCCAGTATTGAATCTCAATGCTCCCGTTGTTGAAATCGAAAATTAACAACGAACTTAAATATGATTTAATTAGCCATCGCTTGTTGCGTGGGAGCGGTCTCACTGCATTACAGTCGGAAAGGGACATACTATATATTTCAATAGTAAATCTTGATTTCAGAGGCAATATACCAGACCTATACAAAAGCCAGAGTTCCTATTATGCCATTATCCTTTGATTCAAAATGGTATGATACGTAGGCGGGTATCGCCGATTTTTAAGCAACACCTCTTGTAAATTATTAGATTTTAGTTAAGTTAGTCAGCTAACGATTTACAGGAACATAATATGGAATTACATAACATGACGCTTTCTTCATTTAAATTAAATGAAGATGCAAAATTTGAGTTTTCACAGCACGAGCAGTCAGCTAGCAGAGCCGCCCAATTATTTGCTAATGACCTTCATGCCACCTTAAACGCCAAACAAAATAAAGTTTTCCTAAATAAATCTGAAGATGGAAACGAAACTATTCAGGCGGTCATCAAGCTTGCTAAAGGTGAAACAAGCTACAGTGATTGCATTTCTGCGATCCAAAAACAAATCAAAGAAGTTTTCCCACAATATGGACTTTGTACAGAAGGTACAATTATTACAGCGCACTATGAAGCCCTTCAAAGTAAGTTTTTGTATTTTGCCGTCTTAGAAAAGACAAAGTATTTTACACTAGACGAAGCAAATTCAATATCTGAGCGTGACTTCCTTGATGCATCAAAATGCCTACTGTTAAGTCGCATTGATCTAACGGAGTTTTCTTATTCTACAATAAACAAAAAAACTATTGTTCTATCCGCACGAACCGCTTCACCTAAATATAGACAATTCTTTTCAAATTTATTTGCCTGTGATGAAGGAACCTCTTCTAAGAGACAGTCAAAGGATTTAGTTTCAGCTGTCGTTGATTATACAAATACCGCTTTTGACACAGAGTCAGATGAAGAACGCTACGAATTACGTCAACGTACACTTGAGCATTGCACTAATGTAGCCGAGGAGCACGACGGCATTGTAACCACCAGCAACATCGATGAGATTCTTTCGCCTGATGAAAATAAATTTTCAGAATTTTACAAAAACACCTACCCCGAGGCTGAGGATACCGTCTCCTTTGATAAAAATGTTGGTAAATCTTTGATTCAGTACAAAGGGCAGGGCGGCGGCATCACGATGTCTTTTGATGCGAAGCTGCTGGGTGACAGAGTACATTACGATCCTGGCACCGACACACTAACCATTAAGGGTGTACCACCGAACCTTAAAGACCAACTTTTGAAAGCATTAACTAACTCAAACTCGAACATGCAGTCCGGTGACAGCGCTCAGGTATAAAGTGTCTACACATATGCCCTCCCTACATATATACTGTCGTTTTGGTGGGAGGGCATATGACATTTAACTGGGACACATCAGAAGAAGAAATCGCACTGTACTTAACTGTTCTTGCTGAACGCAAAGAAGAAGAGGAAAACCCGCTTGGCATAAGCCGTACAAAACCTGCCAATGATTTGCCTTTTATGTCGCATATTTTGGAACAGTGCAGCACCCAAATAGATTCAAGTCATTTTGAACACGAACGACTAGACGAGTCTATCAAGCTATTTTCAAAAGTTCGGGCTTCTGAAGAGGCAATAGCTAAGGCTATTTTTGATGAGGCTAGACACTCTAATCATATTGAAAATATCTATGATGAAGACCAAGATGAAGCTTTAGCCACATTATTAACTCACATTTGGAATACTCCTTTTGATAAACTTAGCCTTGAGTTAATTTCAGAGTTTGACAAGTCAATTGCCAACAGAGGCATCCGCAAACGTGGCAAGGGCAAGGTACGTATAGCAAACAAAGGAAGAGTAGTCTTCACTCCTCCAGATAATTGTAAGAAGATCATGGAGCTTCTAGAGGACTGGTTAAGCCCTCGAACGCCAAGCAATCAATCCAAGATTTGCGTCCACTTAGGTGTCTCACACTACCAATTTGAGTCTATACACCCGTTCTATGATGGCAATGGCCGGATCGGAAGGGCACTACTGTTGTGCTATTTCCGGCACCTAACTGGTGCTACCATGATCCCTGCAATCAGCAAACATATCTATAAAAATAAACAAGATTACTACTCATCGCTGAATGCCCCTAGATTTCGTGGTGACTTCATTGAGTTATGTAGCTTTATTCAAAACATCTTTCAGGACGGCATCGCCGAATCGTATTGTTACCTTAGCTCCTAGACAATACCCAGTGATGTTTTCCGACAGAGCCTCCTAGTTAGTCATGAGAAACTAGGAGAACGATATGCAAGACATTTTAGGTGATATTGTGCTTTTAAGCGCAGGTACTGCAACCCTTCCTGAGGAAGAGAAGCAATACTACGATTCGGAAGAGATAATTCAAATTACCCTTTCTGGGAAAAGTAATGATCTGCATCAGTTTCATCAGCAGGTATATCATGCGTGTGATTGTACTTTCAATCGTGCTGAGGTTTACCCCGAACTGGGAGATGAGCAACAGCAGATGACGATATACTCATTACTGGAAGAAAAAGATACTGTACAAAACCATTTGCAGTGTAACGGTGTTTTAAACCTTCATTTATGGCGACTTTAGTCGCCATTTTCAAAAATCTAACCCAGTTTACTTATTGTTAACTTTGAAATAATATCGATAAGATTTTATT
>CEVI01226244.1_pt1 | contig 10129 bp, 10 predicted proteins | sample 531471 | NCBI WGS metagenome assembly CEVI01 (sample SAMEA2623513, study PRJEB7988) | marine metagenome | isolation source: saline water (ENVO:00002010), including
CCTTCTAAGCCGTGGGTCGCAGGTTCGAATCCTGCCGGACGCGCCACTCCTTTGAAAAATAAAGGAGACCACAAGGGTCTCCAATTAGTTAGATTCTGCAAGATGCAAGAACTTGAGCATCATGCATATCCTCTTTACCTACTGGTATAATGACGAAACGTCCGTTCTCAATGAACACTTTGACGGTTTCGACAGAAAGGTTACTGAGTGCAGTTTTCAAATAATCAATATTGAAAGCAATCTCAACATCCTTAATGCCCACATCACAATGCAGTACGTCTTTTGCCATTTGTATTCCTACAGCCTTAGACTCAAGTTCAATCAAGTCTCCCTTAAGATAAAGGCGAACTGTGGGGAACTCAGCATTGCGTACAATGCCTACTTTATCTAAACTTGACTTGAATGCTGCCGACGAAATCGAAAATGATTTCAGATTTGTGGTAACAATGTGCTCCTCAATGTTTGGGTATTTAAAATCTAAAAGCTGCAAACTTAAGGTCAACCCTTGACTTTGAACACGCAAATGAGAGTCGCTAAATTCCAATTGCACCTCATTAAGAGGCTTAAGGAAATCAAGAAAAGCGTCTACAGAACCGATAGGCAGAAGCACGTCTTTCTGTTTAGTGTTGTCTCCAGCGCAAAGCTCGCGCTTCACATAGCCAATTCGATGTCCATCAGAAGCTATAGCTGTCAAGAAACCATTGTCAATCTTAAGATTAACTGAGTTAAGATAGCTACGCGTATCTAACTTAGGAGCAACTGCTTTTACACCCTTAATGCACTCTACAAGCTCAGATTTGCTTACTGTAACAGCATCCTGAGGGTTAAAGTCCGGTAGCCGCATAATTGTATGCGGATCGACACTTTCAGCCTTGTAGATTGACTCGCCGACTGTCATTGTGACTTTGCGAGTACGCTCTTTAGTGATCCGCCCGATGTCAAAGATAAGGTTCGTCTCTTCATCGATTAGCGGTAGCACGCTTTTCAGAAGGTCACCAGGAACAGTAAACTCCAAATCTGTAGATGTATTACTGATAGGTGATACTATTGCAGTAAGCTCAACATCTTTGTATGAACGAAGTTTGATGTTATCTGAGTTGACTTCAAAAAGAACGTTTCCGTTAACAGGTCGCTCTATAGTTGCCTTGGTGTTAGCTGCCACCATAGCAAGTGTTGCTTTTGCCTCTAAACCAAAAGTGATTTTAGCCATGTTTTGTCCTCCTATAATTATGGCATTACTAACTAGGTACAGCAGGAGGTTTCTGTGCTGGTTGTTTCTATTTTAATTATAGAAAAGGAGGCGTTATGAAGATTTTAGTTTTAAATGGCCCAAACTTGAACTTGCTCGGAAAAAGAGAGGTAGAGATTTACGGCGCTAAATCACTTTCGGATATAGAATTTGAAATTAGAGAATACTGTTCTCGTACTAATATTGATGTGAGTTTGAAGCAAAGTAATCATGAAGGTGTTTTAGTCGATATGATCCATGAGTCAATCGTTAACGAGGTTGACGCAATAGTTATCAATGCTGCGGCCTATTCCCATACTTCCATTGCAATTCTGGATGCCTTAAAAGCTGTTGCAATCCCTTATGCAGTGGTGCATATTACAAACCCATTGCTTAGAGAGTCGTTTCGACACCGAGATCTTCTAGCAGAAGATGCTTCGAGCTACGTTGCTGGTAGGGGTGGTAGTGGTTATATCGAAGCCATTAAAAGCCTTAGAAATATTTTGAAGAGTTGATAATGGCGAAAGTTTTATAGTCTTTACGCCATTATCGTTATATTTTTAGTCGCTAAGTAGCGTCGGTGTAGCTAGCTCGGGTAAATCAACATTCATGATCTCTGCGACGCGGAGAATGTTGGCTTTAACCTCTGCAAAATAATCAACCAGCCTTTCGTCCCATATGACATGAAGTTGTACCCACTTTTCCTTTAAATAAGCTTTTCTAAATACTTTCTGCTTATGAAGATCTGAGGTATTGTGAAAGATATCTGCCATCTTTACCCATTTGGAACGCCAGTCTGCGTTCGCTGAGTGTCTAACATTAATTTTAAATCTTTGCTCTCGATCTCCGTCAAATTTCGAGGCAACGTCCGTCAACCCTTCGACAATAACGGCTATGTCATTTCCAAAAACCAAATGGATCTGTTGTTCAGTGGCATCTGTGTCTTCGACAGTATCATGAAGAAGTCCTGCCATGACTACATGTGTGGGTGCCCCCCACTCCAATAAAATACAGGCAACCGCAATAGGGTGTACGATATATGGGCGTGCTGTGCCAGAGCGCAACTGCCCTGTTTTGTTGTGATATTCCAATGCAAACTCATAGGCTGCTCGCAGTCCAGACTTTTCATTAATTCGCTCTTTTAGTGATTTAGGTATAGAAATATTCATGGCACCTCCTTTGAGGTATGTTAAACAGGTAGGGGTTTCCAAAACAGATTAAAAATCGAACGTAAAGTCGTATGTGTTAAAAATCGAAACTGCGACACTCAGATTTCCATACTGAAAATGCCTTTAAGACCTTAAGAAACACCCCGCCTGGTTGCCTATGTACTTTTGTGAAATATTTCACATTAAATGAGGACTAAAATATGGAAGACGCAAAAATTCACCAGTTGAATCCTGAGAATAAGCTAAACTCGAAGTCAACAACCCCGAAATCGTTCTGGCGTATTACGAAATTCAAAAATTTGAGTGAAAGTAACATGTCGCTGATGCAAGAACGCCGACAAATGTTCATTTTGCTTAGCAGATGGCTTTTGGTTGTCGCTACAGGAATTCCTTTAGCTATGTATCAGTGGATGTATTCAATCTGGGCAGTTTATTTGCCTGCTTGTCTACTTGGGCTGATGGCTTGGGATTATATTTCACATCTTAAGCACATCCGAGAGGTGAAGAAAGAGTTGAAGGTGTTAGCTGTAAAGCATGACTCATTTGAGCAAAACTATGTATTAAAGCGGCCTGACCGTTTTGATATAGTTTCACCTTATGTGCTCTTTACGGTGTTCTTTGGGTTGATTGTTGCAGGTTACAGTTTGATGTCAAAATACAACGAAATACATGGTGACTCAACCATACTGAACTCGATTAAGACCGCCAAAACAACTGTTAAAAGCGGTGCTATTATGATTGGTTCTGAATAACTAAAAGGGCGCTTTACTAGCGCCCTTTTTTTTAAAATCTATACTGTACAGCAAGACTAAGTTGATTCACGCCGTCTTCATTGACACGTTCTTCGAAATTCGGGTTTTGTCGTACTTTTGAATTAGTATGAGTGTATTCAGCCGCCAGTTTTAATTTTGGCGTTAATTGGTAAGAGCCAGTTAGGATGAATTGAGACTGAAGATCAGAAAGTTCATCTTCCTCATCGCGAAACTGTTCTTCAGCAAAAGTGGCTGCGAGTAAAATAACTCTAAATTTATAAGCAACAGATGCATAAAAGCCAAGTGTTGAATTAATGAGGCCACTTTCAAAACTTTTGTCCAGCACCTCTGCGGAAACAGTAAATGCAGAACCGACCTCATAACTCACACCAAAGCCCTTAAATTCAACGTCACTATTGCCTGATGAACGCTGGAACGAATCGTTATCGACTATTTGAGTTTGCGATGACATGCTCGCAAATAATAGTTCGTTAAATTCCGAACGATGCTCACCTTGCATGTAGCTCACAAAATACTGAACAGGACTATGGGAAATAAAAACTGAGCCACCAGCAATATTGGTATACATCGACTCAGTAAAAAGGTCTGGCAAGATGTGAGTCTGTTTCACTCGTTTATCTGCGCTACCAACATACAAAGAGCTATTCAGATTAATGTCTTTCCATTGAAAGGTGTAGGCTGCACTAGCACCTGTATAAGAATTTGGTAGTTGATGGTCATAAACGGACTCAGGTAGTGTAATCCAAGTTGTATCAATGCCTCGGTAAAGCTTATTTGAATGCATAGAAATGGGAAGTCGCTGCTTACCAATTACAACATCGGTGTTGTAGGGAGTAGCGAACGTAAGTGAGGCAATATCAATAAAACCTGTTGGTTCTCCTTCTGCGTTACCACTAGCCACAATTTGAGCTTGTGCAGTTACAATATCACTAATGTTATAGTCCCCGCCAAGCATTATAGAGCTATGTGGGTATAAAGATATTGTGCTATCTACGCCATTGTGATTGTTATTAGCGTCTGAAGTGGATGCTACCCCGTCGATATAGCCATAGATGCTCATTTCAGAGCCAACAACTGCGTTTGGGATTAGGAATAGTGAAGCAAGAATTATTTTGTTAAACATCTGTGACCTTACTTAAAAATTTCGTCGTTCATATCAACCATATCAAGTGCTTTGCCACCGCCTATCGCTACACATTCAAGTGGGTCGTCAGCAACCAAACAAGGTACACCCGTTCTTTCAGATATCAGGTCAGTAAGTCCTCGGAGTAATGCTCCACCTCCCGTTAACACTATACCCTTCTCAGCAACGTCAGCTGAAAGCTCGGGAGGAGCATTTTCAAGTGCCTTGTGTATTCCCTCAACTATGGCTTCTAATGGCTCTGTCAGAGCCTCTAGCACTTCAGGTGAATGTATTTCTATTTTACGCGGAACACCTTCTGCCAAGTTGCGCCCCGTTACTTCCATTGATTCAAGTTCTCCAGGATACGCGCTGCCTATTGTGTGTTTAATTCGCTCGGCAGTTGCCTCACCGATAAAAGAGCCATGTTGACGTCGAACATAATTGATAATCGCCTCATCAAATTTGTCACCGCCAACTCTGACTGATTCAGAATACACAATACCATTTAGTGATATAACTGCGATCTCTGAAGTCCCACCGCCGATATCAACGACCATTGAGCCAGACGCTTCAGTGACTGGCAATCCAGCGCCGATGGCGGCTGCCATAGGCTCTTCGATAAGGTAAACTTCTCTGGCTCCTGCACCTTCAGCAGAATCTTTAATTGCTCTGCGCTCAACTTGCGTGGCTTTAGCAGGAACACAGATTAGAATTCTTGGGGCAGGGGCAAGCATATTGTTTTTGCTGGTCTCTCTAATAAAGTATTGGAGCATTTTTTCAGCCGCCAAAAAATCAGCAATAACACCGTCTTTTAGAGGTCTAATGGTGTGAATATTTTGAGGTGTGCGGCCAAGCATTTTCTTAGCAGCTGTACCAACGGCTGCGATAGTTTTATTCCCCCGCCCCTCTTCGCGAATCGCAACAACAGAAGGTTCGTTTAAAACGATCCCCTTATCTTTTACATACACAAGCGTGTTTGCAGTACCTAAATCAATCGCGATATCAGTAGAGAATAATCCCCGAAGCCGTTTGAGCATTTTGAGTGTCCACAGTGAAATTTGAAGAGAAAAACATGGGAATGTTAAACGGTTTTTTAATCAGAGTCTATAAAAGAAAACCCGCCATAAGGCGGGTTTTAAAGTTATGCAGTTTGATTGAACAAACTGGCTTCAGCAATATCACTCAGATAATCAGATTGACCTCCAAATTGTTGTGAAGGACTTCTGCGCTTGCGAGCACGTGGAGCCTGCATAGGTTTTGAAGGTGACTGTTTAACGCTGGTGTTATTTTCATCTTTCGTTTCAGGTTTCACATCCAATGTAGTTTGAACATTTACCTGATCCACCTTGCTTGCTTTGTTTCGGCTAGGTGGTAATGACATAAGACCGTCACTTCTTGTGCGCGGTTTTCCTTGTGTTGCTTGTACCTTTTCAAGCTGTTCTGGCTTTGAAAGTGATTCTTCTTGGCTTTTCACACTTACGACTGATTTCGAAAATGGTGAAACGTCAATAGGAGCACTTACCTTGGATTGGTATGAAACCATCCGTTCATTTTGTTTTACAAATAAAGGTTGTTCATTGATAACACCTACCGGATAATTTTTAAAATCGGTAATTGTTCCGATGAAAGCATTCCAGTTTTTGTTTCGAAAAACATCGACAATGCCGTCATCTGATTCCTTTATCGCTTCAACAAAGCGACCACCTGTTTTGTTTACTTCAAAAATCACATAAAACACTAAATGATCCATCGCATTTGGATTGATACAAGATTTTATATGTTCATGAGTTTCCGCAAACAATAGCTCAACTTGACTAGAACAAAGTTCATAGCCAGAAGGTTTTTTGTGTAAAGCAACGCCAACAAAACACTGATTGGGTGTAGTGTTCAAGCTCCCGCCTGCATAACAAAGAACTTCCTCGCCAGTTTGTAAATCCACGTTTGACCGTGCATATACGCCAGTTTTCAAGTTGATATCTTCCTTGCAGGAGGATTGTTTGAGTATCAGATTACCCATTTTATAGACATTATCTTTCTTCTGGTTTGTAACCAAAAGCTTTGACAGGTAGTCTTTGAGTTTTAATAGCATGTTAGTCCTCATAAGTTTATTGCTCATAAGTACATAGCAGCTCGAAGGGATAAAAAAAACCAGCGTGTGGCTGGTTTGTGCAAGCGTTTACTTTTAGGGGTGTTGTAAACTGTCGTTCAATTATATAGTCACAGAAAACGGTGATCGGCTTAACAGGTGTTTTTTTAACTGAAAAATTTAGATAGAGTTTTCAGTTTTGGTAATAGTATATGAGTCAAACAAAGCAATACTACGAGATAATGCGATTGATAGAGTGTGTTTTCGTTGATTTACATGAACGAAATGCATTCTTAGATACGCCAAGGAGTGAGCTAGACGCTAGGACGCCTCAGCAGTGTATCGATGAGCGTGACACTGCTTCGCTTTATCAAATCTTGGAGTCATACTAAAAACATATCCGTTTGAAGAAAGAAAACCTCGCTATTCGCGAGGTTTAATATTAAGTGTTTCAACAGAGCTAGATTCAATCTTGGCTACTGAGGAAATCTCCCCTTTTTTGAAGCTCAGCTCCAACATCTCATTGATGAGTGTTTCTTGTTGGAGTAGCTTTACCAGATCATCAAAAAGATTTGAATGAATAGGTTTGATGTATAAATCATAGATGTAGCCATCAAAGTCCACACGAATGATTTCACCTGGCACTAAAGACGACGCTTTATAGGTGTTGATGTAGGCAACACTAACAAGCATTTCTTTATTGGACTTTTTAGTCCCCGTGTGCAGGAGTTGATCATGCACTAATATAAGATACCCAGCATCACACACCGTAGCAAGTGATTGGTTGTAATGTGGGAATGTATTTCCCAGGCATTGAGCCGCCATAGAGCTTAATAGTGTGTCGCTGGTTACTTCACGTTTGGGTAGAGATGTCACATTAGACATGGTTATCTCCTTTAAGTTAGTCCTACAGCTAGATAGGGGAAGACCATGAAGAATGCGAAAAAAACCAGAGCAGTGCTCTGGTTTAGGAGTTACAGTCGAATTTTGATGTCATCGATGACATGTTGTTCGACATCGCTGATGATGGTATCACCATTTTCATCTTCAGCGTTATCAAGGTCGATATCAATCCCGTCTCTATTGATGCAGTGGTTGCAGTTATGCAACTTATAGGTATCTCGCTCACCTAAAAACGAGAAGTGTTTTTCAAAGGTTTCTTTCGCCATATGAAATGCATCTGGAGTTTTTTTATCTTTTCTTGTCGGCGTTACGTTAATTGTAACAGCGCCACATTCACATTTATCGATTGATTCTAACATAGTTTTGTCCTCGTTATTTTCGCTGAATTGCGTATAAGTATATAGGCAGGATCGTGGGAAAAACAAAAAGCCCAGCGAGTTTCTAGGATCGCTGGGCTTTCATACGCGTTTTAAAATAAGGGTTTCCCCTTAAAAGATAAGCAGGTAGCACGTTTCCCTGCTTAACACTCTTGGCCTGCCGTAGCAGTACGTACACGGTTGTCGAGACCTTCAAGAGCTTCGCCACATCTTCGTTAAGCCCAAGATGCTGGTGGGCTATTACAATGTAGAATCTGAGCGCAACACGGCAATAATGGCCGTCATCCCGAGTTGCACATGAATGCAGTTTGCGTCTCGCCACGCAGTCTAGCATTCCCTTTCGGTGGTGTAAGATATTACTCTTACACCATAGGCGTATCTCTAGCATTGTAAGTGATTTTTAGCGAGTACAATAAAACAATTACTATTGCTTCAATATATTCTTGGTTTTATTCTGCTTGCCATTAAAAGTCACTAAAAACTGGCTATTGGTAACTATCCAACGCCGTGCATGGCGTCAATTCTTCACCAACTGACGATTACCCCTTAAGAATGCACTCCCACTCAGGTAACCAGCGCACACCTTCCACATAAACCGCTGTGTAGCGTTAAAAAGTGGCTTGCGCAGTCCTCTATCGCCCAGTGCCGCAGTAAGCTACTGGTTTATTGTCGGGAGGAATCCGACAACCCTTTTCATCAGGCAGATATCAAATCGCCCTAAGCAGATTTTTTTTAAGTTATTTTTTTAACTTTTTTACTAAAAAACTTACGGGAAAATATAAGAGGCAGACAGTCAGAATCAGCGGAAGCGTTAATAGTAATAAAAACAAAGCTGTATAGTTGTTGATCTTAGAGTAAGACTTTCGCCTGTTGTGGTATCGGTTCATTGTAGAGTAAAATTGAATGATAAGTAGCTTATGTATGCCTCTGTTAGGCAAAGTGGTGATTATGAAGAATTGGTTTTTGGTATTTGGGTTAGCGTTATTATTGCAACTGAGTGTTAATGTTTTTTGGCCGCTAAGTCTGGTAGTAAATAGCCTTGTTTTTTTTATCTTGTTAGGTGTGACGAATGTAGTGTGTGTTTTTATCAAGCGTACTAAGTATGAACGTACCCAGGCCTTCAAAACGTGGTAAGGCCTGGGTAAAAGCTTAGCGCGTTAAAACAGTGTTATCTAATTCCCCCTCAGACTTAGCAACGCAAAGTGTCACAGCACAATCTCCCGTAAGGTTGACTGCGGTGCGAAACATATCAAGCAATCTATCTATCCCGAAAATTAGCGCAATTCCTTCAACAGGTACGTTAACAACGCTGAGCACCATGCCTAGCATGATTAGGCCAACCCCTGGGACGCCAGCAGTACCCACTGAAGCTAGTAGTGCAGTTGCGATAACGAGCGCATATTGTTGCGTAGTAAGATCTATGCCGTAAATGTTTGCAATAAAAACCGTTGCTAGCCCCTGCATTACACTGGTGCCATCCATATTTATTGTTCCTCCCATGGGGATGGTAAAGCCGCATACCGTTTTCTTGACTCCAAGTTCTTGCTCAACCACTTTGAGTGTTGTGGGCATGGTGGCATTACTTGACGAGGTGCTAAATCCAGTGACAAGAATGGGTCGGATTTTTCTGTAAAATGCTTTTATCTGTGTAATGGTAAATCCATTAAATTTAAGCAGAAGCCCGTAGGTAATAATAGCATGAGCGACCAAAACACCTGTACATACTACAAGGTATACAAGGATATTTTTAATTGTGTCCCAGCCTTGTGCGGAAACGGCCTTAAACATAAGCGCAAAGACACCTATGGGTGCAACTTTCATCAACAACTGGACAACATCTAGTATAACCGCATTCCAATCAGCAATATTTGCCTTAATCGAATTACTTTCATTCTGTCGGCTTACAGCTAAACCGACTAAAACAGCAAATAAGATAATTGCTAAATTGTTTCCCGTCGTGAATGCATTGGCAATGTTTGAAGGCACTATATTTAATATAACCGTATCGAGTCCAGGAGCTTCTTGTACTTCAAACGCCCCTTTATCAGGCATAGGCAGGTTGGCACTTGAACCAATATCTAGTAGAAGTCCTACGCCAAGCGCCATGACAATCGCGACGCTGGTGGTCAGCATGAAAAATATAATTGTTTTTCGAAATATTCTCCCAAATTGCTTACCTCCCGACATTCCTGTCATGCCCTCAACGATAGCTAGAAAGATCAGGAAGACCACCAGCATCTTCATTGAATTAATAAACATCGTTCCTATGGTGCCAGTGCTCAGGCTTCCGTTGTTTATCGTGTCTATTGCCGATTGTGGTAAAAAGACATTTGCTAATACGCCAAGAAAAATCGCAAGTAGCATACCGAACATGATCCGGCCTGTGTCGCTTCCAAAAAAGAAATTTGAAACTGCTCTCATAGTTAGCTCTCTGAAATAAAATCTTATCGATATTATTTCAAAGTTAACA
>CEVI01110941.1_pt1 | contig 10057 bp, 8 predicted proteins | sample 531471 | NCBI WGS metagenome assembly CEVI01 (sample SAMEA2623513, study PRJEB7988) | marine metagenome | isolation source: saline water (ENVO:00002010), including
CAGCTTGCGCAGGATCGCGGAGGGCGCAACGGCTCCTTCCTTAATGGAGGCGACGATCCTGACGATGTCATCCCAATCGGCTTCGATCGCCGCCGTCTTGATCGTGCGGCCCATGAGGCTTTCGATGCCTTTGTAGGTCGAAGGCGCGGCGATCGAGCCGAGTTTCCGGTCGGCGATGTCGCGCAGACGGGGCACGAACCGGAAGCCGAGAAGATGGCAAAGGGCAAAGACATGGTCCGTCGCGCCGCCGGTATCAGTGTAATGCTCATGCAGCGGTAGCGCGCCGGCGCCGAGCATCAGGCCATCCAGCACGTAGGGGGCCTCGCCGGCGGTGGCCGACATGATCCGCGATCCGAACGAGGCAAAATGATCGGACAGGTGGGAGTAGATCTTCAGGCCCGGCTCGCTGCCATATTTCGCATTGATGTCGGCCGCCGCCGATCGGTTGCGGCCCGAGCGGAAGAACTGCCCATCGGAGGATGAACTAGTGCCGGCTCCCCAATGGCGCGTGAAAGGAAGATCATGGTGCGCGGCAACGATCATCCCCAACGCGGCCTGATAGTTTTCGGGCGACAAATACCAGTTGTGGGTCCAGGCAAGCTGGGCGTAGCTCACCCCGTCGCTGGCGTTGGCCATGCGCTCTAGACCCAGATTCGATCCATCAGCGAGAATGGCGGCGAGGATCGCGTGCGGGTTGTCATGCTCCTTGCCGGACCGAAGATCGCGAAATGCGCTCAGGAACCCGGTGCGCTCGGCCACCTCGACCAGGAGTTCGGTGATCCGCACGCGCGGAAGCAAGGCGTCGAGCCTGCGATCGAGAGCCTCCGCCTCGGGTGGAGTGATCGCCGGCATGGGTTGCAGCTTGAGCCGGTCGCGTTCGAGCGCCACGCCCGCGAGCCTGTTCGCCTTGAGTTGCTTGGCGAAACGGCGCAGCCGCCAGTCGAGCGTCCTTGCCCGCTCCTCCAGATAGGCGGCCGCATCGGTCTGGAATGGCAGGCTGTCGGCCACCTTATCGGCATCGCGTCGACTCAGCAAATAGGTGTCGAAGCGGCGATAATTGCGGGTTCCTTCGACCCATATGTCGCCGGCGCGCAACCGATCGCGCAGCGTGGCCATGATGGCCGTCTCGTATCGCCGGCGATCGACCTGGCCACCTTCGGTGATGAGGCGCTTCCACTGCCGGTTGGCGAATGGGAGCGGAACGCCCTCGGGCAGGCTGCGGGCCTTGCGGGCATTGGTATCGCGGATGACCTCGATGGCCTTGACCAGTTGCGATCCGCTCCCCGATGCCTTGAACGTGAATGTATCGAGGAAAGCCGGGCTGAACCGCCGCAGCGTCGCATAGCGACCAGTCGCCGCGACAAGCGCATCTTCGCCCGCCAGCTCGGCCAGCGCATCGACCTGCGATTTGGCTGCGACCAGTCTGTGCCAGCCTACCGCTTCGTCGATCAGTTCGAGCGGATTACCGCCATGTTCGACCGCCTCTCCCAGCGCGGCGATCGTCGCGCCGAACAGCCGCATAAGTTCGCCGACCGAGCGGATGCTGTCCTGATAGCGCCTTTCCCGCCCGCGCCGCGCCCGTGTGAACAGGCTTCCGACAAGCCTGTCGAACATCTGGATCGCACCATCGGCGAGCCTGGCATCGAGGTCGATGACCGCCGCGATCAGCGTCGCGCGGCGCCTGTTAAGGCTATAATCGGAGAGCAGGAACGCCGGCGCAACGCCACCTTCGCGCATGAACTGCGCGAACCGGAAGTCGGGGATTTTCGCGCCGATCGCCGGGTCGATGCCGATTCCGCGCACATAGCGTAGCCGTTCCAGCAGCCCGTTGATGTTCGCCGTGGTGGGCGCTTCCTCGAAATTGCGCAGCCAGGCCAGCGGCGTCATGCCGAAGTCGCTGTTGTTGACGATCAGATCATCGATCCGCGCCAGTTCGGCATGACCCAGGCTTTCGACAATGAGCGCCGCCGCGGCTTTGCGGGCGCGTGCCCTGCCGGCGAGGCCCGCACGTTCGAGCGTGTCTGCCGATGGAAGAATGAAGCGTTCCTGCTTCAGCCCCTCCATCAATGCGCGGACAATAGGTTCGCCCCGATCGGTCCGCTCCGCAGCTCTTGCGGCGAGATCGAGCGCGAGCGGTATATCCCCTCGCCGAAAAGGGTGTAGCCCCAGATGCCGTGCCGCAATGTCGGCATGATCGTTACGTGTTTGCGCGCGCTGGCCATAGTCGGCGAACGCATCAACATCGACGAAGAGCTGGGCGGCGAGATAGTGAAGGACCGCATCGGGGACGTCGACGTCGGGCTGCAAACCGAAGCCGGGATGCCGCATAAGCGCGATCTGCGTTGCCAGACCGAGGCGGTTGGCAGGGCGATAGCGGCGACCGACCAGTTCGAGATCCTCGGCGGCAAGGGTATAGTGGCCGACGATCGCGGTTTCGTCATGGGGGATATCGAACAGGCGACGCCTTTCTTCTCCGGTCAATAATCGCCGCCGCGCCATCCTGCCTCCATCCCGAGTCGAGAGCGACAGGCTAGCGTCAATCTGGAGTATAGCCTAACCGGACGTCAGGATGCAGCGGCGGTTTCTGTCAGGATAGGGTTATGGCAAGCATTTATTGACGCATGTTCCGCCGTGTCATAGAATTCAACCTGACATTTTGACCGGAGGCGGCGATGAAAGGCCAGAGGATCGGTTACGTCCGGGTGAGCACATTCGATCAGAATGTCGATCGCCAGTTGGACGGGCAGTCGCTCGACCGGATTTTCACCGACAAGGCATCGGGCAAGGACATCAACCGCCCCGAACTCGATGCCATGCTCGCCTTCGCCCGCGAGGGTGACACCGTCGTGGTCCACAGCATGGATCGATTGGCGCGTAATCTCGACGATCTGCGCAAACTGGTTCAGTCCCTCACCAAAAGAGGCGTCCGGATCGAGTTCGTGAAGGAAAGCCTGGCCTTCTCGGGCGAGGATTCCCCGATGGCCAACCTGATGCTCTCGGTCATGGGTGCGTTCGCCGAATTCGAGCGCGCCCTGATCCGGGAGCGGCAGCGCGAAGGCATTGCGGTCGCCAGACAACGCGGTGCTTATCGCGGGCGGAAACGTTCCCTCTCCGACGAAATGGTCGCCGAGCTGCACCGCCGTGTTGATGACGGCGAGCGCAAGGCCGTCATCGCCCGTGACCTGGGGATCAGTCGCGAAACCCTCTACCAGTATCTCCGCGCTGCCACCTGAGCCGGTTTCACCCAGCCTCGCTCACCCTTAGGCTTGTCTGATTGATACGACCAATGTCACGTCTCTTGAATTGCTTGAATCATATCAATGAGGATTGGAGGTCTCCTTCGTCAAACGAATGGCAAGAGCGCGACCGATTGCCGCTGCGGCGACTGGCTGGACGGCGCTTGGCGGAAATGGTGCAACCGAACTAGCATTGATCTCGCAAAGCGCATAGGAGCCATCGCTGATGGCTTCACCAGGGCGAAATAGGAAGTCGGCGTCCCAAAGAAGCGGAAGATCGTGGTCGGCGATCGACAGCAACCTTTGCATCTCTGGAATCCAGCGATCCTCCATCGCTTTCCGTAAGGCTGCGAAGCGCGTCACCTCCGGTCCGAACATGGCGCGGCCCATCGGCTGTGGGGTTGACGACGTTGTATCAATGGCCGTTGGCGTCATCAGCGCAGTGATCAGGTTGTGCCCAAAGCCAACCACTCGGTGCCCGCACACGTAGCAGCGGACCATGCCCTCGGACGACTGCGGCTGATAAGCCTGATCGATCAGCACGCCGCCGTCGTTTAGAAACGGCACCCACCTTTCCAAGCACTCGGCTAGGCTGATGCGCTCCGATTTGCTTCCTTGGCGGGCCTCTTGAACTTTCACCGACGTTTTCAAAGCCGGAGCGTTTCCCGCTTCGTCTAGTTGGACACGCCATACATTCCTGCCGCCGTTGCCGTAGTTCGGCTTCAGCACGCGCGGGCCTGCGGCAAGATGTTCGGGGAAACGAGCGCGAAGGCCTTCAGCGTCCACGTATCGATCGACATCGCTGCCCCATTCCATGGATCGCGTTGTGTAGAGCACTTCCTTGACGCCGATTTTGGCGATCACGTCAGGATGCGCGCTGACGACAACGCCGCACCCCGCGACTTCGCGCAGCATTGGATCGAGCTGCGAGCGGTCGCCTGAAATGTCCAACGGATTCACCCAGACCAGCACTGTGTCGCACGACAGCAGCTCGTCCCGAATCTCGCGAACCGCCTCGTCCCTGTACAGTACAGGCCTTGCGGTCGCCCCGAGCGCCCGCAAGGCCTGCATTATCGGCCACTGCCGGGCTTCATGAAAGCGATGCGTCCACTCGGCTGCTTGCCCACGCCAAAGAAGAGCGATGTTCGGGCCGGATGTCATTGTTGCATCTCCCCATCGGACCTGTCCCCTTTGTGGTCGCGAACTCAGGTGTCGCGCAGCAGTGGGTGTTAAGCCACGGCGGTCGGGTTCAGCCGCCGCCGCGCAAAGCCGCGGCATAGCGCCGGTCGACCACTTCCCAGTCGATGTTGCGGAAGAAGGCGTCGACATATTTGGCGGCGGCGGTGCCGTAATCCATGTGGAAACTGTGCTCGTACATATCGAGCGCGAGCAGCGGCACGCCGGCAATCGCACCGTGCATATGATCCCACGCCCAATGGTTGTGCAGCGAGCGCGTGTGGAGATTGTAGACGAGCACGCACCAGCCCGATCCGCCGGCAAGGCTCATCCCGGTACGGCGGAAGTCGGCTTCCCAGCGGTCGAACGAGCCGAACGCCGCGCCCAGCGCGTCGCGGATGGAACCGGCTGCCTGGCCGTTGCCGCCGAGCCCGTCGAAATAGACCTCATGGAGCACGACCGAGCCGGTGCGGTGCAGCTCCTCGCGCTTCAATCCGCCATAGACCACCGGCGGCAGGTCCGTGTCAGCGAGCGCGGCGGCAAGTCGTGTCTCGATCATATTCAGGGCCTTGACCGAGCCCGCATAATTGTTCTCGTGGTGCGATGTGATCAGCCTTTCGGAGAGGCCGTGAAGCCTGGCGGGATTGAACCTGAGCGGCTTGACCTGATGATTTCCGGCAAAGGCGGGGACAGCCGCCGGCGCTGCGGCCGGCGTCTGCGCAGAGGCTTCGTTGATAGTCATGGCGGCGGCTCCGATGCCAAGAGTTGCGATTGCACTGCGTCGGGAAAGATGGTCGATCGTCACGCGTCACTCCTTCAGATGATCATTACATATGCGGCCCCGAGGACCGAGCAGACGCCGAGCACCGGCAGCATGCCGGCCTTGAACCGGAACATGGCGAGTATCGCACCCACCGCGAGCGCCAGCGCCGGCCAGTTGACGGACGTTAGGACTGGGAGATCGATGGTGCCGGCTGCGAACGGCACTTCGCGGACTTGCTCGAACAGAGTGTGGATACCAAACCAGACCGCCAGATTGAGGATCACGCCGACCACTGCGGCGGTGATCGCCGAAAGCGCGGCCGACAATGCGCGGTTGCCGCGCAGCCGCTCGATGAATGGCGCGCCGGCGAAGATCCACAGGAAGCATGGCAGGAAGGTAACCCAGGTGGTGAGGATTGCGCCGAAGGTCGCGGCGACGAGCGGCGGCAGCCCGGTCGCTTCGCGGAAGGCCGCGAGGAAGCCGACGAACTGCGTCACCATGATCAGCGGCCCGGGCGTGGTCTCGGCCATGCCGAGCCCGTCGAGCATCTCGCCGGGCTGGAGCCAGCCATAGGTCTCGACTGCCTCCTGCGCGACATAGGCGAGCACCGCATAGGCGCCGCCGAAGGTCACCACCGCCATCTGGCTGAAGAAGGTGGCGATGCGGCTGAACACGTCGTCGGGGCCGAACGCGAACAGCAGCGCTGCGACCGGCCCGAGCCAGAGCAGCAGCAGGACGCCGGAGATGCGCAGCGACCAAGAGAGGTTCGGCCGGGCATGGTCGGGAAGGCCCTCGCCAAGAGCGGTGTCGCGGTCGTGGATTATCTCAGCGCCGGCGGGACCATGTCCGCCGCCGCCCTTGAATGCGGCGTAACCAGCGCGGCCACTGAAGAAGCCGATCAGCGCGGCGGCAAGCACGATCAGCGGGAAGGGCACGTCGAGCACGAAGATCGCGACGAACGCCAGCGCGGCAAAACCGCGCATGACGTTGTTCTTCAAGGCACGCGAACCCACCCGGACCACCGCCTGTAGCACCACCGCCAGCACGGCGGCCTTCAATCCGAAGAACAATCCCTCGACCAGCGGCACTTCGCCGAGCAGCACATAGACATAGCTGAGCCCTAAAATCGCGAGGAAGCCGGGCAGCACGAATAGCGCGCCCGCGACCAGGCCCCCCTTGGTCTTATGGAGCAACCAGCCAATATAGACAGCTAGCTGTTGCGCTTCAGGGCCGGGCAGCAGCATGCAATAGTTGAGCGCGTGGAGGAACCGCTCCTCGCCGATCCAGCGCTTCTCCTCGACCAGGATGCGATGCATCACCGCTATCTGGCCCGCCGGTCCGCCGAAGCTGAGCAGCGCGACCCTGATCCAGACGCGCACCGCCTCGCCAAAGCTGATGCCGTGCTCGTGCAGCGTCTCGACTGCGATTTCAGCGCGTGCGCTGGCCTCCATCTTTAGTCCTCTTTTCGCCGGGTGAAGTGAGCATAGAATCCGTCGAGCGCGGTCGATCCGCGCGCGATCCGCTCCTCGTCGTCGTCGGTGCCGGCACAGATGCCGGCGATAAGCGCGCTCACTCCCGGAGTTTCCGGGCGCTCGAACCGAGCATCGGCAATATCAAGGTCGTGAACAATTTCGCCGAGCGCCCGCAGCGCGGGGTCGGTCTCGAGACCGGTGAGGAACACCAAGGTCTCGAAGGAGCAGCGGTCGCCTTCGTGGGTGAACTCAGCGTCCGCCATGTCGAACCTCAGTTCGTCAGGCTCCGGCACATATCCTTTGCCCTCGACGAACTTGAAGCTCGCCTCGGGGTCGATGAAGCGGCGAATGAGCCAGGCGGACGCGATGCGATCGACATGGACATGGCGGCGCGTCACCCAAACGCGGCGCTTTAGCTCCGCCGGGGTCAGCTCGGGCGCACCGGGGCCGCTCACATCGGGATGTTGGTGAGAGCGGCGGTCCGCCTCGGTGATGGCGGCCTGTGCCGCCTGCCGACCATGCGCACCGAAAAAGTCGATCGCGGCGACCTCGTTCAGGCGTTTGCGCAGGCGGCCCACATCCGCCGCCGCGACATACTCGCCCTCACACAGCGCGCGCGCCTCGCGTGCCAACTCCTCATAGTCGGCGTCACGCGCAGCGTCGAACACTCCGCGCAGCTCCGCATCGCCCATGCCGCCGACAAGGCGCGCTTCGAGGATCAGCGCCTCGCCGCCATTTTCGGTGATCTCGCGATGCAGTTCTTCGAACAGCGCGCGCGTGTCCTCGCGATTGGGGAGCGCATGGACGGCGTTCTTGAGCGGCGCGGCCCCGATCGCCTGCAAACGCCGCCAGACCTTCACCCGCAAATAGGCAGGCTTAGCCGGAAGCTGCGGGATCAGGAGCAACCAAGGGGAAGCTTGTGTGTTTGTCATAGTTGTATCGTCACTAGCCTACAAGTGTAAGGGTTGCATCACAAGCCTCATGAGCATAGGACTGCTTATCCCGAAGAAAGAAACCGGAGCGCAATGTCGCGGCTCGCCGGCGGCGCGCTCGCATGACGTGAGGCTTTCCGTGTCGAGTGCGCTGATGAAGGATCAATTATGCTGAAAAAGACCATCGCCTTGGGATTCGCCAGCCTCCTGCTGGCAAGCCCGGCATGGGCAGCGCCGGACTGGTCGGCTGTCGACCGGGCGATAGGACGAGCGGGGGCCGAACAGCCGGGGGGCGTTCACCGCTACAGCTTCCCGCGTTCGGACCTGAGCGTCACGCTGGATGGGGTGACGATCAAGCCCTCCCTCGCGCTCGGCTCTTGGGCGGCGTTTCAGCCGATGGGCGACGAGGCGATGGTGATGGGCGATCTCGTGCTGACCCACGACGAGGTGAACCCCGTTTTGAGCCGCCTGCTCGCAAGCGGTTTTACGATCACCGCGCTCCACAATCACCTGCTCCGCTCTTCGCCTGCGACCATGTACATGCACATTGCCGGCCACGGCGACCCGGTGAAGCTCGCGGCCGCGCTCCGGCAAGCGCTATCAGCCAGTCGGACCCCGCTCGCCGCGCCGCAATCGCCTTCGGCCAGCGCAGCCGCATCGCGGCTCGACCTCGATGTGGCCGCGCTCAACCGGTTGATGGGCGGTGAGGGCAAGACGGCCGGTGGCATCCTCCAATACAGCTTTCCGCGCGCCGAGCGGCTGATGGACGGCGATATGGAGACTCCGCCGACGATGGGCACGGCGACCGCGATCAACTTTCAGCCAACCGGGGACGGCCGAGCCGCCATCACCGGCGATTTCGTACTTGTCGCAAACGAGGTCGATCCGGTCCTGCGCGTGCTGCGGACGAACGGGATCGAGGTCACGGCGCTGCATAATCATATGCTAAACGACGAGCCGCGGCTGTTCTTCATGCACTTCTGGGCCAACGACGACGCAGCCAAGCTCGCCCGTGGGCTGCGCGCGGCGCTCGACAGGATGAACAATCAGAGGAGTTGAACTCGGACGACGGCTCATTGGGCCGTAACCGCCGCCCGCCCGACCCCACGGCCCTTATGCAGGAAGTGGAATGGAACATGGCTAGCAAACGAACTCTCACTGTTGTCGCAGGCGTGGGCGCGGCCGCGCTGGCGATCGCGGGCGTGGCGATCGCGCAAAACCACGAGGCGAACGAAAACCGGATAATCGGCAAGCACAGCGAACGAGACATCCCGCTTGCTCAGGTGCCCGAGGCCGCGATGAACGCGGCACGCGCGCAACTCGCGTCAATAAGCAAAGCGGAGCAAGTCACCCGAAAGGCGGACGGAAGCACGCTCTATGAAATCAAGGGCAAGAACAGCGACGGAAAGACGATCGAACTGTTCGTCACGCCCGAAGGCCAGGTGCTCGGCCGCGAATGATGGATCAGCACGGGGCGCCGGCCGTCGAGGGCCGTGCGCCCCTTCCGAAATGATACTGCGGAATAGGAGACGAAAATGCGGCCAAGGCGATGGATATTGTTATGCGCCGCTTTGGCCGCCCTGCCTGATAGTGCGATCGGCCAAACCGAACCCGCGTCGGCGACGGGCTCGGCGTTGTTCGTAAGCTGTCAAGCGAATGAGCCGCGATGCGGCGCTTACCTCCAAGGCGTGCTCGACATGATGATCGTCGCGCGAAAAGCGGAATGCCGCGCTCCACGCTATGACCGATCGGCGCTGCGCGCGGCATATTTACGCTGGGCGGAGCAGAATAGCTATTTTATGAGTGTTCATATGGTGGCCGGAGCTGAACGCTCGTTAGCGAAGGCTTGGCCATGTCAGTAGCATCGTACCCCGCGGCGTAGCCTGCCCGGCGGCTGCCTTTGAGGGCAGGCGGAGCGTCCGCCTGGCGGTGAATTCCGCCAGCTCAACGATCCCATGTCGCGCCTCAAGCTCGCTAATTAGCCGATGTTCGCATTATGTCTGCCAAATCGTTGTCTGGCGCACAAACCTTGAGGTGACGCCTCATAGGGCGTAGTCGTCAGCGTGCGGGGCAGATCGTTCAGCCCCTGCTGCTTCATGCGGTTGAGCGTGGACGCGGCCCATATCAGGATATCAGCATCCCAGATCGTGGCCATGCCGTAGTCGGGGATGGCCTGGACGCGCACCCAGGCATCGCCATCCGGGCTGCGATACTCGATCGGCTTCAGCCGCTTGCGCTTCTGGAGCGAGAAGAACGGGCGCTCCATGACCTCCCGCTGGTCCTTGAGCGGAAGATCGCCAAGCGCCGGAATGAACAGGTCGAACTCGGGATTGGGATCGCGCCGCTTGCTCACGGCGCGAACCTGGTGTGTCCCCGCTGGACCAGATACTGGCGCAGCAACCGCTCGGTGATGACGGTAAGGGGCTCCCCGCCCTCCTCGACGCTGAGCTGGCGCAGCGTGCGATGCATGTCTTCGGG
>CEVI01003376.1_pt1 | contig 9926 bp, 13 predicted proteins | sample 531471 | NCBI WGS metagenome assembly CEVI01 (sample SAMEA2623513, study PRJEB7988) | marine metagenome | isolation source: saline water (ENVO:00002010), including
AAAGAAATAAACGAACCTTGTAGCGGTAGTGGTCGTGCTATTCTAGCTGCAAACAAAGTCGCTCCCGGAAATTATTACATTGCCCAGGACATTGACCCTGTATGTGCAAAAATGACTGCAATTAATATGTGCTTTCATCACATACGCGGCGAAGTGCATTGTATGAATGTGATTGCCATGAGCAAACCCTTGTTTAGCCTCTCTATAAACTACGATTGGCACAAGCACAAAACACCGCTTATCCTCAAAATTGAAAACCCGTCTTAGTGACGGGTTTTCTCATAATAAGGGCAGGACTCAAACCTGCAGCACGCCATTACCTCGACCATATTCCGTTATTCGATCTCGACTTTGCAGTTTAAACTGCTTTCAGGGCTTTTCTTTTAAACGGCTACTTGTACCCACCTTATTATTTTACTTACTTGATTTCTCTGAATCCTCTCAGGAACCAAACATTAATTTTTTACGTAATTTTTGATCTATTTGTGTTCTAGAATTTAATTTACCTACAGATCCAGGAAATTCATTTAAAAACTTTAGATCTCTAACCATTTTTTCTTTTAAAAGTTCAATGATTTCATTTGTATCAATAATCGAACCTCCTTCAAATTTCAAACCTACCAAAACACCATCTTTAATAGAAACACCATACCCGAGATCCTGATCCGGTACCGGTGAATTACCTCTTAATGCTTTTTCAGGATCTGATTGCTCAGGCATCGCAATCTTAGACCCATTGGCCATTGTTAGATATTTTTTACTCATCGATATTTTTCTTTTAATTGAAAGCCCAAGGGATTCAGTACATGTTTTTCAAAATTCAAGAGAGCCGGTTTAAAACTTTCTTTTAATTCATCTATTGAATCGCTAAGTGATTTATACTTTTTACTCATTGGTTTTTTGTCTTATGCGTTCCTCCTTTAGAATAATGATGTTCTCGTTTTTTAATGTTGCAAACACCCTAAAAATGAAACCATCCTCAACTATTTCATTAGAAAATATTTCAGACTTCTGAAAGTCTTCAAATTTAAAATAATGAGAGTACCTGCTCAATAATTCTGAGGCGTTAGGGAAAACATTTCTCATACTTCAAAACTTTTTACTTCAGGATCAAAAAGAGATCTAAATAACAGATTGTATATATTTTCTTCACTCGTATCAAACGAGATCATCCCGAGGGTCTGCCCTTTATACACCAGTAAATATTTCATCGGTACATCTACGTGATGAATGCGCTGCACTTCTTTCCAGGCAATTTCTCCTCCTCCTGAAACAGCTTCGAGTACCTGATGCTCCAGTCTGCGTTGCTGACCTTCCATTGCCAATTGGGTCAAACTTATAGGCTTTTGATTTTTTAGGTGTTCTAACCAGGAATCGTCAATCTTTTTTAAATCAAAATCAGAAATCTCTATATCAACCCTATTTGGATAAGATCTGGGTTGATTAATGCGTCCCAAAGTCTTTAAATTTAAAGGAGTAGCTTCCTCCCCATAAACATAATCCGGAAACGAACTATTCATCTTATTCTTTTCAAACCAAGGTTTATTCTCGCTCATCAATCAAATCTTTATAAAACTTATAAAATCGTTTTTCCTGAGAAATACGCTCATTATTGTACTCGTGAATTTCTACCTCAGGCGTATTTTTCCATCCATTAAAATTCAACTGAAAAAAATTATCGAAGAAAACTTCAGTTGCATCGGAATACACTTGATATCCCTCAGAAAAATTAGTGTACTCCGGTCGCTTTCCGATTATACGATCAACTTCAGACCTATATTGGTACCTGGCCTGTTCCCTAGTCATCTCACCCCCATTAAATTGCACCGGGTATGATATTCCCTCTCCATGATAAACTTTGAGATAGTACTCCTGCACATCCGATATCGGAATCTGCGTACGTCCATCAGGTGCTTCAGTTAAGGCTCTATTGCTAATAAAAAGTTTGAAATCTTCCTGCAGTATTTCCGGGATCTGATCCATATAAACGGCACCCGACTCCATTGCTAGTTCTTGAAGTTGTTTCAAAAGTTCAGAAACGGTTAGGTCAGTTTTTTTCATCGTTCAATATCTTGATAATCTCATCCACTTTTGTGCCTTGGTTAGCTAAATAAACAGATTTACTTAGTCTGGGATCTTGCTCATCTAAAAAATCAATTGAGTAACATAATCTTTTACAATCCTCTCCATCGAGATTCGAGTAAATCATTAGTAAATCATAGGGCTCCATACCCTTTTGATCTTTCAAATTGCCCTTAATTGTTAAGGTAGATCCTTTGCCCAAGTTTGCTAGAAACTTTTCTTGCTCAAGATTCTTTTTGAAATTGATCAGTCTTTTAAAAATAAAAGTATGATTAGCAAACTCAAAAGGATCATCTCTAAAAGGTTTTGAAATAACCTGAACTAATTCCCAACCCTGTTTACCTTTTAAATTTAGAAACTCACTCATATTTGATAAGTTCGTTTCGTGATTACCTCTGTAAATAGTTTGATATTCCCACATATTCCTAGCGTTACAATTGCCTAAAAATAAGCAATTCTAACTACTCTGCACCTATTATAATAGGATCACTAAAAGTCTGTGTAGAGCTCCTATTGGCAATCTTGACGTAAGACTTCCTGTACATCAAATACTTAAATGCATCACTCATATTGGTAGAATACATCGGCAACTTAGATAGTGGTAACTTTTCTGAAGTTTTATCTTTATTTAGAATGCTTCCGCCACTACTCGTATATTTCATTTTAATCTTAGCCAGGCGAATACTACTGATCAACTGACCGCATTGAAATTTATCAATCTTAAGCTTGGGCATCCGGTTCCAGTGTTCACCCATAAAACCTTTCATAAAACGAAATTCCTGATCGTGGGTGATGTTGGCTTGATTACGCGACATTAGATTCACACGCCAACCGGTACTCACACCGTCGTATTTTTCTATATGGTCCTTAATTTCTCCCGCCCAATCACGGCCTTGTTTCTGGTACTGGTTCCCACTACGGTCGTAATACAGATCCAGCACTTTGTATTGATGGTCCTCGAAAAAATCGATGAACTTTTTAGCGAGCTCCTTACTGCTTTCCGGTGCCAGGGTAAACATATTCTTGAGAAGGTAATAATAGTTCCCCCGGGGCTGCCCAATTACCAGGCTACACATATCTCCAAAGTCAAGCCCAGCCTCGAGCTTGCCTTTGTGATCAACATATTTCAGCGCCTGGCTGGAGTCCTTTACTTTATCGGTGAGATTAAATTTATCGTAGTAACTGGCGTTAATCCCATCATCATACAAATGATGCTCTCCAAAATTTCCGTAGAATTTCTCACCCTTTTTAACGTCCGGTTTCAGAGATAGAATACTGCTTTTAAAAGCTTCAATCCCGTCACTCTCCAGAACGTCTTTAAAATAACCCACCTGAAGAATATCTGCGTTCGCAAAACTGCTCACCATATAGAAAAAAGAAAGATCCTTACGAGCTCTGGCCCATCGCTCTACCCAGCGCTCTAGATTCTTTTTATGCAGATTGGCTTTTTTATAATCGCCTTTATTAAAGGCTTCATAGTATTCTTTACGGATATCACTCACCACACAACCACAACGCAGCGCAAGAATGATCTGATCTTTATCCATCAGATCTGCACGCTCTAAGATCCAGTCAAACTCCCCTTCTACCACATTTGGCATATCGGTTGTAAATGTGGTACCTCGATAATAAGTAGATCCTGAAACCTCGGGAAACCCACGCCGTGCCGGCATTAGTTTCTTAAGCTTATCCGGATTAAAAAATTTGACTTCATCGCCAAAAACGTGCTGAAAACTGTCCCCGGCAAGATTGGCAATACGGTCTAAGCTTCCTAGTTTGAAGATACAGCCGTTAAAAAGGCTTATCGTATGCTTGTATTGTACTACAGGCTTATAAGGCCTTTTAAAATGCTCTGGTGGTCGCTTATCTGTGACATAATGTACATCTTCGATCCAACCTTTACGTTCGCGCCATCCTTCAATGATACCAGGCACGATTTTATCCATCGCATTAAAATAGGTATCGCTTACCATTGCAAATTGCGCGCGAGGCATATCGTAAGATACATCCTGTGTACGCTCTGCCTGTATATCTGTAGATTTTGCAGTACCACGGCCACCTATAAAAAACAGGTTTTTCGGCGCTATTAAATCAATAGACTGTTTTACCCAACTACCGTACCGGCCTTCTACATTATCATTAAGTGGAACGTGGGTCTTCACCGACATCTATAAATAATTTAGGGTTATCAATCAAAGCTTCACGCTTGGCCATCAAACGTTCTTTTTCGGTAAGTGCCGGCAGTTCATCAATAAACTTAGCCAGGTCATAGCGGTTAATAGTAGGTAGTCCCAAATATTCAGGACTTAAGGAGTACATTTTAAATGGTTTACTGAGTAATTCCTCTGGAAAAGGAACAGGATCCGGTTCATCCAATCGCAGTACTTTAGCCAGAGAAAGCAAACTCTTATTACTACGTTCCATATCCTGAACGGTCATTGCCATCGTACGCATTACACTGATGTTTTTGTACATAGACTCTGCAATAATACCACGCCATGCGTCTCTGGAGAGCTGCTTATCTGCGTGAAAATATTCCATAGCAGTATCGTGATACTTCGCTGCCATATAATGGCTGAGACCGTCAAATTTGGTAAGGTGTTTTATAATGGCATCACGAGAACCATACTGGTCAAAGCGCACATGCATACCCCGTACTTTTTCCATCATTTCAACAAACTCCACAATCTCAGGCGGAGCTTTGCTAAAATCCCCGTGATCGCGAAACTCAATGATGTGCTCCAGTTCTATATCCTCAATGCGCATAGCTTGTTACTTCAGAAATAAAATGCGGTCCTTGGCCGCTTGAAAATCTTTCTCTTTTCGCTTATTATCAAAAATCTGTACTGCAGTAATGTTTCCACCTTCGGCATTATCACGCAAACTTTGAGTGATCGTGTTCTCACTCTCCAGACGGCCACGCTCAAAACGTTTACGCACTTCGCTATGCTCCCGGTCATACTCCCTTTGAAAGTCATCAGGATCTAACAATAGGATTAATGCAATTTCACGCAGTGTAAAATTGTTAGCAGCTGCCTGCGTAATTTGCCGGTATTCTTCCTCGTGTAGATTCATTAATCAAGAATTTCCCAATCTTCAGCTAGTATATCCGCAGGTGAAGGCGCATAACCTTTTGTATAATGACTTAAACCAACTTCAGCAATCTGATCTCCATAGTAAACCGCATCAATTTGTTCTTCTGGAGTTTCAAAGTTCTTAACGAAATAGTCTTTAACTGTTTGAGGAAGAGACTGCATTACCGGTATTATCGGAGCCAAAATTTGTGCAGGTACTTGTTGAAAAATAAATTTTCGATCTTCTGACCAGGATTTACGTCTGACTCGTTTCCCTTCTTTTAAAGCCTCAACGGCTTCTCCTATTTTATGCATTGTTTCAAATTTTAATTATTACTCATTCACCGGTACCAGTTTCCCGGCTACCGTTTTATACCTAATCTCCGTATGTGCAAAAAGCTCTTTTCTAAACTCAAAGAGTCCGCGGCTTTCTGCAAAGGTGTATTGCTCATACTTGGCATTCTCGCTCCAGTTCCCGGAACCTTCAACCACAAAATGATGTTCTGCAGTTCTGGCCAAAGCCACCTTTGCGTGAATCCACCCAAACAGCACTTCAACATTTCCCCTGGTACTTTGCATTGCTAATAAATTATCAATCGTCTGGGGGTTCCGCTTGATCATGCTATCGCTAATTAGAAGCGTTACCCGGGCGATCATACCGGTATCGTGCAGCTCCATAATAGCATCAATTACCCTGCGGCTAATACTGTAGGTCGTAGCGTACAAATGCTCTATATGAAAAGGCTTGGCTATAAAAGGGATGAACGTAAACGCATTAAAGGATGCTGCACTCTGCAGGAAGATGAATTCATCTTTGGTAGGCAACCGGTGCAGATCTTCCTCGAGACTCTCGAGCTTTTTAAAATGCGTTGCCAGGTATTTAGATCGATAAGGCAAGGAGGCTTTGGCTTTCGCCACTTCCTCCTTACGCTTATTTAAATCAAATAGACTCATCTAATACAGATTGGTACCGCTCTTCTTTAGGAATCTCCAAACGGGCTTCTACTAACTCAAGCTCCTTTTCCCAGGCTTTGATCTTCTTGATCACTTCAGCTTTTTTCTTTTCTTCCATCTCCGGAAGCTTTTTGCTCTCGCGCCCTATGTAGTTCTTGAGCAAGCCTCTGCGCTTAGAAAGATCTTTCTCTTTGTAGTCTGCCACTTTTTTCTGAAGCATATAATCTTCAAAAATCGGATGCTGCCCCAACACTTCTTTATGCTCCTGGTAGTAGTCGAGCTCTTCCTGGCCCTGAATGTTCAATTCAAAATTTTCAACCGCTTTTGCAGCTAACTCAAAAATTTCTTCATTAGTCATTGGTACCGTCTCCGGTTCTGACTTGTCTGAAGTAACTACTTTTTGAAAAAGTTCTTCTCGAGCTGCGATCATATGGAAGTATGCACGACCGTTAATACCTACAAGCGTATAAAACTCTTCCGGAGTTTCTTCTTCATTTAAAAACGGGTAGCGCTCACGCAGCTTCACGTCTTTTTTCACTTCTTCCGGAGCAAGTTCAAAAACTGTCTCTTTGGTTACGCTATCGGTACTTTTTTGCACGGTTTCCGCATCTTTTACCTCGATATTGGAAATATCTTGATCAGTTGATACTTCCTCCTTCTTATCAGAAGTTTGAGTTTTTTTGCGAATTTCTTCAGCGTATTTAAGCGAATCAGCTGTATGATCTGAAGTGCTTTGCGAATCTTGAGCCTTTATAGCTTCTGCATCTTGATCAGTTGTCGCATCTTTTTGCTCTTCGGTAGTTTTAGGAGTTTGATCAGCTGCAGGTGTAGTAGATCCTGCTGCAGTAGTTCCCTCTGGATTTTTGCCTGCGTCTGGATCTTCAGGGTTTGTATCTAAAGGCTCAGGCTCTTTGTCTGCAGAAGCTTGTGCAGCTGCTGCGCGTAAGTCTGCACTCTTGATGCCATATGCCTGCTTAATGTCATACTCCAGGCTTTTCAAATTGGCCGCCGAATAGCCGGCACGATTGAAATATCTGTGCTGTTGTGGGGCTTTCATACCGCCTAAAAGCGGTAGTAAATCATTAAATCGTTGACCGCGCTTTGTGTCTTTCTGCAGTCTTTTGATTGCTTCATCTTTTGTCATAATACCGGTATTATTTGAATTCTAAAGCAATATCCGAGTTGCACGTGCAAAAGGTTGTGACAACAAAAAAACCACGCTTCCGGAGAAACGTGGTTTTTCAACTAACCAACCAAAAAAATCAAACTTTATCTTCGGGCCACCTCTCTAAAAAAGAGTGTGGTACCATCGTCAAATACCTGTAAATCGATCGTCGCATCGCTAAGTGCTACCCAATCTGCACCGCCCACGAGCTGAACGGTTCCTGCAGTTCCAGCACCGTTGCTCAAGGTAGCCGGACTAGCACCACCGCCACCAATTAGGGTAACAATATCACCGTGCTCCAGGTCTGTAGCTGCAATGTCGATCGCATCTGCAGCTGCTGAAGTTGGTAATTTGTAAAATGCACCATTAGCTGCTGTAAGACTCAATTCAAAGTCAGCAGGCTCATACGGTGCCGCTAAAGCTATAGCACCTTCATACGTAGCCGGTACATAGCTTGTGCGCTGCACACTTGCAAAGGTGAAGGTAAAACCTGTACGCTCGTTATCTGCAGTAAAAGACCCTTGTAATTTTAAAGGCGCGCAAGGCGAACCATAGAGTTCTTTTCCTGTAGCGTTGTTGCATCCGCTCCAGATCGCAATAAATCCACGACCGATGTTGTTTTGAAAGAATTCTTTTGCCTCCAACTGATTCCCCGGGTGCATCCCTTCAATTTGATGAATAAAAGACTCGCTGTCTTCTTCTCCTTCACTTTCATAAGATGGAGTTTGAGTACTTGGAGTCAAGTACAACTCAATCATATTTGCTCCAGGCTTCAGAACAATATTTCCTATCATTCTCACGCCTTTACTATCTCTGGAGGGCAGCGTTAAAATATCTGTAGTATCTACCAAAACGATATCTGCTTTCTTCGCAGTTACCGCACCGGCATTACTTTTTACAGGCTTTTTTAAGCTAAACATTAATCCACTCATAATTTTAATTTTTAAAAGGTAGCCTACGGATGCAGGCTACCTATAAGGTTATTACTCAACGTTGTTTTCAACCTCAGTGAATACTCCGTTAATTCGCACGAGCTTGACGTAATGTGCAGCTGTTGCCAGTACAACATCAGCTTTTACTTTTACAGCGCTTTCTCCTTCTGCAGGTGCGTCGATATCTGTTACAGTAAAATCTACATCAGCAGTATCGGTACCGTAGATGATGATCTCCTGACCATCAACACCGCCTTCAACAGCTTCTAGTGTAGCATCAGCTGCTCCAACAAAATGGAATTCATTGGACTCCTGAGCGTCAATAGTGGTCGTGTCAAAGTTTACCGGTTCTACTTCCGGAAAAATTTCAGGTGATGTCGTTCTTGACACTTCTACTAGCGTAGTATCTGTATTGGCATACAAGGTCAATGTACCTCCGGTACTCAAATCAAAGTTTGAAGTAAGGTTCATATTCCCTGTGCTCAGGACATTTTTAGCCGAAGCTAAGCCTGTGTTTCCTTTGATCTTTACAATCTGACCTTTGTAGATATTCTTAATGTCTGTGATGTTTGTCTTCCAAGCATCATCAACTTGCACATTAGAATAAGGAAGCGAAACTTCTCCAGTCTCGTAATCAAATACAGGTACGGTGAAGTTATCAGAGAATTGAGGTAATCCATTATCCCAAACCGTTTGCACTTTAAAGGCATCGGGATCCCCGTCTTTCACTTTGGTACCAATGTGTAATAATCGTGCTCCCCACTTATAATCTGCATACACATAAATGATACGCTTTAACGTGTCCATTCTGTAAATAGACTTCTCTTTAGGAAGATTCTCCAAAAGCTCTACGTTGTCATCAAAAGTGACGAACATGTATAATGGGTTTGGATAATCGTAAATCACTTCAAAGCGTGCTCCAGGATAATTCTCGATCGTCATTTCCTCTCCATCTTTCCAACCGGTTTCGGTACCGTGAATTTGCTTGTAGCGTGTTTTATACCATCTCAATACATCGGCACTTACATTCACTACGATATTACCTTGGTTACGAACTTCTTCAGGCATATTCGCTTCGATAGCTCTACCTACGTAATCGACAATGTTCTGCTTAGTTGGAACTCCAATATTGGCACGCTTGTACTTCTTCTCAAAATGATAAGCTCTCCATAATTGAATCAATAATCCATCTCCACGATTGATCGCAGCACCCGGCTTGGTCTCTTTACCTTTAGGCGGTACAGAGTGCACCCCGGCAATTGCCACCTTACGATCTTCAACACGCGCTTTTTTGTCCAGTTCTACCAATAAGAACTCTACAAAAGACATTTTGTAGGGAGAAGATCCCGGCTTACTCCAACCGTTTAACCAAGAGGTTTCGTATTCCTGAAGGTCAATCCCTTCCCATTCAATATCAATGTGTACCGGGAAAACTTTACCTTCTTCAGGCTGAATCATTTGCTTGTTCTTAGGTAACCAAGCCGCTTTTCTAGCTTGAGAAACTTCAGCCGTGGCGATGTTACCATCAGCTACTCGATCTGATACGTTAGAACGGAGTCTGAAATAGCTAGGAAGTTTGAGCATATCTCGATGAAGCGATTTGATACGATCATTCACTTCAGTGTAATGATTGTACATATCTGACTTCAGCTTCTCAAAGGCAGCGCTTCCTCCATCAGCAGCCCAATCTGTAGGCTTATCAATTAAACCTGCAGCGCG
>CEVI01034337.1_pt1 | contig 9908 bp, 10 predicted proteins | sample 531471 | NCBI WGS metagenome assembly CEVI01 (sample SAMEA2623513, study PRJEB7988) | marine metagenome | isolation source: saline water (ENVO:00002010), including
TCAAACTTATTCATCAAGCCAACCAACATGATTTTTTTTCCAAGTTCCGCGTGAGCTCGTAAAGAAGGAGCAAGCAAAATCCGGCCATTTTTATCTAGTTGATACTCTGTAGCATTGCCAAGCAACATACGTTGCATTCGGCGTGCTCGTGGATTCATGTTAGAGATCTTTAATAATCGTTCTTCAATTTCTAGCCATTCGGCTAGTGGGTATAACCACAAACAAGGCTCATTCAGTGCGACTGTGCAAATAACCGTCCCCTGATCTTCAGACAAGATCGCGTCTCGGTACTTGGTTGGTACCGCAAAGCGTCCTTTATCATCCAAACTCAGCGAGCTTGCACCCCTAAACATAATTAGCCTTAAAATAGGTTATAAATTGTTAATGATTATTTCCGATCCAATTTGATCCACTAAAAACCACTTTTTACCACAGTGCTCCAGTTTAGGGCTTGACAAGGCTTTTTGTCAAGTAAGCTGATCATCATAATAGGCTTCTAAAGCCAGAAAAAATAAGGCTTCAAGCAAAGCCACTGAATTACGTGGGAAAAAGTGGAAAACAAATAAAAAAATTTTTTTTACTATTTTATTGGCGACGAATTGGGGAAAAATGATTAATGAATAACCAATGAATAGTTACAAATGAATCGTACATCTTTCTTAGCCTGTAATTTTTACTTAACTACTGTGCAATAGTTACTAGAAATTATGTTGATCTCAGAGTCTAAAAATATAACACCCTGAAATTAAATGATTTAATAATTGGTATAAAGGTTGCGAGCTATTGAATACCAATAATGGCAATTTTTAAGGAATGATCATGGCTACAGCAACGTCGAAATCGAATTCAAGTACTGCAAACAGCAAAACAAATCCGAAACCAACTGAAGTAGAGGCGCCATTTACGGAAAAAGCAACTGAGGCAGCTCATCATGCAGTTGACGCGCTGTCAACTCGTGCTGCATCAGCTGAGCATTCAGTTCGTGAAGGCGCATCAAATTCAGCACAAACTATTTCAGAGAAACAAGCTCAAGCTCGCGAGAAACTAGGTGAGTACAGTAGCAAAACACGTCAGCTTGCCTCTGAGAATCCGCTTGCAACAGCAGGTATTGCGTTTGCTGCAGGTATGTTAGTTAGCGCACTTATTCGCCGTAAATAACATGCCGCACTCTCAACATTCACAAGAGAAGTCGCAAGCAGCCACTGATCAGCCTTTGCATGCTGATCAGTGGCAAGATCACCTTGCCAAGTTGTCGCAATATGCTGAACAACTTTACGTAGACTACCGTACCCAAGCTGGGTTGTGTAAACAGGTAGCTGCAGCTGAGTGGCGATTATCGACACGCTCTTTGGCATTAACTATCATCATGCTGGTCTGCTTTGCAGGTGGTTTAGTTTTACTTTGGGCTGGTTTGTTAGCCACAATAGGTATTGCCATATTCAGTTTAAGTGGATCAGTCGCTCTTTGCGCTTTATCGCTGATCGTTTTGCAACTGCTTTGTTTGTTTTGGCTTTGGAAAAATATTGGCTATATCAGTAGTAAAATTGGTTTTGATCGAACGGTTAAAAGTGCCCGCCAATTATTCAACATTGATAAGGAAAAATAATGTTAATTAACTACTTTATTCGCGAACCACTGAAAAAAGTCACTGATCTTAGTCATAGTATGGACATGCAAAATGAACTTAAACGTCAGCATCACCAAGCATTCAACTATCGGTTAAAACGATTCGCCGTCACTAAAGTCGGCCTTGCTAGCGCCTTCACCGCAGGGATGGGTTATCAGGCTTTACAAAGCAATGACCAATCTAAAAGCAAATTAAAACAAGTTAGTCAGTTTAGTTGGCTTCTTAGATTATTATGATCTTTATCAGTAAAATCAGAGTTTTTACTTCTCATTAAGTCGCAATTTCACTACCTTAAAGTATCAGAAATTAATTTCGGGAATTATTAGTGAAAAAACGGATAGTATTAACTGGCGGCCCCGGAGGTGGTAAAACTACAGCCATCGATTTACTAAGACGCGAGTTTTCAAAACAAATTGTTGTCGTTCCTGAATCTGCCACCATGTTATTTGGCGGAGGAATTGAGCGTAGCACCGAACCTCACCTTATCAAGGCTCACCAACAGGCTATTTATAACCTACAAAAACACTTAGAGCATATTCAGCGAACCATGCACCCAGATCGTTTAATGCTTTGCGATCGTGGTAGCTTAGATGGACTAGCCTATTGGCCTGGTGAGCAAGATGAATTTTTTCAATGCTTGAATACCAACCTACAAACCGAACTTAACCAATATGATGCAGTGATCTTTTTTGAAACTGCAGCTAAATCTGGACAAAGTATTCATTCTAATAACCCAGTAAGAAATGAGTCTGACCAACAAGCCATATTACTTGATGACAAACTACAAGCTGTTTGGTCTCAACACCCTAATTTTAATTTAGTGAAAAGCTCAGAATCATTTATTCAGAAGGTAATGTTTGGCATCGACACCATCCGCAAGGTGATGGATAGTTATAACTAACAGTTTAATCAAGTCATTAAACTGTTAGTTATCAATGTCTATTAACCACGGTTATGTGGTCGAGCGTAGTCTATATCAGGCCCTTTTGGCACGACTTGAGTTGGATTGATCATAGTATGACTGTAATAGTAATGACGTTTAATATGGTAAAAATCAACCGTCTTACTTACCTCTTCAACTTGATATAACTCACGTAGATAGTTACTGATTGCCGGATAACTCTCGATAGTACGTAAGTTACACTTAAAATGACCAACATAAACGCTATCGAAGCGGATTAAAGTAGTAAATAAACGCCAATCAGCTTCTGTGAGTGTATCGCCTACCAAATAACGGTTTTCTGTTAAACGTTGTTCAATTTTATCAAGCGCTGCAAATAGATCATCAAAGGCTTCTGTATAAGCTTCTTGCGTTGTCGCAAAGCCTGCACGGTATACACCGTTGTTGATGTTGTGATAAACAAACTCATTAATTTCGTCAATTTCAGCATGTAATGCTGTAGGATAAAAGTCGCGCTCATTACCTGTGAGTGCATTAAACGCGCTATTGAACATTCTGATAATTTCAGCAGATTCATTGCTAACAATACGCTGCGTTTTTTTATCCCAAAGCACAGGCACCGTAACACGGCCTGAATAATCAGCTTTATTACGCGTATAAATTTGATGCATAAAGTCGCTATTGAAAAGAGCATCACCGGTGCTGTGATTATCTTTATCAAACGTCCAACCATGCTCTAGCATGTCAGGGCTTACAACCGACACGCTGATATAATCTTCTAACCCCTTTAAGTGGCGAAATATCAAGGTGCGATGAGCCCAAGGACAGGCTAAAGATACATAAAGGTGGTAGCGATCTTTTTCAGCTTTAAAGCCTGCATCACCACTTGGACCAGCGCTACCATCAGCGGTAACCCAGTTTCGTAACTGGGCCGCCTCACGTTTAAATTCACCTTGGTTGTTATCGGTGTCGTACCATTTATCTTGCCATTGACCGTTTACAAGTAATCCCACAATAACCTCCTATAGTGTGCCAAATTTTCCTAACTGATAATCTCTAACCGCTTGCTGTAACTCAGCTTGGGTAGTCATCACAAACGGACCCATGTGCGCGATTGGCTGATTGAGTGGTTCTCCAGCAAGGATTAAAACTCCAGCCCCTGTTTGTGAGTTAAATTCAATGTCACTACCAGGCTCAAGAATGAGTAAGCTTCCCGCTTTTACAGGACCACCTTGCTCTGTGTGTATTTCACCAGTATGAACATAAAGCATCACTTTGGTTTGCGCTAAAGGCGCATGGTTAAATACAGTTCCTGCAGGTAAGGTCACATCAGCCAGCATGCCATTAGCAGCAAGATCTTGAAGGCTTGATACCTGCTCTTCACCGGCAAACTGCCAGCTTCCAGCTAATGCTTTAAGCTCAACACCCTGTTCATTTCGTGTCGTCGGCGCAGGCGCTTCAGTGGTATCTTGGTAACGTGGTGCTCTGAGCTTCTCAGCACTGGGCATATTTAGCCAAATCTGAAAACCATGCATGCCTTCTTTGGCATCTGCTAATGGCATTTCACTATGGATCACACCAAAGCCGGTACTCATCCACTGCACGTCACCAGCACGAATCGCTTTTTTGTTGCCCATTTGATCTTGGTGCTCAAAGCCACCTTTAATAATATACGTAAAGGTTTCGATACCACGGTGAGGATGCGCAGGAAAACCGCCCATAAAATCACTGTGATCATCTGATTTAAGCTCGTCGATCATTAAAAAAGGGTCTAAATACTTACCGTCAAAGCCGGGAATGCGGCTGATGTTTACACCATCACCATCTTGTGTAGCATGGCTATTTAATTGTTGAATCACTTTCATAACTTTACTCCCGTAAATTGTATGAAATGATTGTAGGCGCTAATTTAACTAACAACCATGAGTAAAATTAGCGTCAATCGTTCTATAAAAAAGAATGTTTAGCTGTTCGTTTCTATTATCACGTTATTAAACTTGCTCATCATTTAGATTAGGCAAAGTTAAATAAAAAGTAGTACCTAGCTGTTCACTGGATTCGAAAGTAATTGTTCCTTTTAGCTTTTGGGTCACTAGGTTCATGACTGCGTAAAGACCTAAACCAGTATTTTTTTGCACGCGTTTAGTCGTAAAGAAAGGGTCAAAAATTTTATCTTGAATATCTTCAGCAATGCCACTGCCATTATCTTTTACAGTAATAAGCACTGCTGATCCTTCGCTTTTAGCTGAGACCTCTATTCGAGGCTCGTCAAAGTCTCCATCAAAGGCATGAAAAATTGCATTTGATAATAAATTAGTCATGACTTGGCAAAGCGTCCCCGGAAAGCTCTGTACTTGCAGACCTTCAGGAATAGCAGAAACCACCTCTATGTTTTTGTGTTTAGACTCGCTCTTTAATGACTTAACAATATCATTTAAATGGTCATCTAATTTAATAACTCTTAGTTCATCACAGTGCTGATCGGCGGCTATTTGTTTAAAGCTTGTGATCAACTCAGCTAAACGATCTAAGTTTGAATGAAGTAATAAGCTAATTTCTTCAGAGGTATGTACGTATTTTTCGAGTGACCCCTTACTTACCCGTTTATCAGCTAACACTTTTCCCATTCTCTTATTTTCATCTTCAAGGTAACTAACAGCGGTAATACAAATTCCGACTGGTGTATTTACCTCATGTGCGACCCCAACAACAAGTCGACCTAAAGCGGCTGTTTTTTCAGCTTCCATCAAGTACTTCTGAGTTTTTGCCATTAAGTCCATGGATTCTTCGAGCTGTAGATTTTTCTCTGTTAAGGAAGCTGTTTTTTCTGCTACTTCAGCTTCAAGTGAGGAGACATATAAATAATTAAGTGATTTTCGAAGTCGGCTGATAAAGAACAGCACTATTAAGATTGTGATAAAGCAGCAAAAAGAAAACAGCGATATTAAATAATGCTCGCGAGTCACAGAATTGAGGCGCTGCTCTGTCCGATAATCTAGCATAAATAAAAAGTTATTTATGTGACTCATAATTTCTGATTTAGCCGTAAAATACTCGTCACTGTATAAACTTAATATCGCTGCTACCCGCTCATTCGTTAGAGAAAGTTCAGCTTCATTTTCAACGGCTTGAAAAGCTGCATATTCAATTTTTGTTAAATCATTTGATGCTTTTTCAGCAAGCTTAATTTGTTGCATTTCTTCATGAGTGATACCTATTGAGCTCAACATGTCTTTGAGTGCTTTTTTTTCACCATCCGGAAATGGAGCCTTACCACTTTGTGGCATTAGCATATCCCAATAAACACGGTGATAATTTTCTGGCCGAGGAGCTTCGCCGTTTCGAATAGCTAGAATTTGATTAAAAAAATCTAAGAATTTTGAATTACCCGTTACCGTATATGCTCGTGCCATTAAACTTAACTGATCTGAACTTTGCCTTACTTGCTCCGCCAAAACATAAGATCGATACCTCATTTTAATTTCAGACTCTATGGTTTTTAAACTGTCGTACATGAAGTAAACCGATAAAGCAGTTAATCCTGCTAATATTACAGCGACCAAATTGAGTAATGACAAACTTTTGATATTTGACTGGAGCTCTTTTTGCATTCTAAAACCTAGAAATTATGATTATTAGCTTTGTACAAAAAAATTTAACTTTCTGATTTATAGATGCATAAGAATCACATCACTGACCACGGCAAACAAAAAGCAAAACTTTAGGATTAACTAACTAATTAGAAGTCAATCCTAATAAAGTCAATTTATGACTTACGTTTGTCTAAGATTTATTGGCACTCAACAAGCGCAATGATGGCATGCTTAAGTTACTTTTTCTGCTGTTGCTGTTTTTCGGTTAATCTATCAGCCACTGTTGCTCCTCGCTCTCCAACGTCTTTCACGGGGCCCACAGTACTATCGACTAAAGTTTGTTGTTCAATGCTGGCATTAATCGCAGCACCAAAAATAATGATGTATGCGCTGATATAGAGCCACATCAACATAATCACTACACCACCTAATGAGCCATACGTTTCGTTATAACTTGCAAATTGTGAGACATAATATGAAAAACCAATTGATGCGATAATCCATAACAAAGTAGCCAGTATTGAACCTGGTGTGATCCAGCGCCATTTTGCTGCTGTTCGATGTGGCGCATAGCGATATAAGAATGCCAACGCGCAATTAAAAATAATCGCAAGCAGTGGCCAAGTAATAAGCTTGATCAACAAATCAATCAGCTCTGTTAAACCAACTAGGTTAAGCACAATCGGTAAAATACCGATGATCAACAAGGCAACCAGCGCAACAACAATGGCACCTAGCGAAAATAAAAAGCGTACCAGTAACGCCATAAAAAATTGTCGTTTGTTATGCTGATGATAAGTGATATTACAGGCTGTTATTAGCGCCTGACAGCCCTTGCTGCTACTCCAAATCGTTAACAATAAAGTCCCTATGGCACTAACACTTAACACCTTTTGCGATTGCTGAGTCACCTCTGCAACCTGTAGCAAAATAATGTCTCGACTACTTGTTGGTAAAATAGCAGTGACTTTATCAAGTTGCTCATGGATATCGGTCGGGGACGCAAAATAAGCGTAAACAGAGACTGTCGCGGCTAATGCAGGAAAGATCGCAAGCAAAGCATAAAATGCCACCCCAGCCGCCACAAACGATAAATTGTCTTGTGATAAATTGTGATACACGCGTTTGATAATATCCCACCAGCCTCTAACTGGGATCTCCAACGGTGAATGTGCCTGAAATCCGCGCTTATCTTGAGCCATATCTGACCTAATACATTGCTTTATTAATTTTAAAGCTGCAAACAGCTTGCCATTAATTATGGCGCTTGAATTGCACTAAGCTAAGCTTACTGTAACAAAACAACCATCCATGGAGTGGTGCAATGAGCTTCTATTTATTATTTAAAAATCAATTAGCTAGTTTGGTTTCACCTAAATTATTTGTTACCACACAGACACCCACCGACAGCATTGCTTGGCAAGACTTAAACCTACAAGTTACGCAGTTTTTACACACTACTTGGCAAATGTTACCAGCCCTTACGTTGGGCCTCGTAGCTGTTATTATTTGCTATTTATTAGCACGCCCTTTGTCATATATCTTGATAAAACCGCTTGGTTTTGTAAGTGAAAGCAAGCTATTACATGTTGTAACACGACGATTTTTTAGCATCATTATCATTTTGTTTGGGGTGTACTTATTTTTGCGCCTTGCAGGGCTTACCGATTTTGCTGTAGCTATTATGAGTGGTACTGGATTAGTGGGTCTTATTTTAGGTTTTGCTTTTCGAGATATTGCCGAAAACTTTATCTCAAGCATGCTGCTCAGTGTCCAGCGCCCTTTTCGTATTGACGATGTGATAGAAGTTGATGGTCGTTTAGGGGTGGTTAAAAAAGTGACGGCTCGCGCCACAACTCTAGTTGATTTTGATGGTAATCACATTCAAATACCGAATGCGACTGTGTATAAAAATGTCATAAAAAACCTCACCGCAAATCCTAAAATGCGAGGTCACTTTAACGTTGGCATTGGTTACGATAATGACATTCGCTATGCCCAGCAATTAGCAATGAAAGTGGTTAAGCAAAACCCGGCTGTTATTAGTGATCCGCCAAGCCAAGTGTTAATTGATTCATTAGGCTCAGCAACACTAAATCTAACTATTTATTTTTGGGTAAATAGCAATGAGCACAGCACAGTTAAAGTGGCATCTCAATTGATGCGAGAGTTGGTCAATACCTACTTATCAGAGCAAGTCAGTATGCCTGATGATGCCCGCGAGCGAATCATTTTAAATACTGAAGCAGATCAAATAAATAGTAATTCGAGCACGCCTACCCAAACATCAAAAACACTCACCGATCATAGTTTAGATGATGTCAGCAGTGATGCCGATGATATACGCGAACAAGCTGATCAATCTCGCGACCCCGAACAAGGCAGTAATATTATCTAAAATTTATTGCTAACTAAGTTTCATCATTGGGTTTATCGTGCATAGCGCGTTTAAACCCTTTAACTGACGTTCCTAAATCACCACCTATTCGAGAGAGCTTTTTTGTGCCGAATAACAGCACCACAATTGCGGCAATAATGACTAATTGCCAAACACTAATTCCTGCCATAACAACCTCATTTTTTTAAAATAAAAGCGCCTTTGCAGGCGCTTGAACAACACTAACAACTGGGAATACAAAGATTAAAAGCTAGCACGTACACCTAATGCGACTTGAGTACCAAAGCGCTCAAGGTAACTCACTTGGTCAGTGCGCTTGGTGTAACCCCAATAACGCTCATTCGTTAAGTTAGTTGCTTCAGCAAACACAGTGAATTGATCACTGATGTTATAGCTCATGCTGGCATCTAACTGACCATAATCAGAGATCCAATAAGGGCCACCCCACGCATCTGGATCCGACAAGAATTTACTACGCCAGTTATAGGCTAAACGCGCTTGGAAACCATATTGTTCATAGTAAACCACCGCGTTATATGAGTTTTTCGACATACCTCTAAATGGCAAGCCTGACTCTTTTAGCTCTGGCTCATCGTAGCTACTGTCTACATAGGTATAGTTAAGCTGAAAACCTAAACCATTAAAGGGCTCTGGTAGTAAGTTTTCGAGCGATTGCTGATAAGCAAACTCAGCGCCTTTAATAGTGGCACCATACTCACTCTTACCCGGGTAAGAGGCAAAATAACGCACGCCTTCGATTTCAACTGGGCTTTCTACATAATCGATAAATGATTTCAGGTCTTTCACAAACACCCCACCACTTAACGAGCTGCTATCTTCAAAGTACCATTCTAAGGTCATGTCTGCTTGATTAGCTTCTTCAGGTGTTAACGATGAATCACCCATAGAAAGTTGTGGTAAGCCTTCACGATAAGTATCAAAGTTTGGCGCAAGCCATGGACGCAAATAGGCTAATGATGGACGACTAATAACTTGTGCCGCAGAGAAGCGGTAAATCAAATCATCAGTAATGCTAAGCTTAAAGTTCATGCTTGGTAAAATATTGCTGTAATCCCCTTCAAATGATTGCTGGATGGTTTCGCGCCAACCATTTTCAAGTGGTTTACCATCTTCTTGTAAGTCAATTAACGATAAATCATACACCGACCCTTTAGAGCTCACTTCTGTTTGTGAACCACGAATACCGACATTTAGCATATACGGCATTTTTGCAACAGTGCTTTCAAGCGTCACTTGCGCATACGCGGTAAGAACTTCTTCGGTTACCTCATAAGTACCCGATGAATTAAGCGAGGCAACAATGCTCTTGTCTGTAGCTTCAGCATTAATTGAACGATAATAAGCAAGTAACTTATCGTAATCGAAACT
>CEVI01005972.1_pt1 | contig 9871 bp, 5 predicted proteins | sample 531471 | NCBI WGS metagenome assembly CEVI01 (sample SAMEA2623513, study PRJEB7988) | marine metagenome | isolation source: saline water (ENVO:00002010), including
CTCGCACGTCACGTTCGAGCGCACCGACACGTGGTGGGGCGACGAACCCAAGGTCAAGAGCATCACCGTCAACTTCATCCCGGATGAGTCGACCAGACTCCTCGCGGCACAGTCGGGTGACATCGACGTGGCGTTCAACGTGCCGCTGGCCCAGTCCACGCAGTGGGAGGGCCTGGACACCATGCGCGTCGACTACGTCAACGACCTGTCGTATGTCGGGCTCTACTTCAACACCAGCGTTGCCCCGTTCGATGACCCGAAGGTGCGCGAGGCGATCGCCCACGCGGTCGACCGCGATGCCTACGTCGACAAGCTGCTGCGCGGGCACGGTGAAGCTGCCACCGCGATCATGACCCCCGAGTCACTCGCCGCCGTGTACTCCCCGGATGTCGCCCGCGAGAAGCTCGCCGAGATCCCGCAGTGGGACTACGACCTGGATGCTGCCAAGGCGGCGCTCGCGGAGTCGGGGTACCCCGACGGGTTCGAGACCGAGATCCTCACCCCGAACACCGGCCCCCAGCTGGGCACGGCAGCGCAGGCGCTCTCGCAGAACCTTGCCGAGATCGGAATCACGCTGAACGTTCGCGAAGTGCCGATCGAGGAATGGCTTGCGAGCCTGGATGCCTCCAGCGACTACGGCCTGAACATGATGTGGTACTTCTCGACCCTCGGTGACCCCGCCGAGATCCCGAGCTACCTGCTGGGCGTCGGCAACCCCGCCGCGTACGACAACCCCGAGATCATGGCGCTGCTCTCGGAGGTGGGCGCAGAGTCCAACCCGAGTGATCGCATCGACCTGCTCATCGAGGCCGAGACGTTGCAGGCCGAGGACGCCGTCAACATTCCGCTGTGGTGGGGCCAGTCGGCAACCGCGTTTGCCAACAACCTCGGGATGAACGATTACAGCCCCTTCGCGTTCATCTCGTCGTGGCCGACGCAGCTCTACCGCGCGGCGCAGTAACACCGGCGGAACCACCACTGTGACAACAGGTTCACCCCTCCGGGCACGCGCCCCGCGATCACGGCCGCTTGGCCGCATGCTCGCGGTGCGCGTGCTCGGCATGCTCGGCGTGCTGCTGGTTCTCTCGTTCATCGTCTTCTCGCTGATGTACCTCGCCCCGGGCGACATCGTGAAGAACCTGCTCGGGAACCGGCCGTCCTCACCGGATGCGGTTGCAGCTATCCGAGCCCAGTACCACCTTGATGACCCGTTCCTCGTGCAGTACGTGCGATGGCTGGGCGGTTTCGTCACGGGGGATCTCGGCGAGTCGATCCGGCTGCAGACAACCGTGGCCGACGCGATCTCCTCCCGCGTCGGGCTCACCGCGGCGCTCTGCGGGATCGCGTTCGTCATCGCCCTCGTGGTGGCGATCCCGCTCGGCGTGCGCAGCGCCGTACGGGCAGGCGGAGCGTCCGACCGCACTGCCAGCGCGCTCGCGGTCGTCGGGCTCAGCGCCCCGACGTTCGCCGTCGGTCTGCTGCTCCTCTACGTCTTCGCGTACTACCTTCCGGTCTTCCCGGTATACGGAGCAGGGTCGGGCGGGCTCGACACGCTCTGGCACCTCGTCCTCCCGGCGATCACCCTCGCCCTGGGCCTGGGTGCCATCATCCTGAAACTGACCCGCACCGCCATGCTGCGCGAACTCGAAGCCGACTACGTCACCTCGGCCCGCGCTCGCGGTCTGTCGGAGCGCAGCGTCCAGCGCATCGCGCTGCGCAACGCCGCGATCCCGATCGTAACCGGCGCGAGCCTCGTGCTGACCTTCCTCGTCGGTGGCACCGTGCTGGCCGAAACCACCTTCGCACTGCCGGGCCTGGGCACCCTGCTGCAGGACTCCGTGCTGTTCAAAGACATCGCCGTCGTACAGTCGCTCACACTCCTGGTAGCGATCGTCATCGCCGTGATCGCGCTCCTTGCAGACATTGCCTACATCCTGCTCGACCCGCGGGTGCGCGAACGGGGGGTGCCGGCATGACCGCCGCGATCGAACTCATGACCTCACCGACCCGTCGCCGCAGACGGATGCCGATTCTCATCATCCTGTCGGTGGGCCTGATCGCTCTCGTGGTGCTGGCTGCCGTCCTCGGTCCGTTGCTGTTCCCCGACGCCATGCGCCAAGACATCCTCTCCGCGCTCCTGGCCCCGGGACAGGACGGACACCTGCTCGGCACCGACGAGCTCGGTCGCGACGTGTTCGCCATGACGGTCGCGGGCACCGCGTCGGCCCTGGTCGGACCGGTGTGTGTCGCCCTCGGATCGATGCTGCTCGGCATCCTGCTCGGCACGCTCGCCGGCTACGAGCGCGGCTGGCTCGATTTCTTGATCAGCCGCTGGACCGACCTGCTGCTCGCCCTTCCGGTGCTGCTGGCGGCGATCGTCGTCGCCGGTGTGTTCGGCGGCGGGTACTGGGTGACCGTGGTTCTGCTGATCGCGCTGTTCTCGCCGTCGGACATCCGAATCGTGCGCGCGGGCGTGCTCGAGCAGTCGGCCCGGCCCTACATCGAGGCTGCCCAGATGCTCTCGCTCTCGCGGTGGCGCGTGATGTTCCGCCACATCCTGCCGAACGTGTCGACCCTGGTGATCACGAACGCGATGCTCAACGTCGCGTTCGCGATCGTCGCGTTCTCGTCGCTGTCGTTCCTCGGCGTCGGGGTGCCGCCGGGGACTGCCGACTGGGGGCGCCAGCTCACCGACAACCGGGCGATCATGTTCGACAACCCTGCCGCCGTCATGGTGCCGGCCGCCCTCATCATCCTCGTCGCGTGCGCCGTGAACCTCGTCGGCGACTGGCTGGGTCAGCGCCTCTCGCAGGTAGGAGAAGAGGCATGACCGGCGTGCAGATTCACGGGCTCACCGTGCGCGGACCACAGGGCGTCATGGTCGAGCCGTTCGACGCGACTATCGCTCCGGGCCGGACCCTGGCCATCATCGGCGAGTCCGGATCGGGCAAGACCCTCAGCGCCAAGAGCCTCATCGGCCTCCTGCCCCGTGGTTTCCGCGCCGCAGGGACCGCCGTGATCGGCGACCGGTCACTTGAGCTGGATGCCGCACCTGCAGCGTGGACGTCGGTGCGCGGGTCCACCGTCGCGCTGCTGCTGCAGGATCCGTTCACGAGCCTCTCGCCGGTGCACCGGTGCGGGGATCAGATCGCGTGGACGCTGCAGGCGGCATCTGACAGGCGGATCGCGGCATCCGACCTCGCTCGCGAGGTGGCCGCGCGGCTGGCCGAGGTGAAGCTCCCTGAACGCGTCGCGCGAGCCTTCCCGCACCAGCTCTCGGGCGGCATGCGGCAGCGGGTAGCTATCGCGGCGGCGCTGGCCGCTGACCCGAAGCTCCTTATCGCGGATGAGCCGACCACCGCGCTTGACGCATCGAACCAGGCCGAGATCCTCGACCTGCTGCGCGCAGTGCAGGCACGTCGGGACCTGTCGGTCATCCTCATCTCGCATGACCTGGGACTCGTGCGCGGCCGGACCGACGACGTCTTGGTCATGCAGCACGGCGTCATCGTCGAGCGTGGAGCAACCGGCGATGTGCTGTCTGCTCCGAAGCATCCGTACACCCGTGCGCTCATCGACGCGGACCCCGTCCTCGCGCCGCCGCGTGAAACTGCTGCGCCCGAGGCCGACCAGACTCCGACCCTCCTGCAGGCGACGGGAGTGACGAAGCACTTCGGGGAGCGCACGGTGCTCGATGGCGTCGACCTGCGCATCGGCGAAGGCGAGATCGTCGGCGTGGTCGGAGAATCCGGGTCGGGCAAGTCGACGCTCGCGCGCTGTATCGCGGGGCTGGAGCGCGAAGACGGCGGAGTCATCTCCTTTGTCGGTGAGAACCTCGCCCCGGGACGCCGCTCGCGCACACCAGCGCAGATGCAGATCGTGTTCCAAGATCCGTACTCGTCGCTGAACCCGATGATGTCGATCGGGTCGATCCTGCGCGAAGCCCTCGCCGTCGCGCGCCGCCCGGCATCCGATGTGGCTGTGCTGCTCGAGACCGTCGGGCTTCCCACCGACTTCGCCGGCAAGCGCCCGGCCGAACTGTCGGGTGGTCAGCGCCAGCGCGTCGCTATCGCGCGTGCCCTGGCACCGAGGCCGCGCCTCCTCATCTGCGACGAGTCGGTCTCAGCACTCGATGTCTCGGTGCAAGCCCAGATCCTGGCGCTGTTGACCACGCTGCGTGACGACCTCGGTATCTCGCTGTTGTTCATCTCGCACGACCTGGCAGTCGTGCGACTGCTCGCCGACTCCGTAACCGTGCTCTGGGACGGCCGCGTGATCGAGAGCGGACCGTGCGAACAGGTGCTCACCGAGCCCCGACACGAATACACCCGGATGCTGGTTGCCGCCGCGCACCGCGAGAACACGTCGGTGGGTACCGGCGAGAGAGAAGACTGACGTGCAATCGATCGAACCGGTGCTCGCGGAAGGCGCAGAAGCCGTCACCGCGGTTCTGGATGCCGGCCTGGCTGATGCTCTGGGTGCTGAGCGAGCCGCGCGCTGGCGCGTCGAGCGCGCCGGGTACCGCCCCACGGCGCACATGCTCGGTAGCGGCGCCGGCATCCTGGCTGCCGTGCTCACGTCCGGTCGCCCCGCGACAGCTGCGACCAAGATCGTCGACCTGTGGACCTCGCCCGAGGCTCCGACTGACGCTGCCGATCGCCTCATCGCGGGCGTGATCGCTGCGGCAGCTGAGCGCGGCGACGCCGCCGTGAAGTGGGAACTGCCCGAGGATGCCGCGGTTCCCGCGTCGGCCGCAGCGCTCGGGTTCGCGCCTCTGCGCGCCCCCTGGGGTGCTGTCGGCACCGAGGCGACGCAGGGGCTCGTGCACTGGCTCATTCCCCTGACCCATGACGAGCCCGGCTACTACGGACAGACGACCCTCTTCACGTGCGGAGCGGTAGCGGCCCTCATCGCGACCGAGCGCCACGGCAGCCCCGGCTTCGGGGGCGAGACCGTGCCAGATCGTGATCTCGAGATCGACTTCTGGCGTCGCGCCAGCAACTACCCGGCCTGTGAACCGCTCGGACTGGCCGTCACGGTGCAGGAGCACGTCGGCTCTCGCGGCGCGGTGGAGGTCGCACTCGATCACCCAGGACCTGTCCTGCTGGAGGATTTCACCGGCTTCGACTACGACTTTCGGGCAGAGCTGCAGCGGGAATCGCGCAAACGCGCGGCAGATCTCGGCATCCCGGTCGACACGGCCCGAATCCCGATGACCGACGTCGCGGCGCGGGTGGCCGCGGGCGAGCAGGCCCTGCTTCTCATCGACGAGGCGCCGATGCACGCCGACCCCGGACCGCACTGGATCGTGGCTCACGCCGCTGCCGGCCCCTATGTCGTCGTCGAGGACCCGTGGGTGAACCAGGCGACGGGGGAGACCTGGGTCGATACCCATGATCTTCCGATCCACATCGATGACCTGGAACGCCTCGTCGCCTGGGGACCCGAAGGCTACCGCGGCGTCATCTTCCTCTCGCCGCGCTGAGTCGACGGGCCGGGCGGATGTCCGGGGTCGCGAATAGACTTGCGGGGTTATGGATGTGGTGGATGACGAGCTGCTGACCGGCCTGAATCCGCCGCAGCGCGAGGCGGTGCTGTACCGGGGCCCGGCGCTCCTGATCGTCGCGGGCGCGGGGTCGGGCAAGACCCGGGTGCTCACCCACCGGATCGCGTCGCTGCTGCGCGGTGGCGAGGCCTATCCGAGTCAGATTCTCGCGATCACGTTCACCAACAAGGCAGCCGGTGAGATGCGCGAACGTGTCGAGCAGCTCGTCGGTGAACGCGGGCGCGGGATGTGGATCTCGACGTTCCACTCCGCGTGCGTGCGGATCCTGCGTCGCGAGGCCGAGCAGTTCGGGTTCACGAAGGCGTTCACGATCTACGACTCCGGCGACTCCCGTGCTCTCATCAAGCGCCTCGTGAAAGAGCACGAAGCCGACGCTCTCGGGCTGACCCCCGCGGGCGTGCAGGGACGGATTTCCAAGCTCAAGAACGAACTCGCGGATGCCGAGTCCTTCGCGCGACAGGCGAACATGAGCGACCCCGCCGAGCGCCTCTTCGTCGAGATCTTCGGCGACTACCAGCGAGCTCTGCAGCGCGCCAACGCGTTCGACTTCGACGACCTCATCGCCCAGACCGTGTATCTGTTCCGCGCGTTCCCGCAGGTTGCGGATGTCTACCGCCGGCGCTTTCGGCACGTCCTCGTCGACGAGTACCAGGACACCAACCACGCGCAGTACGCGCTTATTCACGAACTCACTCGCCCTGTCACGGGGGCTGCAGCCGAGCCGTATTCCGTCGGCGGAATGATGATCTTCGAGCCCGACGAGGCTCCCGAACTCGAGGGTGCCTCGCTCACCGTCGTCGGTGACTCAGACCAGTCGATTTACGCGTTCCGCGGGGCCGACATCCGCAACATCAGCGAGTTCGAGCGCGACTTCCCCGGCGCGAAGGTCGTGCTCCTGGAACAGAACTACCGGTCGACACAGAACATCCTCTCGGCGGCGAACGCCGTCATCGGCAACAACTTCGATCGCAAAGACAAGAAGCTGTGGACGGACGTCGGGGCAGGCGATCCTATTGTCGGCTTCACCGGTTACTCCCAGCACGACGAGGCCCAGTTCGTCGCTGACGAGATCGAAGCCCTCCACCGCCGCGGCGTCGAGTACGGCCAGATGGCAGTTTTCTATCGCACGAACTCCCAGTCCCGTGCGCTGGAAGAGATCTTCATCCGCTCGGCAGTGCCTTACAAGATCATGGGCGGCACGAAGTTCTACGAACGCGCCGAGATCAAGGATGCCCTCGCGTACCTGGTCGCTGTGGCCAACCCCGCCGATGAGATGGCGGTGCGCCGCATCCTGAACAAGCCGCGGCGCGGCATCGGCGACGTCACCGAGGCGGCCATCGCCCGCTACGCGGCGGACCAGCAGATCACGTTCCGCGATGCGCTCGCCAACGCCTCGGCCCTCGGCGTCGGCCCCAAGATCCAAGCCGCGATCGCGCAGTTGGATTCCGTTCTCGCTGAGGCGAGCGCCCTGATGCTCCCGTCCTCCGGTGAGCTCCCGCCGCCCACCACGGTGGCCGAAGGGCTTCAGCTGCTTCTGAACAAGTCGGGTTACCTCGACGCGCTGCGCGCCTCCCGCGATCCGCAGGATGAAGCGCGCGTCGAGAACCTCGACGAACTCGTTGCCGTCACACGCGAGTTCGCCCGCAACAACCCCGACGGCACGATCATCGACTTCCTCACCGAGGTCGCCCTCGTCGCGGATGCCGACGACCTCGACGATGCGAGCGGGTCCGTGTCTCTCATGACGATGCACACGGCGAAGGGGCTGGAGTACGACACCGTGTTCATCACGGGCGTCGAAGAGGATCTCATCCCGCACCGCATCTCGGCCGGGGAACCGGGCGGACCGCAGGAAGAGCGGCGCTTGTTCTACGTCGGCGTCACGCGTGCTCGAGCGCGGCTCTATCTCACGCTCGCGATGACCCGAGCGCAGTTCGGCGAAGTGTCGGTAGCGATGCCCAGCCGGTTCCTGCAAGAGATCCCTGCGACGCTCATCGATTGGCGCCAGTCCCCGGGTGATGTGAACTCCCGTGGGGGTTCCCAGTCCCGCGCCCTCAATGCGCGGCCAGGGCGGGGCGGGTTCGGGTCTGGCTCGAGCGGCGGCAGCTTCGCGGGCTCCGGGCGATACGGCGACGCGCTCGTGCCGAAGTCGACCTCAATCGACAAGTTCGCCAACCGCATCCCGGCCAAGGTGCGCGACAACGGCGACATGGAGCTCGCGCCAGGAGATCGCATCCGTCACGACGACTTCGGCGAGGGTCGAGTGGATGCTGTCACCGGCGAGGGCGCGAAGCGCGTCGCGCATGTTCGTTTCGATAGCGCGGGCGCCAAGAAGCTCCTGATCAAGATCGCCCCGATCGAAAAGCTCTGAGGGTCGCGTCTGGGAGGGGGCGCCAGGACTTTCGCCCCTGCGCGCCACCCGTGGGCGCGCGTACGATCGCGATGACGGCGTGAGCGAGGGTGCACCGGCGCCCAGGGCCCACAGAAGGTCAGGCCCGCTGGCAGAAGGAGGCCCATGACCCTCGCGTCAGTCCTCACTGTGCTCGCCGATCACCCGGTGCTCGTGCTGTTCCTGGTCACGGGTATCGGCGCGGCGATCGGCCGCATCCGGTTGTGGGGGATGTCGCTCGGCGCCGTAGCCGTGCTCTTCACGATGATCGCGCTCACCGCCTGGGGCGTCTCCCAGGGCGTCACGATCGAGGTGCCCTCGTACGTCGGCGACTTCGGTCTGGTGCTCTTCGCCTTCAGTATCGGCGTCATCGCAGGGCCGGGGTTCGTGAACGCGCTTCGCACCTCGTATTGGATGCTGCTGCTCGTCTCAGCCATCATGATCGCTGCGGCAGCCCTGACGCTGGGCCTGGGGACGATGCTGGACCTGTCGCCGGAAACGATCGCCGGTGCGTACGCCGGCTCGGTCACGAGCACACCCGCCCTCGCTGCTACCGGGGGCAGCCCAGCAGCGACAGTCGGGTACGCGAGCACCTACATCTTCGGCGTCATCGGGGCGATGGGAGCCGTCGTACTCGCGCTTCGCCACAGTCGCACAGACGCTGACGCACCACCACGGATCGTCGACCTCGTCATCCGCATCGACACCGACAGCACCCCCACGATGACCGACCTCACGCGGCGGCACGGCGGCCGGGTGCTGGTCTCGCGCCTGCGTCGCCCCGACGGAGAGGTCGTCGTCGTGGGTCCCGACACGGTGCTCGAGAAGGGCGCAATCATCAATGTGGTCGGCCCGGAGCGGGTCGTGGCAGCCGTCACCGAGGAACTGGGGCATCCGTCGACGCTCAACATCACGCACGACCGCAGCCGACTGGACTACCGGCGGATCATCCTGTCGGACTCGCGCTGGTCGGGACGCACGATCGCGCAGCTCGGTGTCGCCGAGCGCTTCGGTGCGACGATCGTGCGGGTGCGGCGCGGGGATGTCGAGTTCCTCGGGACCCCCGACTTCGTGCTGCACCAGGGCGACCGGCTTCGTGTTGTCGCTCCCCGCGACCAGCTGCCCGCGGTCACGGCCTTTCTCGGCGACTCTGAACGCGGCATGGCCGACCTCAACCCCGTGGCTCTCGGCCTCGGTATCGCCGCGGGCATGCTGCTCGGCCTCATCGAAGTGCCGCTGCCGGGCGGATCGCACCTGTCGCTGGGAGCCGCAGCCGGAGCGCTGATTGTCGGCCTCGTGATGGGCAGGATCGGGCGGATCGGCCGCTTTGTGACGACGATCCCCAACGCCGCTGCCACCGCGCTGGGCGAGTTGGGCCTGTTGATCTTCCTCGCCTACGCCGGGTCGAAGGCGGGATCGCAGATCCTGCAGGCGATCGCGTCGGGAGAGATCGTCGCGCTCGTCGGGATCGGATTGGTCGTGACATCCTTCGCGATGTTCGGCACCTACCTGCTGGTGCGGCACATCCTGCACCTGGGGGGTACGAAGCTGTCGGGTGTCATCGCCGGCGCGCAGACGAACAGTGCGATCCTCGCCTTCGCCCAGGAACGCACTGGCCACGACGTCCGCGTCGCCCTTGGTTACAGCCTCGTCTATCCCACGGCGCTGGTCGTGAAGATCCTGCTCGCCCAGCTGCTCACGCTGCTGTAGTCCCGGCCGAAGACGGCATCCACGCTTACCGCGTTTCCCGAACTGTGACAACCCTGGTCCTGATCCACGCGCGACGTCGGTAGCCTCGAAGCATGGCTCTGTTCTCTCGACGCCCCGCAGCAACGCCTGCCGAGACGCCCGAGGGCGCCTCCGACGACACGACATCCGTTGACGACACGGGAGTCGCCAACGCCGCATCCGACGCC
>CEVI01100130.1_pt1 | contig 9824 bp, 12 predicted proteins | sample 531471 | NCBI WGS metagenome assembly CEVI01 (sample SAMEA2623513, study PRJEB7988) | marine metagenome | isolation source: saline water (ENVO:00002010), including
TTCACCCGGATCACGCCCGAACATGGACCGCAGCCGCACCGGACGACGCCCTCCAACTGGTCGGGCCGATGCCCGACGGCAGCCTCACAGTCGATCCCGTGCCCTCTTAACCGTCCCCTTTTCTGTGCGTTTTCGCTGACGCATTCCGTCCATTCCGGCTTACAGACAGCCTACTGCGCCCGCCCTACGCTGGGCGAAAACGGAGGTGCGCATGGGAGCGAACAGGACGTGGACGGTGATCGTGGAAACGCCGTCAGGAATGGAACAGGTGGTAGTGGTGCGGTATCCCATCCGGCCAACGGAGGATTTGGCCGCCGGCCTGGTCCGGCATAAGCTGGGCATGACCGACATGCCGGAGCAGTACCGGTACTGCGAGAACGCGAGCCTGAAAGCCCTTGAGGCGTCTGGCTACCGATTAAGAAACGTATCTGGAGCCTAGCAGCGAGGCACCGCATGGAAATCGAGACCCCAGAACAGGTAGCCGATAGGCTGGCCCACAGCATAGGCGATTTGCGAGAGCAGTCCGCCTTCAGGGCCAACATTGGCGACATGACGCCCGAGCGATTCGCGTCCGAAGTGGCCCATCTGCTAACGACGAAGCTGCAACCCAGCGCAACCATGGTGGTAATCCCCACCAGTGACGCCATGAGTGGAAAGCCACAGGAGTTTCTGTGCTACGCGGGGTCCTGGTCTGGCTCAGAACCGGGCAAATGATCCCTCACAAGCGCCACGAATTCTTCATCGGTGGAATACAGGTTCGCGCCGATCTGGCTCGCCGTGCCAACGATCTCCCGTAATGCGTTGTCGAGGGTTTTGCTCATTACCTTTTCTCCGTGAACTCGCCGTTGACTGCTGTTGGGGTGGCACGGAATCAGAACACGATCTTCATTCCACGCCAGTTGACCGCCGTTACCTCTCCCGAGAATGCCTGAATACGGTGCAGCCCCATATCCAGGTCGCTAGCGACCGTCTTTACCAGTGCGTCCATTGAAGTGTCCGCGCCGTTAACGGATATGTAGGCGCTCTCCACAGAATCCGCGCAATATCCCGTCACAGAAAACGTGCCGCGAGCCGCATTAAAAACGTACACCCCCTGCATAAGCAGGTCGCTAGAGTTCCCCTTAGTGAATTTCGATTGGATTTTGAATCCGTCCACAGGAGTGGCCAACTGCTCGGTTTCGTCCCAATTGACATCCGATTCAATAAACTGGTTAGCAAAATCAATTTGCTCGTCCCGAGCGACCCACATCACCGCCGGACAGATGGATGCAAACAGCAACTCGGCCTCGTATTTATGGCCCACGTCGCCGAAGTGAATGATATTTCCCGGCGCTTCGAAAATGGTATCCAGCATCGGGTACTGGGAATAGGTCACGAAATCGCGCGCGAATTTGTTTATATCCACTAGCTCCAAGCCCCACTTATCCGCGAGGTTGCGCTTGATTTCGTTGGCTACAGTCTCCACGTCCGGGCCGCTAGCTGTCCCGGTGAAGCTCGGTATAGCTGTTGGCTGAGTCGTCAGAAGGAACGGCTGGTAGCCATTTTCGAGGCACCAGATAATCAGCCCCTCAATATCGCGGTAAAAATTAGACGCAAACAGCGAGATGTTGGCGGTCCTGTCGTTAATGCCATGGGATATTCCGATCATTTTCGCGTCGGAGTACGCATAGCCCATAATCTCGTCTATGTTCGCGAGCGCCCATGTGGCGCGCTGCCCCGAAAATCCGGCATTGTAGATGCGGGCGTTAGAAAACCCGGTAGCTTCATGGATGATGGACTCAAGCACCGCCGGGTAGGAATTCGGGGTCACATAGTCGATAGTGAAATCATAGGGCGCGCTACGCGCGACATAGCCTGTAGTGCCGTTACCGGCGGTCGTGGAATCACCGAGCATCGCTATCGGGAACTTGTCCCCGTTCTGCCACGCATACCACGCATCGGCCAAGTTGTAAGCTCTTGCCGTCCGCTGAGTGATGCTGACAGCCGACTCAGGATCAACGTGAAGCCGCTTTAATCGGTAGCCGTGGGGTTGCTGTTCAGGCGAAACGGTCGGGCCTTCGTTCATCTGCAATTGGTCAGAGGCCAGATAGAACAGGTTGAACCGAACGAATCGGCAGTCTGAGGGCGTCGTGAATGTGTCGTCCCCAGTCCGGGAGATGTACGAAAGATCGTCCCGATAGAAAAAAGCCTGCTGTGACGGAGCCGCGCTGTACTCCGTAGAGGGGCGGACAGGGATGAAATTGGTATGATCAGTTGTCCCGCTCGCCGTTATCGTAACGCCGTCCGACATGCTGATCGCCATGCCCTCGACCAGTGTGCCGTCGTGATAATTGAGAAAGTCGGCGTCCTCAATATTTTCCGGGGCGACCTGATAGGTGTTGATGGCGTCAAACTGGATTGACCGCTCCCTGTACGCATCAGGGTAAATGGAGCGGGCCCTGGGGACCAGCTCGTAATCTTCATACGGGGACGGCGAAAATCCCTGCTCAAACTGCGTCTCCCCCTTGTTGGATGTGAGTATATCTATGCGCACATACTCGGAGTCAACCGGGGCGGTTGTCGTTGTCCCGGTAAACAATGAAACGAAAGATTTTGCCCCGTCGTAAAAAGCCCACTTATTCGTTGCAGTGCAAACATAAGCCACCCCCTCGACCACCGGGATAAACTCACTGACAGATCGCCCGGATGCTGAAAACTCCGCTCCTGTGTCGGACAGGGCCGTACCGTCTTTCGCCTTCGCGGCGTTAAACTTGTTTTTCCCTGGCGCGCCCCTGACTGTCGTTTCCAGCAACAGCTCGACCGGGGCGCTGCTCGGCGTCCGGCCCAGCGCAGTTGCCGCAGGCCCCGGGTCGTGGCGATAAACGATATAGATTTCGTTCGGCTCCGGGGAGGGTACGTTGAAATAGCCATCCTCCGATGTTGCGGCAAGGCCGGCAGCAGTGTCCGCATACACCGGAGCGCCGCCGGAGAGGCCATTCAGAAGCCCCTGGGCAAGATCCGCGAGCGCATCGCTCACCGTGCCGCCCTGGTATCCAACAAGGGCGGCGCCGTCAGTAGCCGCCAATGCCGGCTGCGATGCAAATCGACCGTCCAGGGCAGCCAGCACCTGTGCGCTTGACGCCTTCGACGGCTCAATCCCTTGCGCCTCCAGAATAGCGATCAGCTCGGCCTGAACCGCGTTCAACCAGTCGGCCGTGATATACGTGGCGCCCTGCCCTGTAGCCGGGTCGTACTCCTGAAACCGGCCGTCTTCCGTAGCGTTCTTCCCGTCGATTTTATGCATGGCGACCTCAATACTTAATGCAGGGGAGAAGGTTGTAGTTGGCGACGCGGGTTTCGGTTCCCGCCCCGGCGTTTTTCGTGCTCACCGTGTCCGTGTAGCCGCTGCCCACGGCTCTGTTGTTCAGCTCTGCGCCCTCGGCAATGCTGTCACCCACAGGGACGCCATGGGTGTGCTCCGGCATCTGGTCGGGCTGGAATTCGCCAGGCTCCCGTTCAGCATCGGCAGGGTCATGGGCGCGAACGTGGGCCTTGCGGGTAATTAGGTCCGGCACCCGGAAGGTGGTGGAGCCGTCGCCGGAGCTGAAGCAGCCTCGCCGGTCGGTCGTGCCGTCGCCCAGGTACTCTGCGTCGCTGACCACCTCAAAATAGGTCTGGGCGGCGCACCAGAGGCGCGGATAGTCGGCCCGCAGCAGTTCGTCGTCGTTGGCGATCAGGCGGCCGGGCGGCGGCAAGGTGGCCGAGTACCACTCGATCACCCCCACACCATCCAAATCCTCTTCGGACCAGGCGGCCTTATCGATCAGTTCCGGTCGGTTCTCGAACTGGGTCGCAACGCCGCCGCGCTCCAGCTGGGCCTCGCCCGCATCCATGTTTGTGTTGGCAACGATGCCGCAGTCAAAGGTGACCACCACAGCCACGCCGGTGGACAAATCGCCGGGGTTTTCAATCGGCAGGGTCAGGGTCAGCTCTTCGCCGCTGGAGGCAGACAGGGGCGCGCTCGCCGCGATGGTCACCAGGTCGCCGTCGAAATCATCCGCCGTGAGACACTTGTACAGCGTCAGGAAGACGTTCATCGGTGAGCCGCTGTTCTGGCGCACCTTGGCATGGAACACCACGTCATCGCCGCTGATATTGGCGCCGTCGCCGGAGGGCATGCGCCACATGATCTCCGCCTCGGATTCGCTGCTGTCGGTGGTGACGTTGTCCAGCCGGGCGCAGACGCCCGTATTGCCGAAATCCGCATCCAGGTGACGATGGAACGTGCCGGCCGTGGCGCTGCCCACCTGGGCAAAAATGCCGGACATCTCCCCCAGCGCCCAGCTATCGCGCACCGGAAAGGTGGCGCCCCTGGAGGCAAACCGGCGCGCCTTACAGCCGCCGTTGGTGAGCAGGTTCTTCGGGCCGCTATCGGTGCCCAGGGCGCTCACCGCGGATTCGAGATCGCGCACCCGGTCCTCAAGGTTGACGATGTTGTTCGCCACCCCGCCCCGGCTCCACTGGAAAGCGCCGTCGGCGTCATAAACGCGGACGGTGTAATCCTGATTGGGCATAAGGCTGAAGTCGGGCATAAGGCCGTAGGCGTCCGCCTCGATGACGTACCCCAGAGGGATTTCCAGATCATCCGGGGCGTAGACGTTCGACGGCGTGTCGGTTTCGTCCTCGTAGAACTCCATCGTCCCGCCGGGCAGCAGGGTGCCGTGCTTGTCGCGGAGGAAGTACCCGTTCAGCGGGTTGTCCAGGCGTGAGGGCATTTTCAGGTCTCCAGAATCGAAAAAGCCCGCCGAGTGGCGGGCTGTGCTGGTCGTATGGTCAGGTGATCGGGTTCACGCTGTGTGGTAATTTGCTACGAAAAACTAAAGGACGAAGGCATGGATAACGACTGGTACGGCGTGGGGGTAAAAATCACCTTCTGGCTCGTGTTTATTGGGGCATGGATATATTGCATCGCCGCATACGGCTTTCTTCTCGGCGTCGGCCTAGGGTGGCTCCCCGCCGCCATTGTTGGCGCTATAGCAGGGATTTTGTGGCCACTCATCGCCCTGGCCTTCGCCGGGATTCTTCTGTTGATCCTGACGCAATAGAGGACCTCCATGAGTCAGCTCGACATCATATTCCTCACCGGCTGCGCGGTCGCCTCCACCTTTTTCCTTGGGATCATCGCTTCCTGCGCCGTCAAGCAGAAAAATGCCATAATGGCCATTCATCGCATGATTTATAATCTCGTCCACGGCGAATTCCCGCCGGAGGGGTGATCATCTGCCACAGGGGCCCTTGCTTGATGACCAGTACGTATTCCTTGCCATCCATCTTGTTCTTGCTGCTCTTCGGCCTTATGGGCTGCTCGGAGAAGGCGCAACGATTCGCGGCTATTGCCGCTTTTGGCGGCGGAGCACACCACGTCAACACCTTTGACACGCATTTGGCATTTGGGCTCTGCGGGGCAGTTAAAGGCGGCGCGATCGTTTCTCAAGATGGAACTTTTCTCGGACGCCTGACCTCAGAAGCTGATCGCGACTCAGTTTTTAACGAATTTGGCCCCTACGGCAGTGAGTTTTCGGACACAAGCATTTGGAATGAGTTCGGCCAATACGGCGGCGAATTCAGCGAATATTCACCATTTAATGAATTCGCCGCCCACCCCCCTTTGCTGATTATCGGAGGCCATCCGGCGGCGCACCTTTCCGTAAGCGAGATCGGCGCATCGGCTGTGCACCCCTACGATCTAATGAGGTGCAGGTATTAACATGAACGCAATTAATGACTACGCTCCAGTGTACGGGTGGCTGGCCCTTGTCGGCATAGTGCTGATGTTGGCTACAACCATGCTTATTGCTTGGCTGGTGGCCTCGATTGTCCATCCTCGCGTACAGCAAGGAAGCCGACAACAGAAAGTGGCCAGGCTTTGGTCCAGGGTCCTGGCCTTTCCTGTGGAGATCATGGCGTACGCTGTGCCCGTGCTGGCCTTCCTCTTTTTCCTGGTGGCCACCACAATGATCATCTATCCGATCCTCGGAATGACCTGATCGTTAGTCAGCATTTTTTAGCAGTTGACGGATCGTAGCCATTGCACTCTCTTCATTGATGCCTCTAGCGTGCTCAATGGCCCGCCCGGCCGCCTCCACAATCATTCCCTTGCTGTCTCCTTGCAGCAGGCCTGTTGCCGCCCTGCGAGCGCCTTTTTCTACCTCGCCCTGAAGCGATGTCCGCGCCGCCGGCCCGAATACGCGCTCTAGCTCATCAACAAAAAGCGCTTGCGTGACGACATCATCATCGAACGTCTGACCATATTTGCTCGCCGTGGACTGCAGTTGCTCGATAGCATCGATGAGTCGCACTCTTGACTGAGCGTTACTCATGAGCCGTCGCGACAGCGTGCCAAGGGCCTTATCGGCATTATCGGAAGCAAGATCAATGGTGCTCCCCGCAGCCTTCTGAAAGGCATCCATTGCCCCGATGGTTTCTGCATACTCAGTGTTTACCTGGTTGTACTCGGGGAATTGCTGATCCAGCAAGCCATCAAGCTGCCGTCGCAGCTTTTTGGCGGCAGTTTCGGTTTTACCTGACAGGCCTTCCGCTGACTTCCCGAAGCTCACCTGCTCATCAATGAATTTTTTCATGCGGTGAACATCGTAGGCGTCAGGCGCCTCGGTGTTGCGCAATCGACCAACGAGGCGGCGCAGGAACTTTTCGGGGCCGTCCAGGCCTTCAATGGTGGAGCCGCGAAAATCTAGCTTTCCGTCCGCGATCTTTACGCCCAGGTCGCTGTCAAGAGATCGAACAAAGTCGTCCATCACTCCGCTAACATCTACCGGCTCGCCTTTTAGGCCTTTCGCGACAGAATCCAGCCGATTCCCTGCTCGTCGGTTCACTCGTTTAACTGCGTTGAAGCGCTCGACCAGAGAGTCCCCCACCACGTCGCTTGGACGATTTAGAACCGAGAACCGCTGATTCCCTTTCCCTCGCTGGATAATCCCTAGCATCTTGCTCATCTTTTGCCGGTCGGCTGGCTTTGAACCCTTGATTGCGGCGACAACGCCTTCATCAACGCCCTGCCGGATCGCTTCTTTTGCTGTTGGGTCGGCAATTAACTTGCCGTGCCCGTCCAACATGTATTTTGCGGTTTCATTGTCCGTCGATCCGCGGGCGACCTTCTCGGCAATAGTCTTTTTCAGTGCCGACCGCTTGCTCATATTGCGGAGCATGGCGCCGACGCCACCCTCCAGAATTGAGGCACCTGCGCCTAGACCGCCTGCGATAGCGGCATTCTGCCCCATTTCAACACCACTGATGTCGGCCCCAACCATGTTGGCTGCAGCATCCGTCGCCGCAGATTGCGACGCTGCGCCGCTACCCGTCAGCGCTGTCCGCCCCGCCAGGCCGGATCGGGATATGGCGCCCCCCACCCCGGGAATTGCTTTGGCGGCTCGTCCGGCGCCCAGGAATCCGCCGACTTGGGCGGCTGTGGTCGCTATGTCTCGGCCGCTTACGCCTGGACTGTTGAGATAGCCCATCTTCTCGGCGCCGTCCGGGCCCTGGTAAACCAGAACCGCATTCCCAAACGGGTCCTCCTCCCAGCGGTGAGGCACGCCAGCAGACTCCAGCTGCTCATCCCAGATATTCCTCTGGGCCTCATCATCGAAGGTAAGAAGCGTGCCGGCAGAGACCCTGAAGTTCTCCGCTCGATTTTCGCCGGTGAACGGGTTGCCGAATACATCATCAGCATTCAGCTCGGGCAGATCAGGCACGGTGCGATCGCCTCCCGTAAGGAAATTAATCGGGCCACCTCGCCCCTCCTGCTTGGTTTGCTCAACCGCCTGCCTCTGGGTCTCTGTCAACGGTAGCCCTGGGTCGGCCTGAGCCGTTTGATCTTGTTGCTCGCGCTGCATGCGTCGGTACTCAGTCCCCAGGCGGCGAACATCTTCTGCATTGCCGGCCCTGTCCGCTGCCCGAATGCCGCGCTCAAGCTGTTCCAACGTCGCCATTACTCAACTCCGTACTTGCTCAGGATGTCGTCCACGCCGGACCCGCCCCCGCCGCCACGCCCGCGCTGCAAGTCCATCCACTCGGCGACCGAGTTGCCGGGCCGGCCCAAGAACGTCGCCGCCTCTTGGAGGTAGTTCGCCAACTTCTCTTGGGAGGCTTTTTTACGCTGGAGCCAACTTTTAAGTTCGGGGCCATCCAGGTTTTCAGGCAGGGCAGTGCTGAGAGCAAATCTCAGCTCGGCCTCAGAGAGCGCCCCAAACGTGGTGCTGTTAATGACGTCCAGGCCCATGCGTCCTTGCAGATTGTCCAGCTGGACGGAGGCGCTTCGAATGCTGGGCAGCCTGGACATGACTGGGCCTGTTCCCGCCCCCTCATCGATCAAGCGAATGGCCTCATCGATGTTTGCAATGCTGCCTTTGACTTTACCCAACTGATCGAACATTTGCCCGGATTGCTCAATTGCTTGCTTCCCGGCGGCCTTGGAGCCCTCTGCTGCCCCGCCGAGATTTATATCTGCGCCAAGAGTGCCCTCCCGTCGCGCCCCGTAGATATTCCGTTGGTTGCTGACCTGGTAATCGCGCGCGGCGCGCACAGCGTCTGCAGCCGCCTGACCCGACAACACCTCACCGGTTGGCGACCACACCCTTGGGCCAGCCTCGGTAGATTGGATAATAGTGCCGTCCTCGAGGATCTTCTGCGCACCAACATTGGGCGCTTCATCCTCCAGAGCCAGGGTCGCAATATTGCGCGCCAGCCGGTACGCCCCCGACTCAAATTGTTCCGGCATGTCCGTATTGCTCGGGTCCATCGATATAAGTTTCTCTCGGGCCGCCATCCACTGTTGTTGCTGCGTGGCTGGATCAAGCTGCTCAAAATCAGGGCCAAGAGCTGCGACGAAGGTGCGGGCGTTGTCGATTTCGCCCGCCATCGCCCCGGCGTTGATCTTCTGGTCGCCCAGCGTGACGCCCTGTTCACCTTTCTGAATCGCCAGCTCATCCATCCGGTTTTGGTTGCTGATTTCGGTTGGCCGATTCTCGGCGCTCAGCTCCAGGAGACGATTTCTGCTCTTCTGCGCATCCCAGTTTTGGCGCTGGTCTACGCCGCGAGCATAGGGCTCGGCGCCAAACACGGCGGCCGTGCCGAAGCCGGCCAGATCAGACAGTGACGCCATTTCAACCTCCCATGAATTGACCAAAGGCCTGGCCCAGGCTGTTGCCCAGGTCAGCAAGGGCATTCGCCCGACCCATGTACATGTTCCCCTGGCTCTCGCCGCCCATCAGCGCCAAGTTGGCAAGGTTGTTGGCCGATGTCTGGCCCGTTCCCACAATCTGCCCTGAGGCGTTAAACCCCTGCTGCATCAGATTTGCGAGCTGGTTCTGGGTGTTGTTGAAGGCATTGAAGTCGCGAGAATAAGCCGCCTGACCCTCCTGCGAGGCCATGCCTTGCGCGTAGCCAGTCAGGTCTTTCAGGGTTGCGCCGGAAAGCAGATTGCCACGGGCTGCCGCGCTGTTCTCGAGCGTCTGCTGGCCCTGCTGAAGGCGGAATTGGTAGCCCGGATCGTTGACCAGATTCGCCAGCGTGTTCTGGTAGGTCGGCTGATTGCCGATATTGCCCTGATACTGGCCCAGGGCCTCAGTGCCGGCCTGCGCGTACGGCGTGAATTGCTGCTTCGCAAGGCGCATCTGGCGCTCTTGAAGGGCCGTTGCCTGCTCAATGGCATCAGCCATCGCATCCGCGCTTTTGTTTGCGCCATAGATGCCTGCTGCGGCAGAAAATAGAGACATGTCTTCACCTCACGGGGTTTCGAGGGCCTGAACGCGCTGTTCCAGGTCCTCAAT
>CEVI01226242.1_pt1 | contig 9694 bp, 11 predicted proteins | sample 531471 | NCBI WGS metagenome assembly CEVI01 (sample SAMEA2623513, study PRJEB7988) | marine metagenome | isolation source: saline water (ENVO:00002010), including
CAGCTTAATAAGAGCAACTATCTATGGCGGATTCATGCGCCGAAGACACGCTTTACACCTGATAGAAACAATCAACCCCGAACGTTATAACAACACCACTAACTTTGGACTCTCAATTGATTACAAAAAGACCGAGTGGGAACTATCACTGGACGAATGCATTGCGCGTGCTAACGCTCTCATGAAAGACAACCCTGATACTACGGTTAGCGTCTTCGAACGGCGTCAGGGTGGAAGCAGCCGGATTACAAAATGTCGCAACACCACCCTTATTCTTAAAGCGAGCAAGCAACCTACTCCTTGCTATTCCTGCAATGGTAAAGGCACACAAAGCTCTACTCACGGAGCGGACTTTCCTGATGAACCATGCGGACTTTGTCACGGAGATAAGCACTATTTCAAGCAGCCGGACACCCCGATCAAACTACCCCGATTAAGCAGACATTGATACATGTAGCGCCCACTTTGGGCGCTATTCTTTCCTACTTGAGCCACCAGCAAATAAAACCCTATGCTCGCTATCATTAAGTGGCTTATTGGAAAGTATGTATCGCTTTCCATCCAGCCTTCCCTTTAATGCTTTCACAAACACCCCTACACCTTCACCAATTCAATAAAATCACTGCCATAGGTCGTTAAGTCCACCACCTCCTGATGCTCATCCTCACCGGATGTATCATTTAACACCTCACACCTACAAGGCCAAGCCAGACACTCTGAACCATTACAATTTTTCTCGCGCTCATTCATGCAATACCACTTCCCAAAATTTACTCTTAGACGATAAGCCTTGTTCTCATACCCGTATCCTACATATTAACTCAATAACACAACAAATGAGGACAACATGGATTTAGAACGTTCATTGCGACTGGAAGGCGAACTCGTTGCGTATACAGATGAGATCGTTAAACTTACCGCACTACCAAACGATACAATCAACATCATCAGAGCTGACGCCTTAGCTCTCAAACAGAACTTTGATTTACTTTTGTCTGACCGCAATGATCACATCATTGAAGGCTATGCAATGTTTAAAGAACTCTTTGCGCATGATAAATGCTATTTGATTGCTGAAGGCCTGGATAACATTGTTAACGCAATCGGCTACCAGAGCACTATACTAGTGCTAATTGATGACGAAGGTAATGATGCGCACTATCTCGTGCAATTTAACGCCAACGAACAGGACTGGTACATCGACGCTTATGGATTATTCTCATCGCTGGATACCATCAAGACGCGTTACAAAAACACAAACATCGTTGAATGCAAACCTTGCGACCCGAACGATGAAAACTTTATGTTTTACGAGCAATACAAAGACCGCTGTACTGGACTTTATGACTCAATAGAGGCCAGTGCACAGAAACACCACAATATCGATGACATTGGGGATATTATGGATTTTCATGACCTCTTTCTCTATCAAAGTGGTTATGATGTTATTTCTCGACTACCCTTTAAGGTTGCGTAATGCAACCTTCTTCTTTTCAAACTTACAGATAACCTTCGAGCAAATACCTTCCTGTAAAAAGGTCTTTTTGTTCGTCAGTTAGAACACTTGAACTATCAATTGTTTCTATAAGATAAGAATCTGATAACAATCTTTTTACCACCTCCTTCGCGACTGTTTTATCTCTGCCAATTGCATCTTCAACTTCATCTAACTCTATCGCGGCATCATGACAAAAATATTCATCAAAAACATGATACAACTCTTTACGCCCTGAAACCCCAATCATTAAAACTTTTTTGTCGTTTTCAGTTAGACTACTGCCAGACGAACTCATATCAACAATATACTTAAGGTAAGAATCAGTTACGTTATGTATTTTATGGGTATCTTTATACAGTTCAATTTCTTTGGAGATGTTTGGGAATTCTGCCAGCAGCTTTTCTCCCCATACCACCACTTCTGGCGTCGAATCGAAAGACGTTGTCATTTCTGTAACCATCCATGCCAAGCGCTCTCTTTCTGACTTATTCACTATCCTGCCTCCTCATCATTAGCCGGAAACAATATAGCACGCATTTGGTCTTTGGTTAGCTTGCCAAGGCCATACCTGGCACGAAGCGTGTTTAACCCTTTCATAGAGAAACCTACAGTAATATCCCCATGCTCATCTTCCATTGGCAGCTTGATATTCGATACCGGATCTATTCTGCCCAATACCGCATTTCCTTGGTAATTAGCAAACCCCATAAACTCCATGTCATAGGGCAGCGATTTCCGCTCAACACCCAGTAACTGCGCCACGCCAAATGCATCGTGCGGATTAAATTCTACCTGCAAAACAGCCTTCTGGCCTGTTATCGGACATAAAATCACATGCTCCCCTTCAACCCGCCCAACGAGTTGATTTCTCAATGCGCGTGAGTAATGGTCGAACTTATACCGCCCATTATTGATGAGACGGTAATGCACACTTCTTTTCGTATTCAAAGAAAAACCACCAAAACCTTTCAAATTAGGGTATTTGGCGATAAACGCTACATCTTCATCCTTCACTTTGTAATATTCACGAGAAAGACTAGCCACAACCTGCATAACCACATCAGAATCCAGAAAGGCTTGCTTATACCACTGCAAACGGTCATTTTCTTCACGATTGTACTTATCATAAATGTGAGCCTTCAAAATCTCCGCTTTTGTACTTCTCATTTCGAAATATTGGTCTGCCTCAACCTCTTCTCGGGTTCCAAAGAGATCGCTGTTTACTCGTGGTATTTCAACAGTCTTTACATCCACACTCGACATCAATCCCCGCCTGTAACACACCTCTGGCAAAGGCATCACCAACGCCTCATTATCTTCATTCACTAAACTGTACTGAGATAACTCCTTCTCGTACCGCTTTTCAAAAACACAAATCGGGTAAGGCTCAGCAACATCGTGCCCAGCTGCTGCCTCCTTTTCTTTGAATGAATCGAAAGTCACTTCCCCTGCATTAGTTGTGGCTATTTCAATAAGCCGAGGCTCATCGCCTGAGACAACCAATCCCATTCCGCCCTTGTTAGGCAGCGCAAGTGATTTAGATGTGTGTAGAAGTGGGTACTGAGGCTTCTTATGCAACTCTTCGTTAACCAACTCAAGCATCAGGTAAAGCGGTATCAGACGCTCATGTGATAAACCACTGATTTGACCGATATGACCTAAATGGCGTCTTTGCTCATCAATCAAAGCCAGCTCTTTGCCATCTTTTTTCTTAAGGAAACGATCTGCAATAATTTCAAAATCAAACAACTCGTAAGGAAACACGCTCATTTCTTGTCGACTTATATTCGCCCTGTCAGTACGCAGTATGTTTGCCTGCCCAGGAAATGACTGATGCACCTCATCAGAAAAATAGTAAACATTGGTGCCGGAACGCACTATCAGTGCGAAGTATGAGTTGGCAACGCGCCCTGTGTTGATAACGGCCACCAGCGACATACCCTCAGGCACAATTTGCGCAACATCAAAAATATTCTGGCGGTGATTAACTGAAATTATATTGTCACACAAACTTACAGGCGGGATATTAGCACCATCACCCTCTATCAGCGTCATCCGCTTCAACTTACCAAACGCCTTATTTGCAAATGACTGCTCGCTCAACAGACTTTCTACCAACTGCCCACGAAACTCATCACTGGGCGTTTCAGAAGATAACAGCTCAATCGCTGCCTCTACACGCTCAGCTACACTATTCAAGTCAGCTGTCATTTGAGACTCACGCATCACCTTCCGAATATCTTTGTACTGGGCATGTAACAGAATCTCTTCATCCAAGTCATCTAAAGAATAACGAGACGCGGCACCAAAAGAGCGTATAGATTTAGTTAAGGCCGACCACAAAGCCAACCCAGTCGGGTCGTTTTCAACAGTTATCAACAAGTCACGAAAATCACCCCAAGACGGCTTTTCACCCGACTCTATCGCCTCGGCTAATTCTCTACTAATGTGCTTCGTGTAGAAATCTAACACCTTTTTCAAATCAGGATTAAAATTGTCTAATTCAATAATTGCCATAACGCCCTCTTTCGCTGTCCTCGAAACAGCCTACCTGTAAAGAATGTGAATATACAAAGTTAATGGAAAACAGATTGCAATCAAGGAATTTTGGAAGTTACAGCATTTTTATTTGCCACAAACAAACCTACCATAGAAGATGGTTACTTATATTTGGAATACTATATGGACGGCGGGAAAGCAAAAATCATAAAATATGGAATACTAACCATCTCTGCGATAACTCTACTACTCGCGATGGGCGCATTTTGCGTTGCACACATTCTATTTTCACTTGGTATTGGAATATCACTACTTATAACTATCGCTACTTTTGTTTTCATTGGCGCACTACTGACCAACTGGATATTCTAGAGCGCCTACAACATTGTAGCACTAACGCTACTCTATCTTTTTCGATTTTGCTTGCTCAGCATAATCTTCCACCCATTTTGGTATCTGATTAACAGGTACAGCCGGACAACCCTGCCAGTGCTCTGTAGCTTTCGCAATAACATTACCCAAACTTTCTCGACAATACAGGCAGGTTTGATTCCCATAGTAGCCATTGAAAACAGTTTCTATTGGATGCTTTAGGTTTTCTTTGAGCATCAAAACCAATGGCACAATTTCGGAAATTTGTGCTTGCAATCCATCCGCACGACGGCGCTCCCTATTTCTATCTGCTGTCATATCAATCAACTCTACGACACCTGCAAGCTTTTGATGTTCAACATTTGCCATATCTACACAAACCTCAACACCGTCTTCAGCGTCGATTTCTTTTGAGTACGCAACCCCAAGCGTATGAATAAATAGAGCGCTACTACCATCAACCCGATCATGCGCCTTAGAGAAAGCAATAAAATCTTCCACCCCCTTTTTCTCATGCGCTTTACGCAACAGATCTATGTAAGACCTATATTCATCAGCGTTAAAACACACCCTTTTTTGCAATGGATACCCCACCCCATCTAAGGCGACGCCTGCAACTTCATTATACTCATCTCGCTCAGCTTTGTATTTTACGGCACGACTGTGCTCAACCTCTCCATACTCTGCCAAGGATGCACGCTCCTTTTCCAACGCTGCAATTCGTCCCTTCAAGAATTGCACTTCTTTTCGCAACACCTCCTCACCTTCCAGGCCTTTACCTTGCTGCTGTAAAGTTTCCTGCTCTCTTTTTAAATCACCCAAAACACTGTGATCGTACTTACCTAACTGAATAACTAAATTTTCATTAACCCGCCTTAACCTTTTTATTTCACTGATAGCCGCGCCTGCTGTCTCTACATCAACTTGTCCGGCCATGAAACTATCAATTAACACAACTTCACCATCCTCTTCCGAGGGAAACGGAATCCCCGTCTTATTCAGCAACTGATCACTCATTCTTTACTATCCTCACTTTCATAAAACTCGCTCATACAATTAAAACACCACCCTTCGCCTTCAATTCGCTCTTCCTCTTTACAGACATCACAAAGACTCCCTATCTGCGGCTCTTTAACCTTACCACCTTTAATTGACTGTATAATTTTCTCAGCAAGATGATATGGTGTCCAATATCCGTCATACATGGGCACCGTTATAGGTTGACTATTCCCACACCATCTTACCCCATACCGAGGCAAACCTCCTCCCTCTGGAGGCCTTGGAGGCAACCTCGGAACAGCTCCATGCAATTCCGACAACCTAGTGCGTAACTCTTTTACTTCGGCCATATATTCGAACAAAAGCCTCTTCGTCTTCACTGCCCCGAAAATCTGCAACAACCCCCTACATTCCTCACACACATCCTCGTCTTGGTGTATTCGCACTATTCTTTCAGACATGCTCGCAATATCGTTATACGCCACTGTGCACGAACACACTTTCAAATTTCTAATTTTCAAAAAACACCTTTCCAAACACTTTTAAACATAAATTACACTGTATATCATAAGGTCGGTACATCAAACAGTCATAACAACCTTATACAACATCTTGTTGTAACGCTCACGTTTTCTTGCTAGTGTGCTAACTATCGATGTGCTTGGTAGCGTAATCGACACCCTTAGGCCGCTTTTTTAAAAGCGGCTTTTTTTGCGCCACAACAAAGTAAAAAACTAACCCACCTTTCAAATATCTATTTTTGTAAACAACCTGTTGCTATCATTTTTCTCTTTTTTAAAGGCGGAAAACATGAGTGTTTTGGAAAATAAAAAGTCATTCTTTAAATGGCTTATAACGTTAATACTTGGTGCAACGTCCTTCTACATTTGCATAGTTTGCAACGCAAGCTATCCCGTTGCTGCTATACATTTAGTTTCAATTATCTTCTTGGCATTTGCGCTTGCGTTGAACATTGATGATTGCAAACCGCTTCCCTATTTCACTACGCTTTATATCCTTTTATCGTTGCTATTCTCCACCAGCATATATGTGTATGAGTCAGAATCACGCATAGATTCACCTATCACTGGTGCTTCAGGCTTTATTCTAGGCAAACCGTTCGATAGATCTTTTGCCTCTGAAAACCTAACCTACCTAGGTAACGAAAATAACTATTTCACCTTCATTGATTTGAGCAACCCCCAACTGTCAGTCTATGTACATGTAGATCACAACAGTTTAGTCTATAAGATTGAGCACTCATTTGACTTTTCTTCATACGAGCCACCACAGCGAATGCACCTCACAGAAACCCTAGAGTTAACGGTTCTCAAAAACCACAACGCCTCCCACTCCGCATTTTGGTACGATGCCGACATCTATGATGGTGAAAACTCAGTAGACATTGATTTAGGCCTAACACTCAGCAATCCTATAGTGACATACACCAATCAATCTTTAGAAAAATCCCACAATACTTTTTTAGACGATACCGACGTTGTCGCGCTTAAGAAAAAACTCAACTTTATGACGAATACTAAGCACTAGAAGAGTAACCCTCAAAAAAACAAAAGCCGCTTTATAGCGGCTTTTTCATTTTCATAACATTCTACCGATTTTCGCGCTAGATACCCCAATAACAAAAACAAATATAACGAGGATTTCAGGTTGAAATCTTCAACTCAACAAAGGCACAGCATAGATGAACTCTTACTAAGCAATTTTACTATTGTCGCATAAAAAATTGCCATCGCTAGTCGTCACCATAGTGCGTGTGGGAGAAAAACCCCCTTCCAGCCATCTTTTCTAAAAACCCAACCCGTAAGGTATCGCTTGCAACCGCCCTGATAATCATTAATTTTAAAAATTGAACTATCACACATTTGCAGACTAAGAGGCTTATATGTTTAAAAAATTTCTTTCAATTTTCTTTACGCTTACGATTGAATCTATACCTGCAACACAATCAGAGCAAGATGGTGAAGTCAGTTACAATCTGTCTTTTAACGGATATCAACTCACAACGTCTTCAATTTTAGCTGGCTCAATTTACGTGTTTTGTACTATTCTATTGTAAACCTGAACTATAAGGTTGGTGAGCCATGGCAACCCACAAACACTTCGCTTTTTTTGAGAGCAGGTTATAATCAAGTAAGTAGTAAAAAAGGCCTTCCATCCAACGGCCTTTTTTACCCTACCCGTACGCTCTTTCCATTTTGTCTGCGCAATACTATTATGTTAGCCAACACTAAGGAGTATAATGTGAAGCAGCCATCTATCGACTTTTCATTATTGACCGAAACTCGCCATCTTGTGGCACAACTTCCATCAGCCAGCATGAGAGTCCTTTCAAAACAACTCACTCATGTACGCAACCTACTTACCGAAAAAGTTCTGTGCTCACAGAGTGGCAACCAATCCACTTCCTATAAAGGTATAACTTTCACTTTTTCTGACCTTGATGAAATAAACAAAGAACCACTCGGATTCGGAGCACAAAGAACCACCCCCGCAGGAGCAAAGAAAATAGTAGAAATGTATGATGCCGGACTACTTTTCACTAAAGCAAACGCGAAGAAGACACCAGTTACGACACCTAAAACTGTTCTTAATTACATCAACAGCGAAGAGCATCTCGTCAAAGCGACTGTGAAACGAAAACAACAGGAAGACAACTACGTTAAGTGGTACAAGGCCGCGTTAGAAAACCCTGACATAGTCCCTGAAAGCAAACTTAACTATTCGTTTCTCAATCAATTCTTTTTCGACAAACTTGGAGCTTGTTCCAATGTGCAAACTTTGCACATTGGGGGTATTTTGATGACCAAAACAATTCAGAGATATACTTCTAACTCCAGAAAAAGCGCTGATTATGCTGTTTCTATTTCTTACACAGACAAAGACGGAAACTCAATTGTGCATGAAAAAACGAGTTCGTATGAGAATAACAGAAAGAATGATGCAGAACGCAATTGGGGACTTCCAGCCAGTCGCGGTTACAAATAACTGATGACCACATCATCTGAACTCTCCACCACAAAGGTTAGCTAACACCAACCTCAGTGGAATTGTTGATGGTAACAGGAATTACAGTCTATCTTTCGATAATATTTCAACCTGAAATCCACGCTCCAACATAACACAAATACACCCTACAAAAACATTTACTTAACTACACAACTCATTAATCTTAATAGAACCCAAACTACTGAGACAACATCATGAATAAGCTCGCGCTTCGCTACACACTAAACCTGTTCGCCAAACTTGTAGGTAAAGAACACCTTCCCACGATACTAAATTTTACCAATCACACCACGAACAAAAAAATGAGTCGCGATGAGTACGAGGAAATACTTGGCGAACCAACCTTCAAGCCAGATTCAAATTGTGTCAATGGTTTCTATCTTTTCGATGAAAATCATCCAGTCTTTAAAACACTAGAAAAAAACACAGTCGCTTTATTCTTCATTGGACATTACAACCCAGATGGCGGCTGTGTTAGTGAATTCAAATACACTTTCGAGATGAAGAATGGCCGTACAGTAAGGCGCTTACATGTTTACGATCAAGCTGCCGCACTACTCGGCTCAATGCCTGAATTGATTCAATATCTTGCTGAGCTTGGTGACAAAAACATTTCTGTTTCAGATTTTAGAAAAGGACTCGCTGATATTGGTCTCAAAGATCTCACTCAGTAACTTCTAGTCTTATTAGCTCTGCATGAAAATGACACATAGTAAACTTTCACAACAAAAACCTATATAAACTACATCTTACTAAGATTAAGCCAACAACGTTGGCTTAACAAACCCACATCAACATCGAGTTAACACATGAAAAAATTATGCATATTCGCGCTATCATTATTTTGCTCTATCGCACTAGCTAACCAAAACAGAGTTATACATTATTCAAATGAATCTATTGAAGGACAAGAAAACTTCTTTTTAATTGGAACACAAAAAGGCAGCTACACAGTGAAATCTTGGCAATTCGATATGAACAAATCAACTTGGGACGGCAACAGCGAACCTCGCTTAACAATAAGAGAGGCTGTCAGCAAAGCATATAGTTATTTTAACAAAACAACAGCTGAGCTTGGCGTGAAAGATGTGCAATTTAAACCAGCTTTCAGTCGCGAGGGCACAACCATCTGGTACTACCTCGTAACGCTTACAACACTACCATACCAATTTGACTCTGATGAATTTGAAATTGCTGTCTTACTAAGCGGAGAACTACTTGAAGCAAAAGGAAAGTAACAACTTATTTTACAAACTAATATGCCGAAGACAAAAAACGAACCTTTAACAATTTTTGGAA
>CEVI01024101.1_pt1 | contig 9525 bp, 14 predicted proteins | sample 531471 | NCBI WGS metagenome assembly CEVI01 (sample SAMEA2623513, study PRJEB7988) | marine metagenome | isolation source: saline water (ENVO:00002010), including
CAAGACAGCAAAGTGAAGCGTTTACTGCGCCAAGCAACCTTGCGCTTAGAGGCTCACGCCAGCCGATTGGAATATCGTGCAGAGCGCGGCCTACGTAAAGATAAAGTCGCCACACTATTAAGCGGGCAATACTTACATCACGCCCACAACATTATCGTTACAGGCGCAACGGGGTGCGGTAAAACCTACCTTGCTTGCGCATTAGCCAGGCAAGCCTGTGAACAACACCACACAGCGCGATATTACCGACTTGGGCAACTCCTTGATGAACTGAATATCGGTCACGCCGATGGCAGTTACCGACAACAGCTTGCCCAACTGGCTAAGAAAAAGCTACTCATCCTAGACGACTGGGGAATGGAAAAACTAAGCGCAAGGCAAGCCAATGACTTACTTGACGTTATGGAAGAACGGTATCAAAACACCAGTACTATCATAGCAAGCCAACTGCCAGTTACCGAGTGGTACAAACTCATCAGTAACCCCACTGTTGCAGATGCACTACTCGACCGTTTACTGCACAACAGTCATCGAATTGAACTGGCTGGCGAATCGATGAGAAAACTAGACCAATCCGATCACTTAAGGTAAAACTGGCAGGGATGAAAAAGAAGAAGAAAAGCGATCGGATAAAACCGAAACGACCGATCGGATTCACCGAAATACGCAATTAGGGAACTTTTCAGCCCATAAGATACATTACAACTGCAGGCGTAGCGATGTGGATAAAATCAAGATGAAGTATAGAGCTGCAATTGAAGAGCTGATGTATAAATCAGGAAATCGCACTTAACAAGCAAAGGCAACGGACGCCCAAAAGCGGCGCTCGCTGCTTTTGGGCGTTAGGTGGGGAAGATCAGTGAGTAATCAAGAATGGAGCTAATGCAACAAATTTGGGATTCCTTCAAAGATTCTTGGATTACATACGTTCTAGCGGCCGTGGGGTTTGTTGTTGGTCTGGCAAAGTTTCTCGATGCTATCAAGAAAATTGGGGGCCACTGGAGCGACTTTAAAGTTAAATGGTCTGGTCAAAAAATATCTGACCAAAATCTGAAAGATGAATCAAAGGAAATCGCTCAGAAAATTATGGAGCTAGTAGAAAGCAGGCAAGCTGGCGAGCCCCATGTTGATTTCAATGATTTTCAAAACACAACAAATCGAATGATTCGGCACTCCCAAGAAACTCAAAATCTTTACGCTAAGGATTATGCAGGAAAGGTGCATGCTCTCAGAGATGAATTTTTAAAGCGCAGTTTACAAAATGAGGACCTGGATAGGTTCTATCAACATCCAACAAATTACCTTGGCTTAAAGGCCTTGGCAATTGGGCTGGCAGCACTTTCTGAACAACTAAAAGTCACCTAACAAAGTGCTGCTAGGGACAAACCTACGCTGCGCTCCGGTTTGCCCCAGAGCACGGCGTTAACTCTCATGAGAGATAGAATGGATAAGCAAAAAGTTATTGATAGTCTAAATCTTTTTAAAGAGAGATTGACTGGTGAAGTGGTAGAAGCATTTCGAAATCGTGGAAGGGATTTTGGGCAAGAGAGATTCAATACATGGCGTCGTAAATTTTCACAGTTATTAGATGATTGTTTACCGGGTGAAACCTCTATTTTAAATGCCAAACTTACACACTATGCATTTTCAGTACGACGCGGAGAGAGTGACGCAGTAAGGTTTTGGAGAGAAGATGGAGAGACGATGCTTGCATATATTGACTCCTTGATTCTAGATGTTGAAAACGATGAGTATGACTTTAGAGAAAGTAAAGCGGATGTAAAGCCCGCATTAGAGTTAGCACAAGAAGAAAAGCCAAAAAATAAAATTTTTATAGTTCATGGCCATGATGGTGAAGCCAAAGAACGAACAGCTCGTTTTATAGAGAAGCTCGGTTTTGAAGCTATCATCCTACATGAGCAAGCCAGCAGAAGTATGACCATAATTGAAAAAATAGAAAACTATTCAAATGATGTAGGCTTCGGAATAGTCTTGTATACACCCGATGATATGGGGAATGTGAAAGTTGAAGCTGATAAAGGCGAATTAAAGCATAGAGCTAGACAAAATGTTGTTTTTGAACATGGCTTTCTAATTGGAAAAATTGGACGTGAAAACGTGACTCCGCTAGTTGAAGGCGCTCTTGAACTTCCCAATGACATTAGTGGTATCGTTTACATTAATGATAAAGACTGGCAGCTTGATATAGCAAAGGAAATGAAGGCTGCCGGTTATGAAATTGACTTTAATAAACTAATGTAGAAAAGAGTTAACAAAGCGTTGCACAGGATAAACCTTTGAACGCGGCGTCATATGCTAATCGAGATATTCGACCATGATCGTAAATGATGGAAAGTGTAAATGTGGAAATATAGAGGCGACACTAAAATTACCTCATCCATTGAATGAATATAGTCCCAGACAATGCGACTGTGATTTTTGTATAACTAGAAATATTTCTTACGTATCAGATCCCGAAGGTGTGCTTGAATTAAAATGCCAAGAGAACCCCGAAGTTCAGAAGCAAGGTAGCGAACAAGCTGACTTCTTAACATGCCCAAATTGCAAAACAGTTATCGCAGCTTCTATCAATCTCAAAGGTAAATTACTAGGGGCTCTAAATGCCAATGTGCTTTCTAATAAGGCAACATTTAAACCTTCAACATCAGTATCGCCTAAAAAGCTAGGTGCAAAAGAAAAAATTGAAAGGTGGGAAGCAGTTTGGCTTAATATACTGATAATAATTTAAAAATCATATAGCAAAACAATTATGGCGGACAAATTTTACTGGAGTCTCGTATGTTGCATCAAGTTGAGAAATGGATTGATCAAACGAACATTGAGTACCAAGAACAAAGAATTTCTTGCTCTAAATTTTTTGATGAATTTAAAGGGTTTTATCCTTTAGAGTTCCTCCAACAATCATATTTTGTGATTGTCGATACAATCCCCAAACCTAATTTTCCTGAGCTACGTCAAATTGGGTTGGGTGACTTTATCGATATGGAAGTTCACGGAATCACGTACAAAAACACTTATTATGTTCTTCCACAGTTAGCATCAGATTTACGCTTACATTTTCATGAACTTGTCCATGTCGCACAATGGGGGCATTTAGGTGCAATACCATTTATGGAACGTTACATAACTGAAATTCAAACTTTGGGATATGATGAATCACCTTTAGAGAAAATGGCATATGCTTTTGATTCTCATTTTACAAATGGTGGCGAGAAAATAGATGTTCCTAATTACGTAGCACAAAAAATATAACAAGGCTCTTAAACGTAAGGAGGCATCGTGAAAGAATTCGATATTGAAGTCATTTCGTCAGCTCTTGAAGGAACGATTGACGACACTGTGGCAAAAATGACAAGGGTTCATGGCCCTTATTGGAATAGTCGAATTGATGTTTCAAAAACCGTATTAACAATAACTGCTGCTGTTTTGGTTGGTACAATTTCCTTTTCAAGTTCATTATTGGGGCCGGGGAAGTCTGTACTCCAGTTTCAAGGTGCGCTTTTTGTTTCTTGGGTACTTTTTATGCTCTCTGGTTTTGCCGCCTTGTACGCGTTTTGGCATATATACAAGTTAAATTCGCGGCATGTATTGCTTAGCAATACTAAACCGAACATCGAGAAGAAGCTTAATGAGGTTGGCTCAAAACAAACAGAGGGTGAATTGAAACTGGAGTTAGATAAAATCGTGATTAAAATGGTTAACGAATCTCTGTCGCCATTGGCAGAATCTGACCAACATTCTCACTATGCGTTGGCATGTCAGTTAGTAACTTTTGCACTTGGCCTTCTCGCGTTTTTGGTGTTTGGTGTTGCACAAGTCGTTTAACAAGGCAATCTTGCGGCGTTATGGCTCAAGGATGGTTTAAATTGAAAAATGATGAAAATTTAAAGTTTTATGAAAAGATGTATCTTTTTGAGATAGAGCGAAGGGAAAAAATTAATGCTCGTCTGAACCTACCCATGGCAGTCATTGTCGCCATTTTCGGGCTTATTTCATATGTGTTTAATTTTGACACAAACTCTTTCACTACTTGTGAAAACTTCGTTTTCTATATACTCCTATTCATTGCATCTATTTCGTTGTTTATTGCGTGCTATCATTTTAAAAATTGCTGGTCGGGGGTGATCGATCAGTATATGCCTACGGCTAAAGACATACAAAACTACTACCAGACTCTAGAGTCAACTTACGCAGAGTTTGATGAAAAAGAAGATCTTGTTAAGTCTTACTTCAATAAATTCCTTTTAGAAAGTTACACAGAATATGGCTCCTTCAATGCCCAAAATAATGACTATCGCTCCGAGCAACTTTACTTTACGGTAAGGGCATTGAGCGTTAGTTTGTTTCTAGCTTTAATTGCAACCATCGTTTTAAAAATAATGGCTTTAACTTAAGAGGTAAAATATGTCCAAACAACCACCACCTCCGCCGCCACGGCCGGGACCTCGTAATGTTAGAAACCACAATTTTCCCAAGCCAAAACCCCCAGGGAAAAAGCCATAACAAAACGCTGTTGGCACTCCTTTCGGTCGCTGGCTATAGCCCCGTGTTTGCGCGCCAAAGCTTAGCGTTATGTGTCAATCTCAATCAAACTAAGGAGTATTAAATGGAATTAGAAATAACATGGAAACGAGCCGCTCGGATTTGGTGGTCATATATTTGGCGGAACATCATAGCAATTATTGGAGCTGTTATTATTGGCGCTATTGCCGGTGGTATTTTAGGTTTTATTCTAGGTATGCTTGGTGCCTCTACAGATACGATTAAGTTAATTGTTCAACCCATTGGCTTCTTAATCGGCCTAGGAATTTCAATCATTCCATTTAAGCTTATTCTTGGTAAAAACTTTGGTGAGTTCCGCTTGGTTCTAATGAGTACTAGCGAAGAGTCCAACACATAACAAGGGGTTTCAAGGCGGACACAAAAAGCTGGCTGTTCGCTTCGCTCAGTATAGCCAGCTTTCTTTAGCCGCTTCAAACAGCGTTATGCACCATGGAGAATTAAATGAAGTTAAGCGGTGAGTGTTTTTGTGGTGAAATTAAATACGAAATAAACGGTAAACTTCTTGATGCTAGATCATGCCACTGTTCTCGCTGTAGGAAAGCTTTTAGTTCTCAAGCATCAGCTTACGCGCTCGTAGATCCCTCCGAATTTCAATGGGTTTCTGGTGCGGAGTTTTTGACTTCTTATGTTGGTGAACACGGTTTCGGTTTACAGTTTTGCAAGAAATGTGGTTCTACTTTATGTGGTGTTTACCAAGATGAAGTTCACGGAGTAACGTTGGGTTGTCTTAACGAAGACCCAGAAATAGAAATTGGACGCCACATTTTTGTGGGCTCCAAAGCAAGTTGGGAAGTAATTCCAGAGGGCGTTCCACAATATGAGGAGCATCCACCTGAAAATGCATAACAAGCACATTAAAAATCGCCCACAAAAAACATGGGCTGGACTCGCTACCGCTCGCCTTTTACGCGGGCGTTAGATTCAAGGAAGTTATGAGTAAACGTCTAAAAAATAGGTGACATAGTTGAGATTCCGTTATCAGAGAATGGAACTGGGTATGCGCAATATACGCATAAACATAAGCAATACGGTGCTTTATTACGCGTCTTTCAAGTTCGTGAAAAAGTAGATGATCTTGCAGAGTTATTGAATGTGCCCCATCAATTCACGACGTTCTTTCCACTCGGCGCAGCGGTGAATAGAGAAATAGTAAGCATTGCTGGTAATTTGCCAGTGCAAGAAAAATTTAAAACGTTTCCTACCTTGTTTGCATGACCAACAATTGATTTCTTCTTGCGACTAAATCACTCATAGCCTGCATCGCTTCTGGCTTTAGCTGAGAGAGATTGGGTTGAATGGCTTCACCATAATGCGCAATAAATTGCGCATCGAGCTTATCAGTTTTTGCTCGCTGGCCTAACGCTCCGGCAAAGCGTTTTACGTGGATAGGATTCGCAATAACAAAGGGTAAATTAGCGCTTGCACATGCCATGATAAAAGGCATTTCAAGACGACCAGTGGCCTCTATAACAATACGTTCGGGTGAATACTTCTTGATTGTTTTAACGGCTTCTTTAATGCCTTTTTCATCATTATTGACGGTGAAATATATGTCGAGTGGGCGGATATAAATATCCAACTGAAACTTACCCGTATCAACACCGACGCTAACGTTTTGCTTTGTTTTTGTATTCATACTAAGCTAACTCTTGCTTGCATAATGCGGTCCGGTGACCGGTGCAATCGAGACTCAGTAGACTATTCGAGTGTGGAGCTTGGAGTCCTTTGTGGTGTTCTTTCTTGTTATCGGTCTCTCAACTGAGGAGCCATCGCTCAATCGAACTACCACAAAAGAAAGCTTTAGTTGCTGCTAAAGCCTGGGTCTCACTTTACCTCACACTGATTAAAATCAGGGTGATTTACATGAGTTATTATCCATACACGCACCTCAACTACGACAATGTTTGTTGTCATGGTTTTGGCAAACAACGCAAAAAGCCATGCCAACACATTGCGTGTTAGGCGGGCGTTATACCCAAGGAGGGACTCTACGTGTCAGAAGAAAATATCAAAAAAATTGTTAAGCGATACAAACTTCTTTCATCATTTTGGCTGTTTGTTTTTTTAATTATTGCTTTATTGGCTAACTGGGCACTGATAGATTCAAATATTCGTAATCACTCAGAACTAGGTCTTGATTACCATTCAAGTCATGATGGCTTTATTTGGGGGGTTATCATTGTTGGCTTAAATGTAGTTTTGCAGTTATTTTTCTACTCTCTAGAAAAAATCCTGCTCTTTTTGCAACAAGAAAGCAGTTCTTCGAATTAAGTTGTGTATAACAAAAAATGAAGTTCGCCCGCTGTGCGGGCTGGGACGCGAACACGCGGGGTGGCTTCGCCATTATGCCCCACGCATCTGCGCCCCTTAGCTTAACGTTATGCACCGACGGAACAATGAGTAATATTCGATTTGAAGATGGGCGAGAGCATAGGTTTACAATTAGCAAACCTACAGAAGCTGACCCAGTTTTGATTGCTTGTCCTAAATGCTCAAGTAAAGCTGTAGTTATTCCTCTCGGGGAAGATAAAGTCCGAGCATCTTGTGTTGAATGTGGATATACCACGGATAAAATCATCAAAAAACAGAATTGCACTATTCAAGGCCATAGATGAGCTTAAAGCAAAGGCATAACAAACGCAGGTTGTTGGAACGCCTTTCCGCTTCTTTATCGCTCCAAACCAGCCGCGACTGCGGGCGTTAAACCCATGAGAAAGGAATCACGATGTTTCACAAATTATTATCTATATGTCTAATACTGCTTAGCCATGGGGTCTCGGCCGATGAACTGATCCCAACCAAATCTGGAATGTATGATGTCGGAGGCTTTAGTCTCTATTTGGAATGCTATGAAAACGACAAACCAAAATTAATACTTGAACAAGGGTTCGGTCGTTCTGGCTCTGATGGGGTCTGGTTGAATAATATTAAAGAACTCAAAGGCCACTATAGTATCTGTCTGTATGATCGTTCTGGTTTGGGTAAAAGCGAAAAAGGGCCAGTTCCTTTTACCATTAACGATAACGCTAAACGCCTTCGTGCTCTTTTATCTGCTGCAAACATACATCCGCCATACTATTTTGCCGGAGGCTCTTACGCCTCGTATATTATTACTGCTTACAATAACCTTTACCCAGATGAAGTATTGGGTGCTGTGTTTATCGCTCCTCCTACTCTTGGGTACTTTTACACAATGGGAACTCGTTGGCCTCAAGGTTTTGAAACTGATAACGAAGCGTTAAAACGTTATATGGAATTTGAACAAAGTGTTTTAAACCCAATGTTCGAACGTGTGCCGGAAAATGTCGATCATATGAAAAGCTACCAACAACTATCAGGCTCCAACGACTTTGACGCTAAGCCCATTATCGTCATTCGCTCAAAACAATCTGAAGAGCCCTACGATCCTCCTTTTGTTCCTGACGTCATTGCGGAAAAAATGGAATCATTAGAACAGGGTGCAGAAGACTATTTCAACTCACTTTCAGCTGATGTCGAAATCATCTATTCGGAATCAGAAAAGCACCATTTACATATTTCAGATCCAGAACTAGTCGTATCAAAAATACAGGCGTTGGCAAAGTAGTAGGGTTTAACAAACCAAGTAAGCTGGGCATTACAGGTGGGCATCTGTCACTTCTTTCCTATTTTAGCCCATGGGTTGCTACACATTAAACAAGGCGTTACGTCGCCAATCGTTTGAAACCAATGTTGTGAACGATATTTTTTTGTTAAAACGACATAGTAAGAGGTTGTATATTTTGGCTGATAACGTAATACATTGGGTTGGATTTACAATTCAAACAATCGGTTTATTGCTGGTTACGATCGAGCTTTATTTACCGAAGCTGTCGGAAAGCGTCAAAGTCTTCTTTGAAAGAATTCAGTTTCAATTCGTACGTAGACCGGGAACGAGACAAGACTGGAATTGGATAGCTACAGGTTCTTATATTTTCGTTTGGGTTATCTCTGTCGCTGTAGTCTCAATCTGGGAACCCTCGATGAGCTTTATCGCAAACATAGCATTTACGATATTTACCGTATTTCTCGGGCTGATTATCTATATTAGTAAAATATTCGTAAGACTTGGAGTTGTTCTTGGTAGAGGGAATGCTATTGGGGGCGTTGGTCTGGTTTTGGCCTTAATCGGTTTTACGATAGAGGTATCGAAAATGGTTATTGCGTAACAACGTAGAAAAACGACATATCAATAACAGCCAGTAAATTACGCCAATAAATGGGGCGGCTTTGCGATTATGCCCCACGTATCCACCCCTCTTAGCTCAACGTTAGTTCGCACTTAGATTTCACGTAAATGGCAAAATTTAATCGATGAAAGTAGTAGCAATAAGCGGTATATCTGGAAGCGGAAAAACGTCACTCGTTAAAACGTTATCTCATTCTCTGTCGTGCCCCTCTGTTCTCTTCGACGATTTTGTAGATGATCAGACTTATCCAAAAGACATCAAAAAATGGGTGACTAACGGTGCAAATGTCTTAGATGTTGAAACGCCTCGAATGGATAAAGCACTACTGGAATTGGTATCTCGTTCTGAAGCTGAATACATTTTTGTAGAAGAACCGTTTGGAAAATGCAGGGAACCTATTTCCGCGCTAATAGACAAAGTTGTACTGCTGGATATGCCTTTAGAAATCTGCCTTTCTCGCGTTATTCAGAGAAATATAGCGCAATCAGGTTTAGACTCAAGTCAGAATATAAATCAATATCTGGTCAAATATAATGAGTTTTTAAGGGATGCTTATATTAAGACAAACATGCAAACACGGGGCACAAGCGATTTAATCCTTAATAAAGTGCAATCCGTTGAGGCATTAGAGGAAAGTGTCATCCAGTGGCTCAGGGCCGGTGCCAACTATCAAACGTTTTAAGTGCCGCAATATTTGCGCCAACCCCTATCAAAATTCCTTCAAATTCGGTAC
>CEVI01031126.1_pt1 | contig 9525 bp, 6 predicted proteins | sample 531471 | NCBI WGS metagenome assembly CEVI01 (sample SAMEA2623513, study PRJEB7988) | marine metagenome | isolation source: saline water (ENVO:00002010), including
AGCAGAATTTTATAAAAATCCCGCCGCACATAAGCGGGGGTCTTCACATTATATTTCATGTTTTCTTCAATAGTAAACACGTCAAACAACCCATTTTTCTGATTTTTGATTTTTGGTGGTGTTTGAAACTTATGCTTATAAAATTCTTCTAAAGATTCCAATTATATAATGAGTTTGGTAATGTATTTAAGCAGTTGGTTTGTTTACCTTGCTGCTAACATATCTGTATATGATTATCCGAGTGTTTAAATAACTAATTTAGCAAATACAAACCTAATAGAAAATTGGAGTAGAATTATATAATTAAGCTCGAATGAGCAATAAATTATATATGTTTTTATCCAAAATTTTTTCATTTGATTTAATGTTATCTTGAGTTCCAAATGTTCCATTAGTCACAGGAGATATAATTAAAATCATTTCATTTTCTTTAATAGTTTATTTATTTGAATGATTCCAAGCGTTTTTTTACAATCTTGCCTTAAAATAATGGAATTGATTATTTATTGATTTGGATTCGTACGTGGTATCTTTACATCCACAAGGATAGATTATTAAGTTGAGAAAGATTAATGTGCTTTATAGAAAGGTTTAACAGGTGGCGTTATTAAGTAAAGGAATCAGGATTACTGAAAGAGTGATCTTATATTTAGATTATTTGACTTTCGGAAAATAAAGATCTACCTTAATACCATGGCCTGGGCGACTATGTATGGATACTTTTCCTCCAAGTTCATCCATATGACTTTGGAGCAGGTAAAGTCCCAATCCTTTACTATCTTTTGTTATATTTTCTGTCACTACTTTTTCCTGAAATGCTTGCTGGTGGGCTTGGAAAATGCGTTCCTTATACTTTTCAGCATCAAAACCAATTCCATTGTCTTTATATTCTAAATGAATAAATGAATTGGTTTCTGAACTTTTCATAGCGATAATTAATTGTGGCTTTGCCGTTGCATATTTTATGGAGTTCGAGATAAGATTTAAAAAAATACTATAGAGGTAGGTTTTACTGAAATAAACCATCTCTGCTTCTGAAAAGTCAATTTTCAGCTTAACATTTATGGCCGTCAGTAGGGTTTTAATATTTTCTAGAACCCGTTGTAATACGGAATAAAGATAAATATTGTCAGCTTTTATTTTTTCTTCTGAATTTCTTTTAAGCTCGTCTATATAATCACCAAGGGTTAATTTTAATTCTTCTGTGGCATCTGCTATAAGATCAACAATCTCTCTGTTTTCAGGATCAATATTTTCTAAATCCAATAATGAATATAAATTCTGCAAGTTACTCACACAAGATCGTAAATCATGCGAAGTCATATAGTTCACTTTTTGCAGCGCTTTGTTGCGTTGATTTAGATTTTGAATCATATCATTACGATGATTTTCCAATAATTTTTTTGCGGTGATATCCTTAGCAATCGCATAAATTAACTGGCGCTCTGGTATAGGAATAGAAGTCCAGGATAACCATATGGTCTCTCCGGATTTTGTTATATATCGATTTTCGAAATCATACAGCGGCCTACTATTCTGCAGGTTCAAACGAGCCTGTTTAGTCTTCTCATAGTCCTCAGGATGCAAAAAATCCAGGATAGGACGATGTTGTAGTTCCATCATGGAATAGCCCATGCGTTTGCATAAAGCCGGATTAACCTGCCGCAAAAATCCGTCATAGCCCGCGATACAAAGTAAATCTGCAGACCATAGGAAAAAATGTTCAAACTGTATATCGTTTTGAGATGTCATTAGTTAAAATGATTTAATCTATTTTTCTATTAGATTAAGTATTTATTTTCCGAAAATAGGAGAAAATTGACATTTTTTTTAATTTACTGATAAAAATTTATCTTGATTATTAAACCTTAATATAAAACGTATTTTATTGAAATATTGATTTATATTCGATAATTCTTAAATAAAAAATTGTTGTTGCGATAAGCATTTAATAAATACCTCTAGTTATGGACAATATGCATTGTCTTTTTTTTAAAATCGATACAACATCTAGTTCACTTTATAAAGATTTGTCCCTTATTTTAAAGGAATTGGGGCTTAATAATATAGATGATATCGGATTGTCTTCAGTAAAACCGAGTAATGTTGATTTTGTATTTGTTCATCACAATTCTATAGATCAGGACATTCCTAAAAAACCGATAGCAAACAATACAGCCATCCTTATTTTGAATCCTGATGTCGAAGAGAATTTTTCTACGATACAAGATTTAGGATATTCAGACGTATTATATACCGACTGGTTAGATAAAAGACATTTAAAAAACTGTATTCAAAAACATTTAGAATTTTCTAACAACAAGGTGCAGGAGTTTTCTAATACGATCAGCCTCTTACAATATAATCGTATGATAGGGGAGTGGGAGTATGATGTAAGCTCGAAAAAGATCTCCTGGTCAAAGAATGTCTTTAAGATGTTTAATTCTCCTGAACATATTGCTGAAAATATGATTTGGCAAATGGCTGTTACGGCAAATGATCGTAAACTAATATTTAATACCCTTTTTAAAAATCCATATTCAAGTATTCAATCTTTTGAATTTCACGCATTGGTCGGCAAAGGTAGGAACCGTCATTTTAAGGCAATTGCTAAAATTATATTTAAAGACAATCTTCCTTTTAAAATTTCCGGTATTCTTGAAGATATTACACCTGAGCGTGAAAGTAGAAAATACTTGTTAGAAGTGTTGAATGAAAGAAAAGAGATTTTAGATACCATTCATGTAGGTGTTCTTAGACTCAACAATAACGAAGAAATAGTTCAGTATAATGCAGCGTTAATTACAATGTTAGGCTTAAATAATGGTCTTTATGGGCAATCAATGCAAGAATTAGCCCAAAATGGCGCTTATGCCAGTGTGGTTTTTAATACAGTAAAGAAAAAACTGGCTAAAAAACGAACGCTTATAGGCCAGGTTTATGATCGACAGAAAAATAGATGGTATGAATATACCATTATCCACAGCACGACGAATAGCTATGTTTACTTTAGGGATATCTCTGAAGTTAAATTTCAGGAGTTTCAGTTCAAAAAAATTCAATATTTACAGCGCTATGTAATTCAAAGTGCTAGGAATTGTATCTGGGTAGTTGATAGGAAGTATAATTTAATCCTGTCTAATCCGGCGTTTCATGATCATGTTCGTAATTTTTATAAAGTTGTGGAATCAGGGGAAGACCAAAGCGGTTTATTATCTCAAATGGCCAGAAAAAATCGTTGGCAATGGCTTATAATGTATAGAAAGGCTTTTCAGGGAGAACAAATAAATTTTCAATATTGTGAAATGGATAAATTATCTCAGCGAATTAGATATTACGAAATTTCTCTTAACCCTATAATCCAGGAAGATAGCGATCAAATAATTGGAGTATCCGGTTTTTCCACGGAAATTACTGAGAAGATGGAAAAAGTAAAAGCTCTTGAGACACAATACCGTAAGCTTAATGAAATAAAATGGACGCAAGCTCATATTGTCCGTGCCCCCTTAGCAAATATTCTTGGGATAATTCATATTTTGCGTAATCAGAAATTAAACGAGGAGGTGACTCAATTTATTCATTATATGGATACAGAAAGTAAAAAACTAGATATGCTGGTGCGTAAAATTTGTGAAATTTCAGAAACTAAAGAAGAAATTCATGACTATTATACTCTTAGATGATGATCCTATCACCAATATTATCAATCAAAAAGTTGTAAGCAGTTTCTTTCCTGAAGATAGTATTGATGTTTTTACCAATCCCAAACAAGCAATATCTTGTATCGAAAATATGGTTAATGAGAAGATACTATTGTTTTTAGACTTAAACATGCCTGTTTTAAACGGTTGGGAAGTGCTGTCATACCTGGATGCTCATGAAAGATTTGATAACATTAAGGTTATTATCGTAAGTTCGACCCCAACCGAAGGAGATAAAAGGCGTTCCTATAAGCACTCCCGAGTGAAATCATTTATTATAAAACCCTTAACGTATCCTAAAGTGGAAAAATTGAAAAATGATCTGCTACTTCAGAATTGATAAAAAACCAATCAAAAATAAACAGGTTTATAATTTAGTCGACGATTGTAACAACAACTTGTAAGAATACTGAATTGAATTCGTATAAAGCGGAAAGTGAAGAATGAGTTTACAAAGCTTTTTGCTGAGCATTTTAATAGTAGCCGTTAGGCGAGGGGGAATTTAAGAAAAACACTGAGTTTTTAAGGGCAGAAGTCCCCAAAACCAAGCATTGGAAAAAAGTACCCTAAAAGTCTATAAAAATAATGTTCTAAAAAAATACTATTTTTAGCTATAGTTAGCAGAATTGTCAACAAGCGTAATTAAGATTAATAATGAATATAAATATACAAGAGCTATCAGATAAAAAATTACTAAAAGATTTAAAAGCAAAAAAAATCATTTTAGGCTTTTACGCTATGATGATTATTATTTTAGTGACTTGTGCTATTATAATTACCATAAATAAAGGAGCTAAAGTTTTTATTTTTATGCCATTCGTATTTATATTTTTCTTATTTCGTTCTGGGCGAGATTATATGAAAACAAAAACGGAAATTAAGAGAAGAAATCTAGAATAAAATGGCTGAATCTTGTTTAAATTGTGGAAAATCCATAGAAGAAAATTACTGTGGGAATTGTGGTCAAAAAAGGTTTAGCAGGATCGATAGAAAATACATATTTTCTGAATTGGAAAATACGATCTTACAAACAAATAAAGGATTTCTATTCTCTGTAAAAAGCATACTTAGGAATCCAGGAAAGACAGCAAAAGAATTTATCAATGGTAGCAGAATAAATCATTATAAACCAATATTATTAGCTTTTCTTTTGAGTGGTATATCCGCTTTCATCTCTTTTCAAATTGTAGGGCTAAAAGAAATTATGGAATTGTACTATTTAGAACAAAATTTGAATTCTCCATTGATGATTGATATTTTGTCTTTTACCTCAAGCTACAATTCTCTAATTATGTTATCTTTTATTCCATTTTTAGCACTTTTAACCAAAATAGGATTTAGAAAATGTGGACAAAATTATTATGAACATATAGTTATAAATTCCTATATATTATCGGTATATACCATTGTAAATATAATTGTTATTTATCCGATAATGCTTTTTTTAAACGATGATCCAGGTTTAATTATTCAAGTATCAAGTTTGTCAATGTTTACAATACCAGTCATAATGGTTTGGTTTTTTAAAGGTTTCTATGAACAAAAATCATTAAAAAGTATTATAAGTAGAGTTTTAATAGTAATGCTTCTTGGTTTTGTGGCATTTATAATTTTAATGATATTATCTATCATTGCAGGTTTCGTATTTGCCCTACTTAAAGGGGGGGCAGAGGCGTTAGAATATATAAAACCACAATAAAGTTTTGCCAATAACTAAGTCCTCTTGTGGTCGCTTGCGACCCAAAATGAACATCCTGTTGACTGGCGTTAAGTTGGAGTTTATTTTTTTGAGCATTTTAATAGTAGCCGTTAGGCTGGGGGTAGACTTGTGAAAAATACAGGTTGAGTTTTTAAGGGCAAAAGTCCCCAAAACCAAGCATTGGAAAGAAAGTCTCCTAAAAGTCTATAAAAATAATGTTCTAAAAAAATACCATTTTTAGCTATCGTTGTAAACCATGATGAAAAAAAATCAAAACTTTAATATTATTACTTTTGATTTCTTTGATTACGTTTAGTTGTGAGAAGAAAAACAATTTACTGGAAATTGGAATATCAGATGTTTTGCACAAAACATTTTTCCTACATAAAAACTGTAATACTGACTTTTATTACAATGTAATGGTTAAAAATGACTCTATTTTTGTTGATGGAAAATTAAAGAATATTTCTGGAAATCATATTGGATGTCCAAAACATTTAAAATGTATTTCGACAAGGACAATCTGATTGAGAAAATGGAAAACTATGTTGAATTGCAAGTAATAAAAAGTTGGGAAGAATACAACAACAAAAAACTTTTTCTAATAACTAAGCAGCCGTGTGGCTAGTACAGACCAACGGAAACGTACAGTTGAATAAATCGATCCCGATAATACTTAATTAAAAGAGGAGTTAGGATTTCTTTTTTAGCCTTAAAAGCAATTACATTTTTTGGATAAAAGATGAATAAATTATAAACTTGTAGTTGTTATGACCATAATCCTTTATTTGAAAATTCGCAAAAGTTTTTATTACCTTTTACTACCATTTGATATTCATATAACTATATTCCGATTTTTAAAATTAGTGTAAGCATCTATTAGATTGAATTTTAAGAATGAAAAGATTATATAATTTATGTTTTCCAAAATTTATTTAAAATAGTAAATTCGGTATTTTGAATGAGATTTGTCTCTTTTTTGTATGTGTATGTTTCTTTCTCACTTTTTGGCTGGTCTCAGACAGACACTACTTTAACACCCATACATAACGAATATCGCTTTGCACATAAAGGGGTCGCGGATGGATTGTCGCCGGGAGCCGTTAATGATTTTTATAAGGAGAAAGATGGGTTTTTATGGATAGCTACCACCTCTGGGCTTAATCGTTATGATGGTTATGAATTTCAGAATTACAGTCCTAAATCTTCAAATCCTTCAGCAATTCAATCCAGAAATTTTAGAAGAATTTTTAAAGGGCCTCTTGGAAATATTTGGTGCGAAACTCCTGAAGGGATCAATATTTTCGATCCTATTGATCAATCTTTTACCAGTGATCAAGATGCTATTCTAAAGTATTTTAATATTTCTGAGCGTAAAGTAAAGGACATCATTTCAATTGGAGACGATTTTCTATTGATTCATACAGATGCTTCGGTAACAAGAGTAAATGCAGAAAAGAATACTAAAGATGAGCTGAAAGATTATAATTCATATTTAAAGCAAGAAAGCATAACACCCACTTCAGTAAATGTTTCAGATAAAAATGAGTTATGGATCATATACACAAATGGATTAATACATAAACTGGATATTAATTCTTTTTCGATCATTTCTGAATATCATCATTTAAAAGAAATTTTTGGAGGTGAACAGCATGATTTTAGGATGGTTATTGATAATAATGGTGATTTGTGGATTCATTTGTTTCAAAATTACGGAGTCTTTAATTATCAAATTGAAAAAAATAAATTAAATCATTACACCAAGGAATCAAAAGAGCTTCCATTAAGCAGTAATCTTATAAGTGCTATAGAAAAGGATGGTGATGGAAAAATATGGATAGGATCTGATCTGGGAGGTATTAATGTCATTGATGTAAACGACCTCTTTGTTAGATATATAAAAAATAATACGGAGATAGGTAATACGCTTTCACATAATAGTATTACTTCATTATATGTCGATCAGGATGGTATACTTTGGATAGGGACTTTTAAAAACGGAATTGATTATTATCATCCCAATATTATACGTTTTCCGTTACAAAAAAAGCTGCTTTCCAATCCTGAAAGTTTACCTTTTAATGATGTAAATGTATTCACAGAGGATAACAAAGGAAATTTATATATCGGCACTAACGGCGGAGGACTTCTAAAACTAGATCAAGAAACCGGAAAATATGAGCAGTTTTTACATGATGTAGAAGATCCAAATAGCATTTCGAGCGATGTAATAGTAAGTTTGCTGTTTGATAGTAAAAATCGATTATGGGCAGGAACTTATTTGGGAGGTTTAAATCTATTAACTAAGGATGGTTTTAAGCATTTTAGACATGATCCTAAAGATAGTACAAGTATAGCGGGTGATAATATTTGGGAACTATTCGAGGATTCTAAAGGGCGTCTTTGGATTGGAACTTTAACCGCAGGTGTAGATATTTTTGATGAAAAAAATAGCGGTTTTATACATTCATTTGAAGGTGGTGGCAAATATCCTATTCATGCCAATTATATATCTTCTATAAATGAAGATCAAAATGCTAAGATATGGATAGGAACCTCTAACGGAATAGATGTCATAGATCCTTTAGAGAATGTAGTAGATCATCTTTATCATATACCAGAAGATGACACAAGTTTGAGTGATGACAATATTCTGACGATCTACAAGGATAAAAAACAACATATGTGGATAGGATCTCATAAAGGTTTAAATCTTTATAATGAGAAGAATGGTGCTTTTTATCGCTACAGAAAAGAAGACGGTTTGCCAGGTGAAAAGATTATAGGAATTGTAGAAGATGAGGAAAACGATCTTTGGATTACTTCCTCTTTTGGTATTGCACAATTCAAAAAAGGATCAGTAAAAGAAATTAATGCTAGAATTCCTCCAGATTTTAAAATCTATAATGATTTGGATGGCTTACAGGGAAATCTATTTAATGAAAATTCTATTTATAAAAATAGAGACGGAGAGATATTAGTTGGAGGACTGAACGGTTATAATGTATTTAAGCCACAAGAATTTGAATACAATCAGAAGCAACCGAAAATTATTTTTACTGAATTTAGTCTTTTCAACGATGATATTTCTACAGGTGAAAAAATAGGAAATAAGGTATTACTAAAAAAACCGCTCTATGAAACTGAAAAGATCACCCTAAAACATGATCAAAACTTCTTTTCAATTGAATTTGCAGCATTAGATTTTTTCCAGCCTTCAAAAAATAATTATCGATATAAACTTGAAGGCGTAGATAATGGATGGCAAAACCTGAGTAGTTCACAACGAGTTGCTTCCTATACAAATATAGATCCCGGAACATACAATTTTAGCGTACAGGCTTCTAATAACGATCAGGTTTGGAATCGAGAAGGAGCGATGCTAACTATAGAAATTTTGCCGCCATTCTATAAAACAATTTATGCGTATATCGGCTATGTGATATTGATAATTGTATTGCTTTATCTGGGAAGAAAAAGGATTATTCAGAAGCAACGAAAAAACTTTGAAATTCAACAGGAAAAGCGGGAAGCAGCTTATCTACATAAAATGGATTTGATGAAGATTCGTTTTTTTACGAATATAAGTCATGAGTTCAAAACTCCGCTATCTATGATCTTGTCGCCGGTTTCAAGACTAAACCAGCAGCATCTTGGTGCGGATGTTAAAGAACAAATCAATATTATTAATGATAATGCCAAACGTTTACTTAATTTAATTAATCAGGTTTTAGATTTGGGCAATGTAAAAAACGATACTCTATTAACCTCTTCCAAGGCAAATATTATTGATTTTATAGCTGACATTGTAAATGGTTTTAGTGATTATGCCGAAAGTAAAGGAGTGAAATTATTCTTTGTTAGTGAAGAATCTAAGTTTTATACCATATTCGATATGGATAAACTAGACAAAATTGTATACAATTTACTTTCTAATGCGGTTAAATTTACGCCATTAGGCGGGGAAGTACATATTATTCTAGAAGTTGGAGAAAGCCTTCCAGACCCTGAAGAAAAAACAGAAAAGAAAAATTTTATCATAAAAGTTAAGGATACTGGAATTGGGATTTCAGAAAAAGATCAGCCACAGATATTTGATAGATTTTATAAGTCAGATTTAGA
>CEVI01115312.1_pt1 | contig 9484 bp, 14 predicted proteins | sample 531471 | NCBI WGS metagenome assembly CEVI01 (sample SAMEA2623513, study PRJEB7988) | marine metagenome | isolation source: saline water (ENVO:00002010), including
AAGGCGTCCTTCATCTGGTGCATGAGCACCGAGCGGGTGGTGATGAACAGGGTGGGGCGCTTGATCCGCGCGGTGGCCAGGTTGGCGATGCGCGACTTGCCGCCGCCGGTGGCGACCTGGGCGATCATCATGCCGTGCTTGATCAGCAGATCCACGGTGCGCGGCTGATACTCGTAACGGGGATCGACCGCAAACGTGTCAACGACCGGATGGGTCGGGCCGAGCGCGGCCGGCAGGGGCTTGCGCACGATCTTGACCTCGTAGCCGAGCTTGGTCAGACGACGCTTGACCAGCTCGACGAAGCCAGTGGGGAAACCGTTGTTGCGGAAGTCGAAGAACGTCGACCGACCATCCCATTCGGCAGCCTGATAGGCCGCGGAACGCTCTGCACCCTCAACCATATAGCTCAGCATCTGCTGAGCCTCTAGCTGTACGGCCTCGTCTGGCTTAACCAGCATCGCGTTGACCGCATTATGGGCTATTTGGATGATCCTGCTCACGGTTTCTGTTGCCTGTGGCGCCTCATTCGTGATAAAACGTGCAGTCATAGTAAGTCAGCACTGACTTAAATGCAACCCCTGGGAGAATCTTTTTTGGACGCACACGAAATCCTCAAGATCGATCCGTCTCGGCTGCACCCGAATCCGTGGAACCCGAACGTGGTCGGTCCCGAGAACGAGGTGAAGATCGAGGCGTCCATCCGTCGCAACGGCATGTTCAAGCCCGTGCTGGTGCGCGAGCGTGCCGACGGCCAGCTCGAAATCCTGGGCGGCGCGCACCGCGTCAAGGTCGCCGAGCGCATGGGTCTGGCCAGCGTGCCGGTCATCAACCTGGGGCCGATCGACGACGCACAGGCGAAGGAGATCGGGCTGATCGACAACGGCCGCTACGGCACCGACGACAGCCTGCTGCTTGCCGACATCTTCCGTGAGCTGGGCGCCGACACCCTGGTGGAACTGCTGCCGATCGAGATGACCGATGTGGACGCGATCTTCGCCGCCACCGACATCGATCTGGACAGCATCGGCTTCCCCGATGAGCCCACCACGGTGACGACCGCGCCGCTGGAGCCCACGGCACCGCCCACCCATCAGACGATCAAGTTCCGCGTGCCCGTCAAGGACGCCCACGTGGTCACCGACGTCATCGAAAAGATCATGCGCACGCAGTCGTTCACCGACGACCTCGCCGAGATCAACGCCGGCAACGCGCTACTCCATCTCATCACCCATTCGGCCCAGGGGAAGGGGCCAAGCCATGAATGACCGAATCCGTTTCCCGGAGTGCCTTTCCTGCGTGAACTTCGAGGACTGCAACTCCGACGTCTGTGACGAGTGCCCGGCCGGCGAGCAATACGAGCCCGTCGACGAGCGCGAGCCGCTTGATTTCAGCGAGGGCTGGTAAATGACCGACAAGCTCAAGATCGTCGCGCGGGACATCGAGACCATCCTGCCCTACGAAAAGAACGCCAAGATCCACGACGAGCTGCAGGTCACGAAGCTCGCCCAGCAGATCAGCGAGCACGGCTGGGATCAGCCGATCGTGGTCGACGCCGACGGCGTGATCATCAAGGGGCACGGCCGGCGCCTGGCGGCGCTCAAGCTGGGCATGACCCAGGTGCCGGTGATCGTGCGTGACGATCTCACCCCCGACCAGGTCAAGGCGGCTCGCCTGGCCGACAACCGCGTCTCCTCGACCGATTACGACACCGAGCTGCTGCAGGCCGAGCTGGCCGCGCTGGCGATGACCGACGACCTGCTCAACACCGGCTTCGACGCGCGCGAGCTGGACTTTCTGACCGCCGATCTCGGCGACTTCAGCGACGAGAAGGTGGTCATCGATCTGGGCGCCTCCGTGGATGCCCAGACCCGCACCCAGGAAGCCGCGATCGAGAACGCCAAGAAGGGCGACGTGGCGATCACCGACCTGCTGGGGTTCAAGAGGGTCCCCGCGACCATGCAGAAGATCGTGGCCGCCTTCATCGGGCGCATCGAGGAGGAGACCGAAGCCGAGGGGCTGGATGCCTTCCTGATGTACGCCGAGAAGCACAGCGGGCTGCCGGCATGACCGAATACGTCATCAGCAAGTCGTTCTCCTCGCGTGTCGATCGCACCCCGCGAGTGCTCGAGTGCGCCGAAGCCTTCGGCATCGGCCTGGCGAACAAGGAGTTCGTGCTCTACGAGGGGCTGAAGCTCGAGGTGCTGCAGGGCGACGTGGTCTATATCACCGGCCAGTCCGGCTCGGGCAAGTCGCAGCTGCTCAAGGAACTGCATCGTCAGATGCGCACCCAGGAGTGGCTGCGCGTCGCCTCGCTCGACGAGGTGCAATACGACGAGCGCCCCCTGATCGACCAGGTGGGCGAGAACATGGCGGACGCCGTGCGTCTGCTGTCGATGGCCGGGCTCAACGACGCCTATCTGTTCGTGCGCTCGCCGAGTCAGCTCTCCGACGGGCAGAAGTATCGCTTCAAGCTCGCCAAGGTCATCGAGTCCGGCGCGACCGTCTGGGTCGCTGACGAGTTCGGCGCGACCCTGGATCGCGACACCGCCAAGGTCGTGGCCTTCTGCCTGCAGAAGATGGCGCGCGAGGCTGGCGCAACCGTGCTGGTGGCCACTACCCACAGCGATCTCGAATTCGATCTCAACCCGACCCTCGTGGTGACCAAGCACTACGAGAACCGGGTCGCTGTATCCACCTACCCGGAGCGCCGCTCGTGATCAACACCCCGAAGAAGAAGTGGCGCCGGCCGAAGCCGATCCTCGTGCTCGCCGGCAACGTCAACCTGTTCCGAGGCTACTGCCACGAGCGCAGCAGCGCGGAGACGGCCGAGGACAAGCTGCATACGCCGCTGGTCTACGGGTGGGACGAAATGCACACCCGCGGCATGCTCTATTCGGGCGTGGTGCTCACCGACGGTTATCGCCGCAATCCGATCTACAAGGCCCGGGACACCGTGCTGCTGGCGGTGATGATCGACGGGCAGCGCCAGTTGCGCACCCTGGCGCAGCTGATCGCTGCCGATGCGTGACGTCACCATCGAGCGCCGCTCCGGCGACGCCCAGCCGTTTTCCCTGCTCGACCGGATGTATGTCGAGCGCGGCGTGACCGCCGACTGGGACCGACTGCATCGCTTCCACTACAAGGCGGAAGGCAATCTGGTCGGCCCGCATTACTGGCGCTGCATGCTCGAGACCGAGCATGGCCCGCAGCTGGTGGGTGTGGTCGTTCTGTGCGTGCCGCGTCTGCTGCTCGCCCAGCGCCACATCATGTTCCCCAAGCTCAAGCCGGGCGTCGAGACCAAGGTCACCAACGTCTACCGGGCGAAGTTCATCAACCGGAACTTCAACACCTGCAGCCGCACCGTCGTCGATACGCTCTATCGCAGCGTCGGCGTGAGCTATCGGATGCTCAACCTGGCCTGTCGTATGGAAGGCAAGCGCTACACCGAGCTGGCCTCCTCGATGAGCAAGTTCAACCCCTTCGCCATGCGCGCCGGCTTCGTGTTCAACGAGCCGACCCTGGCGAAGATGTACGACCAGGGCATCGTGCTCATGGCGCGGTATTTCGACGCCCACCCGGCGGACTCCGAGGCGATCCTGGAAGAGATCGAGACCATGCCGTCGGGGCTGCGCAAGAAGGCGATCCGCGACCTCAAGGCGTTCTACTACAAGCACTCGGCGACCGAGAAGACCGGGCGCAAGAACAACGACGGCGTCGAGCATGTCGCCGGCATGGCGACCCCGGAGCTGCTCAAGAACATCAATCAGCTGGTATTCAGCTCGCCGATGTACGGCTGCTACACCAACCCCGATGCCGGCCGCGAGCTGCCGGCCCGGTTGCCGCTGTCGGCGTTCGACTGGCAGCGCCACGACCAGCCGCTGGATCTGTCGCGACTCACCAACCTTCAGGGGGAATCTGCATGACACCGCTTCAGCAGCGCGTCGTCGAAGAGAAGGCCGATCTCGATAGGCGAAGAGCCAATCTGGGCTATTTCCTGGGCACCTATCAGTTCGCCGATCTCGCCCCGGATGAGCGGAGGCTGCTGCGGCGCCAGCACTGCCTGATGTGCTCGCTCAGCGTCGTGCTGGGCGATCGGATCGCTGTGTTCGAAAAATCAACGGGCGGCCCGCAAGGGGAGGTCGGCAACGACTGACGATCGGGAGTGCCCGGTCCCGCCCACCATTCCAGTTCGCGAATCACGAAAGGAGACCCCATGAGGGCAATTCGTCTGAAGCACGACGTGGTCATTCCGGCCGGCACCGTGCTGTATCCGATGGACGGCACCGTCCGCACCTTCCATCACGACAGCTACGAGGCATCGCTGGGCCTGACTCGCGATTCCTACGGCGCCTTCGGCTACAGCATCGAGCGCGGCGACCCGGCCTTCGATGTCTGGTTCGAGTCGGTCGAGGATCAGGGCGAGGTCAGCGACTCATGATCGAGAAAATCCGGCTCGCGGTGGAGCGGTTCAAGCAGGCGCTGGCGCGCTGGGCTCGTCGGCTGGTGCGCTGGTGGCATCAGAACACCTGCAAGCACCCGACGCTGCTGCGCATCGATCACGGCTGGCATGTGGGCTATCGATGCGCCGACTGCGACAAGGATCTGTTCGGGCGCTGGGACTTCACGCGCCTGGGCGAAGAGCCGTTCGGCCCGCGTATCTCCACCCATGCCAATCAACTGATCGAGGACTAGCGATGTGGCAATCCCTGCTCTGCATCTTCAAGGGTCACGATCTGCATGTCGCGCACCGCTACAACGCGCACTGCGCGCGCATTGTGTGCCAGCGCTGCCGGCTGGAGTTCTACAGCCACGAGGGGCTCGACATGGCGCTGCCCTGGACGCCTGAGCGGGCCGCCTATCTGGACGCGATGGAGCGCGACAAGCCATGCGACTGACTGCCAAGCAGATCGAAATCCTCAACATCGTCTCCCGCGGCGACGGGGCGGGGCAGTGGCTGGACATGGGGCAGATCCACGAGCGCCTGTCCTACGAGTGCAAGCGCCAGGCGCTGCAGTGCTCGATTCGGTTTCTGGTCAAGAAGGGGCTGCTCACCAAGCTCGACTGCGAGACCCGCAGGGAGCGCAACCGGCGCGTGATCGCAGCCACCGTGCTCGGCATGCAGGTCATGGGGCGCGATCTCTATAAGCACGTGGGGCGCGCACCCGGCCCGCATCAAGAGAAAACGGACGCGAGCATCAGCGATCAGTGAGGTTTGCCGCGCGGCACGCCGCAGGCATCAGCGGGTGCTGAAGCGCGCTCCGCGAGGGTGATAGATCGGGGTAATGATGACGATAGCTAAAAACTATCGCGCGGCGTCGGGGCAGTTTGGATCACCATTCCGCGAGTCTCATCGATCTCTTTCTGAGCTCTGAGGCACATGCCTTGAAAACTGCCGTTATGAAAATCCGTAAATTGCGTTGGCCAGTTGATTTTAAAAGGAAATTCGCGATTTTTAATTCATAACACCCGATCCCTATCTTATAACAACAGCCATCAGAAATCAGAACCAATAAACAATAGCGAAAACACAATAAAAAAGACACACATAAACGGAAATTGTGTAATCACTGGATTCAGATGACGTTTGACGCTCTAGGAAGCGCTAGGAGCGTAGATCAGAGGGCAGGGGATACGAGGACACGGCCCACGTGACGATCGAAGCGTGAGCACCGGCCAGGAGCGCCCTGCTGTCAAAGTAAGTCAGCGCTGATTGAACGTAAACACGCTTCCGCGATATAATCCGCCCGGACAATGCTTCGGTTAGCCGTTGTCCGTTCTCCTCCTCCGCTGGGTATTCGGGGTCCGCATGGACCCCGCTTTCTGGGAATCCAATGGCCAAGTCCAAGCGCGATGATCTGGCTGCACGCATCGCTACCCCCAAGTCGAATCGTCTGACGCCCACCCAGTGGGGAGAAGCCGAAGCCCTGTGGGCCTCCGGCGAGTTCACCCTCAAGCAGCTGGCCGAACGCTTCGGCGTGCGTCACGAGACGCTGTCCCGTCGCTTCACCAAGCGCGGCGTCGTCAAGGGCTCCAAGGATGTGGCCACCGCGGTTCGCGACAGTATCGCTGAAGCCGGTGCCAACGACGGCGCCGAGCTGCTGATCAAGATTCGCGAGACCAAGGAAGAGCACTACAAGTGGGCGCAGATGCTCGCGCGCCTGGGCATGGCCGAGCTGGCCGCGGCCCGAAATAAGGGCAACCCGATGGCCACCGCGATGGCCAACCTCAAGGCGATCAAGGTGGCGATCGAAATCTGCAAGATCGCGCGTGAGGAGCGCTGGACGCTGCTGGGCCTCGACAAGGATGTCGGCCTGGACGAGGAGCTGCCGGAGCTGATCATCCGCGGCCTGACCGCCGAGGAGATCGCGCGCCTGCACGTGATCCAGAACGACGACGAACTGGCCGAGCACCTGCAGAACTACAGCGACGACAAGCTCGCCGAGGATCTCGACGACCTGAGCGAATCCGACCTGGATGGCGCGGACATCTCCGGATAATGCCTGCGCTGCCGCTGCACCCCAAGCAGCTCGAGGTCTACTCTGCGCCGCACCGATTCAAGACGATGGTGGCGGGGCGCCGATCCGGCAAGACGTTTTTGGCCCGCGTGATCATGATCGACAAGGCGGGCAAGAAGAAAAAGCAGCGCATCTGGTATGTCGCGCCGACCTATCAGATGGCGCGCGACATCATGTGGGAAGAGCTCAAGGACGCGATCCCGCGGCGCTGGATCAAGAAGATCAACGACACGCGCCTGCGCATCCTGCTCATCAACGGCTCGGTGATCGAGCTCAAGGGCGCGGACAAGCCTGACACCCTGCGCGGCGTGGGTCTGCACTACGTGGTCCTCGACGAGGCCCAGGACATGAAGCCCGACGTCTGGGGCAAGGTCATCCGACCGACCCTGTCGGCCACCCGCGGCGGCGCGCTGATTCAGGGCACGCCCAAGGGCTTCAACATCCTCTACGACCACTACCGCATGGGCCAGCGCGGCGATTACCAGCAGGCGGGCGTGTGGAAGTCCTGGCAGTTCCCGACGTCACAGTCGCCGTTCGTGCCGCCGGAGGAGATCGAGGCCGCGCGCAACGAGCTGGACCCCAAGACGTTCCGTCAGGAGTACGAGGCGAGCTTCGAGTCGATGGCCGGGCGCGTCTACTACCCGTTCGATCGCACCAAGCACGTCGGCAAGTTCCCCTTCAACCCGGGTCTGCCGATCTGGGTCGGGCAGGACTTCAACATCGACCCGATGTCGAGCGTGATCATCCAGCCGCAGCCCTCCGGCGAGCTGTGGGTGGTCGACGAGATATATCTGCCGAGTTCGAACACGGCCGACGTCTGTGCGGCGCTCGATCGCAAGTTCTGGCGCTGGCAGGACGCCGTCACGATCTACCCCGATCCGGCCGGCAGCTATCGACAGTCCGGGCGCGGTGAGTCCGATCTGGACGTGTTCCGCCAGGCCGGCTTCAGGAAGATCAAGCACCGCAAGAAGCACCCGCCGATCGCCGACCGCGTGAACGCGGTCAACTCGCTGCTGGAGACCGCCTCCGGTGTGGTGCGCCTGCATATCGACGAGTCCTGCAAGAACACCATCAAGTCGCTCGAACAGACGATCTACAAGCCGGGGTCGCGCGACATCGACAAGCAGGCGGGCGCCGAACACGCGACCGACGCGCTGGGTTACCCGCTCGAGTTCGAGTTCCCGATCATCAAGCACACGCTGGCCGGTATTTCGCTGTAAAAATAAGTCAGCGCTGACTTGATCGCCAGCGCCTTTGTTGAGATAATTGCACCTTACACCGAGGACTGTCCTTGCCCCAAGAAACTGCACTGGACAAGCTAGTCAAGCGCCGTCACCCCGATTACGACGCGATGAAGCCCCACTGGGACTTCGTCGAATCCACGTATCGCGGCGGCCGGGCGTGGTTCAAGGACAACGTCTTCAAGTATCACAAGGAAGGTCGCGGCGAATACCGCGCCCGTGTGAACCGGGCCTATCGGTTCAACCATTCGCGCGAGGTGGTCAATCTCGTGTCGAAGTACATTTTCAAAGGCGAGATCCTGCGCAACGACGAAGGCGCGAGCGAAGTGCTCCGCGACTTCTGGCACTGCGCCACCCGCGACGGGCAGGACATCTCCCAGTTCATGCGTCTGGTCGACACCAAGTCGTCCACGTTCGGCCGCATCTGGGTGATGACCGATTCGACCGCCACCGGCGGCACGAAGAACCTGGCCGACCAGCGTGAGCAGGATGCGCGGATCTACGCCTACATCGTGCGCCCCCAGAACGTGCTGGATGTCGGCTATGACCGCATGGGTGTGCCGCTCTGGGTGCTGTTTCTCGAGCACGACCGCGACGACACCGACCCGCTGAACTGCACCGGCGACGTGATCGAGCAGTATCGGCTCTGGACGCGCAACGAGTGGATGCTATTTCAGGCGTCCGGGGACGAACACGACGGGCCGATCGTTCAGGTCGCCTCCGGCGTTCACGGACTCGGCGTGGTGCCGGGCTTCCCGGTCGACCATATGGGCGTCTCGGAAGACCTGTATCACAGCCCGTCGCTGATCAATGACATCGCCTACCTGGACCGCGCGGTTGCCAACTACCTGAGCAACCTCGACGCGATCATCCAGGACCAGACGTTCTCGCAGCTGGCCATGCCGGCGCAGAACATCTCGGCGCAGGACGACACCTACAAGAAGCTGCTGGAGCTGGGCACCAAGCGCATCTTCGTCTACGACGGCGGTGAGGGTGGCAACAAGCCGCACTACCTGTCGCCAGACCCGACCCAGGCCGAGCTGATCATCACGGTGATCAAGACGATCATCAACGAGATTTATCACACCGTCGGCATGGCGGGTGAGCGCACCAAGCAGGACAACGCGGTCGGCATCGACAACAGCTCAGGCGTAGCCAAAGCCTACGACTTCGAGCGGGTGAACTCGCTGCTGGCCTCCAAGGCCGCGACCCTCAACCGCGCCGAGAATCGACTGGCTCAGCTGGTCGATCTGTGGACCGGCAAGCCGCGCAGCCGCGACCTGGACCGATTCGAGCCGGTCACCTACCCGAAGGACTTCGACGTCCGCGGGCTGTTCGACGACATCGAGATCGCTTCGCGCCTGTCGCTGCTCAACGCGCCGCAGGCGCTCCAGCAGAGCCAGATGGATGTCGTTGCTCGCAAGTTGTTCCCGCAGATGTCGCGCGACCTGAAAGCGCGCCTGAAGCAACAGATCAATGACTGGCCGACAGACCCGGCCGAACAAGACCCGGCCGGCAATTCAGCCGACCAACCCGGAGCCCAAACCGCGACGGCGGAATAGGCCCAGAACCGACCGAGAGACAGGTCACCCCAACCACGACGGCCGAGAGACTGGCCAGAGGACTGTAGATGCTTATCCGGAACCAATGGCTCAAGTACGGGCCGATGAACACAGCGACCGACGCCGGCGACCCTGGACAGGGTAGCGGCGGTGCTCCCAATCCTGA
>CEVI01114764.1_pt1 | contig 9478 bp, 10 predicted proteins | sample 531471 | NCBI WGS metagenome assembly CEVI01 (sample SAMEA2623513, study PRJEB7988) | marine metagenome | isolation source: saline water (ENVO:00002010), including
CAGTTGGCAGTGAGCAGTCTCAGTGCGCAGTATCAATTAGCGCTTGCATCAAACAGTTAGCAATTTAAGATAAGCGAAAAATCTACACGTGTTATGAAATTAAATAATTTTAATTATAATTTGAAGTATAAACCAACATTATTTCTGATAGTTGGCATCATTATTTTAATTATCGGAATTCCTTTTGGTTTATATGCATTGACATTGAATGGTGGAGGAAGTTTAGGGGGAGTTTTAGTTCTATTAGGAGTTGCTATTTTTCTTCCATTTTTAATTATTGATAGAATTTTGGTAAATCGGATAAATCCTCTTAAACTTTCTATTTTTGAATTGATTCTGAGCGTAATCACCTTATTATATGTATGGTTCGGATAATCAAAAATAATAATGTCTTTGGATTAGAATGTGAAAAAAAAATTTAGATTCGATTCATATTTACGCTGCAATATTTTAAGAATGTCATGATTATATCTTTTAAAGCGATTACTAAGATACTTACATCCACTCAACAGTAAAAATCTTGCTTACTTTTAACTTCTTACTTCTTACTTCCACCCTACTGCTGGGTAAAATAATTATAATCTTCTATAACCTGTTTTATAAACGCCATAGGTTTTTCTTCAAATTTTACTCCTAGGACACTAGCTGTTTTTTCAGCCAGGGCAATGACGACATCGTGCCTTCCCTTTACTCTCGCAGTTCTATAAATTTCTTTTATATCCTGTACATCACGATCTTTTAAAACCGTTACTTGCGGATATTTAGGGACATAACCTTCAGGAATTTCTACAGCCAGTGTATTGGCCAAACTTACTTTTCTTTTTTCTGAAATTACCGTGGTTTTTGCAGCCATATCTCCTAAGCGCTGTCCCTTACCATTTAGTAAAATAGTTACCACTGCAATACTACCGCTCCCTATACTTATATCAATTATTCGCAATAACCATCGTATTAAATAATTTGAAAAAGCAGGACGGGATCCATCTAATTTTACCACTCTAATTTTTAACGCAGCTTTCCCCGGTGTTTTTCCTCCCCAAAACGTTTCGAATAATAAATAGTACAAAAAAACGGGCAGCCCAATCACCACATAGTATACCATTTCACCAAAACGATCGGCTTCCAGACCGGCCAATAGAAGCATAGATAAGATGGTATAGATGATGATAATAAAGAGATCCACCAGAAATGCTAAAATTCGATCTCCAATAGAGGCTGAATTTTGTTGAATTCCGATATTTTGAGCGGTTTCGATTTGAAAATTATCCATTAAATATGTTTCTTTGAGGATCTAATTTAATCCTGAATATGCGCGAGGCTGCTTTTGTGAAGCAAAATAAAGATAAATGGCTAAAATTTGAAAGTCTCCTGAAAAATAATACTCATATTTCTCCAGATGAGCTTTCTGCTTCTTATGTAGAAATCACAGATCATTTAAGCTATGCCAACACTTTTTATCGTGGCAGTAATACGGCGAAATATTTAAATGACCTGGCATCACAGGCCCATCGTAAGATTTACAAAAACAAAAAAGAATCGAAAAATAAATTTATTCTATTTTATACTAAAGAGTTTCCACTGTTCTTCTACCAGTATCAAAAACAATTATTATTCAGTTTTATAGTCTTTGCGTTATTTGCGATTATTGGAGCCTATTCGGCTGCTAATGACGATAGTTTTGTAAGAGCCGTTCTTGGGGATGCTTATGTGAATTCAACTTTAAATAATATTGAAAATAACGATCCGATGGCCGTCTATAAACAGGCCTCGGAAACCGATATGTTTTTGGGGATTACCATTAATAATATTCGGGTAGGTTTAATGGCATTTACATTTGGTGTACTGGCAGGTCTGGGAACACTTGTGGTAATTATGCAAAATGCGATTATGCTGGGGTCTTTTCAGTATTTCTTTTATGACAAAGGACTTTTGTGGGCATCGGCACGAACCATATGGATTCATGGTACGATAGAAATTTCGGTGATTATTATTGCAGCCTGTGCAGGTCTGGTTGTAGGACGCAGTATATTATTCCCTAAAACTTACAGCCGACTCCAATCCTTTGTCACCGGAATTAAAGACGGACTAAAAATCGTAATTTCTACCGTTCCGTTTTTTATAATTGCCGGATTTTTAGAAGGATTTGTCACCAGGCATACGGAAATGCCAGATATACTGGCTATTTTAATTATAACTTTGTCATTAATTCTAATCTTGTGGTACTACGTGCTTTTACCACATCGTTTACATAAAAAATTTGTTGATGGAAAATAACATATTCAGGTTCAGAAAAACCCGAGATTTTGGAGAACTACTAAGTGATACCTTTAAGTTTTTACGAGAAAACGGGAAAAGCTTTCTTAGTATCAATTTTAAAATTTGCGCCCCTTTCTTTATTGCGCTAATTTTAACTAATGCCTATTATACATATGTAACACTAGGAATGGGATTTGAAAGTTATGGAAACTTCACCGGTTTCTTAATCCCTGCATTCATAAATTTAATTGCTGTGTTTGTTTATATCACAGCTCTATATTTAAGTGTTTTTAACTATATAAAATCGTACATCGCCAATAATGGTGTAGTAAGCGAAGATGATATAAAAAACGGGCTTAAAAAAGATCTGGGAAGCGGCTTAGCCGTTAATTTAATTGTTGGTATTTTAATTTTTACCGGACTTTTGTTTATATTAATTCCAGGTATTTATCTTGGTGTAGTGCTCACCTTAGCTTTACCCATTTTGGTTTTTGAACAAAAAGGAGTTGGTGATACAATTTCATCTTGCTTCCAGTTAATTAAAGATAACTGGTGGTTTACCTTTGGTGCACTTATCGTTTTTGGTATCATTATGTACTTGATCAATGTTGTTTTTCAAATGCCCATGATCATTTATATGATTGTTGGAATGATTTCCGGGTTAGATGCCGGTGTAGAATCCATGGCAGAATCTATGCAAAGTAAAGATCCTATATTGATGATCCTAACCATTGTGGCTTCTATCGCTCAGTACTTACTTTATATCATTACTCCAATCTTTATAAGTCTTATCTATTTTAATTTACACGAAGAAAAAAACTTTACCGGTACTTTTGAAAATATCGATAGGTTAGGCGAAGACCGCGAATGAAAATCTTAATTTCCCTTCTTTTATTAATTAATTTTAATCTGGCATTAGCGCAGCAGGATACTATTGTCCAGTCCGGCGCTAATACAGAAATGAAGCGAAAAGCAGAAGAAACTGCTACGGTATCCCCTCATGATAAAATCCGCTATGATACGACCAATAATCTTACGCCTGTAGAATTTAAAGAGCATAGAATTGAAGAACATAAGCAGGATAAAGATTTTAATTATCTGGAAGAGAAGCAGCAAAAAACCTGGTGGCAGGAGTTTAAAGAATGGATTAACCAGAAATACCAACAATTTCTACGTTGGTTATTTGGCGATTACGACGCTGGAAGCATCTTTGGTTTTATTATAAAATTAGTACCCTATATCCTGTTAATAGGTGTGATTTGTTTAATCATCTGGTTATTTACCCGCATGAATCCAGGTAAAAATATACTTCAGCAACCACAAACAGCTAAAGTACATTTAGATGATGAAGAAGAAATTATCCAAAATGCCGACATACCTAGCTTAATAAACACGGCTATAGAAAATGGCCAATATCGCATGGCGGTTCGTTATTATTATCTTCAGGCTTTAAAGGAACTAGATCTTAAAAATTTTATTGAATTTGAAGCGCAAAAAACCAACAACGATTATATCTCAGAAATTACTAATGAACAGCTAAACAGACTTTTCAGAAAGGGCACTCGAGTGTACAATTTTATCTGGTATGGTGATTTTCAGGTTTCTAAAGAAGATTTTTTACTTGCTGAAAAAGGTTTTTCAGAATTAAATTCAACCATTAAAAACACCAAAAATGAGTAGATTTTATAAAGTTTCGCTTGGTGTTTTATTCCTTTTGGTCGCATTTCTAACCTATCTGGAAGCGATTGAACCAACTCCAATCAACTGGTATCCCAGCTATGCCAAAGAAGACAAGATTCCGCTTGGCACCTATGTTTTCTACGAAAATTGGAAGGATAGTAATCCAGAATATTTCGAGGAAATTAATGTTCCGCCGTTCGAGTTTTTAAGCGACAGCTCCAAAATTAAAGACGGATCTTATTTTTTCCTGAATAATCACGTCATTTTTGACGAAGACGAATTGAATAAATTACTCGCCTGGGTAGAAAAAGGGAATACCGCTTTTATAGCTTCAGATGTTTTTGGAGAACAATTTTTAGATACCCTGCATTTAGAAACCAAACCTTACAGTAAAAAAATTCAGGATAAGGTGACATTTATCCCTAAAACGGAGTTAGATCTGGTAAATCAAAATTTCAAGCAGGAAGGACCGTTTGAAGTTCCGCATGAATTCAGTTCTATTTATTTCAACAAAATAGATACTCTCAAAACAACTATTTTAGGAACGGTAAAATACGATGATGATACCTTAAGTGAACCCCAAATTAATTTTATTGAAACACCGTTTGGTAAAGGGAAGATCTTTATGCATAGTACGCCTGAAGCTTTTGGTAATTATTTTATGCTTAAGCACAATAATTTTAAATATGTAGAAAATATTTTGGCATATATCGACCAGAATCAGCCCATTTACTGGGATAATTATTATAAGACCGGTAAAGCACAGCCTACAAATTTGCTGTATGTGATCATGCAAAACAAGCCTTTAAAATGGGCCTATTATTTAATGATTCTGGCCTCTTTGTTATTTATTATTTTTGAAGGAAAACGAAAGCAACGAGCGATCCCAATCGTAGAACCATTAAAAAATCAGTCATACGAATACACCCAAACTATCGCCGATCTTTATCTGGAACAAAAAAAGATCGACGAATTAACCCAAAAAAGAATTCAGTATTTTAAAGAATATATCAGGACTGAGATTAAACTTGAACCTGATAAAAAACAAGATCAATTTTATACCATATTGGCAGATAAAACGGGTAACACGATTGAATTTGTAGAAGAATTATTCAAAAACATGGAGATACTGAGTACTAAAAAAGCTACTGCTCAGGATTTTGAAAATATAAGTAGGGGCATATATAAATTTAAATATGCCAATGCCCCAAAAGAAAAAATATAGACGGTGTTCGATAAAATCGGCGTAAAATATCGTTTCATGAGAAGCTAAAACCAACACTAATGGAAGAACAAAATATACACCCCAAAAACGAAGAGCATAAAGAACTTAATTTTGATGCCCGTATTCCCCTGGAAGCATTAAAAACTTCAGTAGAAGATCTGAAATCTCAGCTATCTAAAATTATCGTTGGGCAAACCGACTTTGTAGAGCTATTGATTGTAGGCTTACTTTCTAACGGCCATGTACTTATCGAAGGTGTTCCCGGGGTAGCAAAAACCGTAACAGCAAAGCTTTTTGCCAAATGCCTTAAAACCGATTTTAGCCGAATTCAGTTTACACCAGATTTAATGCCGAGTGATGTTTTGGGAACTTCGGTTTTAAACATAAAAACATCAGATTTTGAGTTTAAACCAGGGCCTGTTTTCTCCAACATCGTACTTATAGACGAAATTAATCGTGCACCCGCAAAAACTCAGGCTGCTCTTTTTGAAGTAATGGAAGAACGCCAGGTTACTATCGATGGGAAGCGCCATCAATTACAGGATCCTTTTATGGTTTTGGCTACTCAAAACCCGGTAGAACAGGAAGGCACTTATGCCTTACCTGAAGCACAATTAGATCGTTTTCTATTTAAGATTGAAGTAGATTACCCAAAATTAGAGGAAGAAATTGATATTCTTAAAGGTCATAACGAGAGAAAAGGAGCTCAACCTGAAGCCAATATCATTCCTATACTTTCTCCTGAAAAATTAAAGGAATTAAAAACACAGATTTTTGATATTAAAATTGAAGAAAAGCTCCTGCACTATATAGCCGAACTGGTAAGTAAAACCCGCCAACACGCGCATCTTTATTTAGGAGCTTCCCCAAGAGCATCCATTGCTATTATGAATGCTGCTAAAGCTTTTGCGGCTATCGATGGGCGTGATTTTGTAATTCCGGAGGATATTAAAAAATCGCTAAATCCGGTTTTACGCCATAGAATTATCCTTTCCCCAGACCGCGAAATGGAAGGTATGAAAACTCGGGACGTTATTCAAATGATTAGCCAATCTGTAGAAATACCGCGATAGTGATTACATTTCTTAAGTCTTTATATTTAACCAAGCGTTTTTTTTATATTATCGCTGGGATTGCGATGCTTTTCCTATTCTCGTTTTGGATTCCAATCATCTATCCCATACTTTGGGTGATATTGGTATTACTAAGCATCCTTTTAGTGATCGATATTATTGCGCTATATCAAAGTAAAGGTTTAAGCGCTCAACGTATTTTACCTGAAAAGTTTAGTAATTCAGATTCCAATACGGTTAAAATTCAAATTAAAAATGCCTATTCTTTTAAAGTTTTTGCTGAAGTTATCGACGAACTTCCCATTCAGTTTCAAAAAAGGGATTTTTTATATACTGCGGAAATAACCCCTTCCGAAAACTATGAATTTGAATATGAAGTTACTCCCTTGCAACGTGGTGAGTATATTTTCGGAAAACTGAATGTATACGCACAAAGCATCCTAAAGCTGGCCAAAATCAGAAAGGTTTTTAATGCTGAGCAAATGGTAAAGGTATATCCTTCATTTATCCAGATGAAAAAACTGGATTTCCTGGCTATTGATAACCGAATTTCACAAGCCGGACTTAAAAAAATACGCCGACTCGGCCATACCATGGAATTCGAGCAAATAAAGGAATATGTGACCGGTGACGATGTGCGCACTATTAACTGGAAGGCGACCGCAAAACACCGAAATCTGATGGTAAATCAATTTCAGGATGAAAAAGCACAACCAGTATACTCGGTTATCGATACCGGGCGTGTGATGAAAATGCCTTTTGAGGGACTTAGTTTGCTGGATTACGCCATAAATAGTAGTCTTGCTTTTTCGAATATCGCCCTGCGTAAGAAAGACAAAACAGGAATGATTAGTTTTTCTGCTAAAATCGAAAAAATACTAAAAGATTCTTCCAGGATGAGTCAGTTACAACGTATCATGGAAAGCTTGTATAATATTAATACCGATTTTAAAGAATCTGATTTTGGTAGTTTATATGCCGGTATTAACCGATTTATTACGCATCGTAGTTTATTGATGCTCTATACCAATTTTGAGCATCCATCGGCTTTAGAACGACAACTCCCCTATTTTAAAGCGATTAATAAACGACACGTGTTGGTCGTGATCTTTTTTGAAAATACTGAAATTACAAGGCTCCTGCACACTCAACCTGAAAACTTAAGCGAAAGCGCCCACCAGGGAGTTGCTGAAGAGTTTAGCCAGAATAAGGTAAAAATGGCCAAAGAGCTACAACGTAACGGCATCCAAGTCGTACTTACCAAACCTAAAGATTTGAGCGTTAATACCATTAATAAATATCTGGAAATTAAAGCCAGGGGATTGATTTAGGGAGTGTAATTGTTCGACGGTTGGTATTTTGGAGTATTCGGTAGTTGATTTTTAGAGCGTCTTCTCTTTGCAAATCTTAATTCCTTCTTCTTCTCTCAAATCTAAATACATTTAAGGTTAGGCTAAATTAAGTATTCATTGAATTCCTACCTTATAGTTTTATTGGATTTTGTAAATAACAATTCAGAAGTAAAAATTTACAGTTCAGTAAGTTACTTGTGATTCAATACAACTTCTTTCCTACTTTTACATTATAAACTAAATAAAACCAATTAAACATGAGAACTTTAGCTATTATTTTCGCCCTTTTTATCACAGGATTTACTTCTAACGCACAGGAAACTGCAAAAGATACTACCGGAACGATTTCTGTAGAAATTTTAAATGTGACCAGTGATAATGGAAAGATGGTTTACGGAATTTATACCCAAGAAAGCTTTATGAAAAAACCTGTTTTTTCAAAGAATGCTAAAATAGAAAATGGGAAATCTGTAGTCACTTTTACTGATGTCCCTAAAGGGGAATACGCTGTAATTTGCTTTCACGATAAAAATGATAATGACAAAATGGATTTTGAAACCAATGGAATGCCACAAGAAGATTATGGAGTTTCAAACAATAAGTTAAATCCTTTTGGTCCACCGGTTTGGAACGATGGAAAATTTACTTTTGATGGTCATGAAAAAGTAATTACCATTCGGCTCTAACAATTAACAATTTAGATTGAAACCCGCTTTTATAACCAACTAATTGCGGGTTTATAGTATAGATAAACTTTAGTATTTTTTCGTTTGCAATAGAAAAAACTAATATATTTGTAAGTAAGGATTTTAAAAATATAAATCCAGATGATAAAGGAAATATTATAGTAGACTATGACCATAACTCAGTTGCATTATGTTTTAGCTGTTGCCGAGCATAAAAACTTTACAAGAGCCGCACAAAAAGTATTTGTTACCCAACCTACTTTAAGTATGCAAATACAAAAATTAGAAGAAGAACTAGATGTTCTAATTTTTGACCGTGGTAAAAAGCCCATCGAGCTTACTGAAACAGGGAAAAAAATTGTCACTCAGGCCAGGAATATTGTGAATGAAAGCGATCGAATTCAGGATATTGTAGATCAACAAAAAGGATATATTGGTGGTGCATTTCGACTTGGGATTATTCCTACCGTAATGCCTACACTGCTGCCTATGTTTATTAATAATTTCATTAAAAAATATCCAAAGGTAAAACTTCAGATCGAGGAATTGCATACCGAAGCAATTATCGAAAAACTAAAAGAGGGTCATTTAGATGCTGCTATTGCTGCTACCCCTTTAAATATTGAAGGCATAAAAGAAAACGCACTATACTACGAACCTTTTGTGGGCTATATCCCGCCAAGCCATCGTTTACATCATGAATACAAAATAGATGTAAAAGATTTGGATATTGATGATATCTTATTACTACAGGACGGTCATTGTTTTAAAGACGGAATCATTAATTTATGTAAAACAGTAAAATCTAGTGAAGCCGAACATTTTAGATTACAAAGTGGTAGTTTTGAAACCCTGATTAAACTTTCTAACGAAGGTTTGGGAATGACGCTACTACCATACCTCCATACTTTAGATCTTTTTGAAAACGATAAGAGCAACTTAAAAATGTTTAAAGATCCCGTACCGGCAAGAGAGGTGAGTTTAATCTATAATCGCAGCGAATTAAAAATGCAAATCATCGATGCAATGCGCAAAGTGATAGCATCGGTTGTAAAGGGAGCTATAGCATTCCAAAATGTAGAAATTATAAGTCCCACACAACAAAAAAATAAGAAAGAACTTCAGTTTTAAATACTTATAATTAAAAAAGCGGCTTAAGCCCACTAGTGGTCGGAAGAAATTCCGGCCACTTTAAGTTTTAAATAA
>CEVI01226238.1_pt1 | contig 9455 bp, 7 predicted proteins | sample 531471 | NCBI WGS metagenome assembly CEVI01 (sample SAMEA2623513, study PRJEB7988) | marine metagenome | isolation source: saline water (ENVO:00002010), including
GACGAGCGACGCCGAGTGGCGGCTTTACAGGCGCAACCTCGGCGGCCTCACCCGCAGGGCCGGGGCCATTTTTCGGCAGGCGGGTGAACGAAACGTCAACAGACCCTACCCCGCCCGCCGCATCACCTCGATGTAGGGGCGCAGGCTGTAGCCCAATTGCGGCGCAAGGCGGTCGGCCCAGACATTCATGGCCTGGCGGTCGAGGGGCAGCTCACCGCTCTGGGGTATAAGCAGAATGATATTGCCCTCCACGACCTCCACCTGCAGGTAGCGCTCGCCAAACAGCTCGCGCAGGCGGTGGACGGCGTAGGGCTTGCCACTGCTACCCTGCTGCCACTGGTTGACCACCATCAGCCCGCCCGGGCGCAGCGCCGCGTGGCACTGCTGCAGAAAGTCGATGTGCAGCTGGGCACCGGCAATACCGTCTTCCAGATACAAATCGAGCATCAGCAGGTCCACCGGCTCGGTCAGCGATTCCATGTACTGCTCAGCGCTCGTCACCACCACCTGCAGCTCGGGCACATCCGGCAGGGCAAACCAGCGCCGCGCCAGCTCTACCACTCCGGGACGGAGTTCAACCGCGCGCATCTGTGCCGGTTGCAGGTGCTGCAGCACGGCACTGACCAGACTACCGGCCCCCAGACCCAGCGCCAGCGCCCGTTCGATCTGCGGCAGCCAGAAACCCGCCAGCAGCATTGCGCGGGTGTAGTCGTACTCCAGCCAGGCCGGGTTACCGATCAGCGCGCAGCTCTGTTCCGTCTCCTCGCCAAAGTAGAGATAACGTAGCTCTCCTGCCTGCGTTACCCGCAGCTCGCCCAGTGCATCATGCTGGCGCGCCAACACGCGCTCCGGCCCACGCCCGAGGCGATGCGCCAGCCACCAGCCGAGTTGCTGCAGATAGCCCCGCCATCCTGCCACCGCCGTACCCCCTACCCTGTTCTTTGCGCGGCACAGTAGCAGTTTTGCCCAACCGCGCGGCAAATTTTCCGCCACAGTGCCTGCGCTGTCACTTAAACTGCTGGTGTCACATCCCCCCTGTTCAGGTACCCCTTTACATGCACCCCTCCGGCAGCGCCCTGCAGCTAATCGTCGTTCTATTGCTCGCCACCGTCATCGCCGTCCCGCTGGCCAAGCGTCTGCGGCTGGGCGCAGTCATCGGTTACCTGGCCGCCGGCGTCATCATCGGACCCTGGGCGCTGGATCTGGTACCGCACCCCGAAGACATCAGCCATGTGTCCGAACTGGGCGTAGTTCTGTTGCTGTTCATCATAGGTCTGGAATTGTCGCCGCGCCGGCTGTGGGTGATGCGCCGGGCAGTGTTCGGCACCGGTGCGCTGCAGGTCGGTCTGTGCGCCAGCGTCATCGGCCTGCTCGCCCTCTTGCTGTTTGAGCAGCCGCCGGCCACCGCGCTGGTGCTGGGCTTGGGGCTGGCGCTGTCATCTACTGCATTCGGCCTGCAGTTGCTGGCAGAGCGCCGCGAGCTGACCAGCCCGCACGGCCGCCAGGCCTTTGCCGTGCTGCTGTTTCAGGACATGGCCGCGATTCCGCTGATCGCGTTGATCCCGCTGCTCGGCACACAGCCGGACAGCAGCGGTGACAGCAACCTGCTGCTGCAGACCATCAAGGTGCTTGGCAGCATCGCCGTGATCATTGTCGGCGGTCGGTATTTGCTGCGCCCGGTATTCCGGGTAGTGGCCCGCACCGGCCTGCAGGAAGTATCCACCGCCACCGCCCTGCTGGTGGTGATCGGCACGGCCTGGCTGATGGAGTCAGTGGGCGTATCCATGGCCCTTGGCGCCTTTCTGGCCGGCTTGCTGCTGGCCGACTCGGAATACCGGCATGAGCTGGAGTCGCAGATCGAGCCCTTCAAGGGGCTGCTGCTGGGGCTGTTCTTTATCACCGTGGGCATGCAGGCCGACGTATCGCTGCTGCAGTCCAACGGCCTTGCCGTCGCGCTGCTGACTACACTGATCATTGTGCTCAAGCTACCGCTGATCTACCTGACCGGTCGTCTGGCCGCCGGACTTGATCGCCGCAGCGCACTGCGCCTGGGCATGGTGCTGGCGGCCGGCGGTGAGTTCGCCTTTGTGGTCTTTCAACTGGCCAGCGGACATCAGTTGCTGAGCGCCACCCAGCACAATCTGCTGGTGCTGGCGATCACCCTGTCGATGGCCGTTACTCCGCTCTTAATTCTGCTGCTCGCAGCGCTGCTGCCCAAGGAGCAGGCCACGCCGCGCAAGGTGCCCGAGGAGTATCAGCAGATCGATAGCGACAGCCCGCGGGTGGTCATCTCCGGCATGGGCCGCATGGGGCAGATCATCGCCCGTGTGCTCAGGGCCCAGCGCGTGCCCTACGTTGCTCTGGATACCTCGGTAGACAGTATCGAGATGTCTCGCAGCATCAGCGCCGAGATGCCGATCTACTACGGTGACCCCTTGCGCCCGGAGATCCTGCGGGCCGCACAGGTCGACAAGGCGCAGTTCTTCATCATCACCAGCAGTGACCCGGACATCACCCTGCGTACCGCCGAAACCGTGCGCCGCCTGTATCCGCAAATCACCATCATCGCCCGTGCCCGCAACCGCCAGCACGTGCACAAGTTGATCGACCTGAACGTGCTGCCGGTGCGTGAAACCTTCCACTCCAGCCTGGAAATGAGCCGCCAGATTCTTACCGGACTGGGCCTCAGCGATGAGCAGGCAGACTCACGTCTGGCGCGCTTCCGGCGCCACGACGAGCAGGTACTGGCGGCCCAGCACGCGGTTTACGACGATGCCACCGCCGTCATGCAGACCGCCCGTCAGGCCCGTGCCGATCTGGAAAACCTGTTCGACACCGACCACATCGAAGCTCGCAGCGTGGCTGACATGATCGAACAGGCCAAACAGCAGTCCTGAGGCTGCTAGAATACGCCGCTATAGCAATCAGGAGCAGCAGCATGGCCGACATCGGGCGTTTCAATAATCTGGAAATCACCAAGCACACCGGGTTCGGACTCTACCTGGACGGTGGTGAAGATGGCGAGATTCTGCTGCCCAACCGCTATGTACCCAAGGATCAAAGCACCGAGGTGGGCGACCGCCTGCGGGTGTTCGTCTACTTCGACAGCGAAGACCGCATCATTGCCACCACCACCCGCCCCCGCGCGCAGGTCGGTGACTTTGCCAACCTCAAGGTGGTTGCGCGCAACCGCGTTGGCCTGTTCCTCGACTGGGGCTTGCCCAAGGATGTGCTGCTGCCCTTTGCCGAGCTGAAAAAGCCGCTGGAAGAAGGCCAGTACTGCGTCGCCTACCTGTATCTGGACAAGCACACCAGCCGGGTACTGGCGACCACGCGCCTGGACCGCTATCTGGACAAGACGCCGGCGCGCTACAAGGTCGGCGACGCGGTCAACCTGCTGCTGGTCGAGCGCACCGATCTGGGCTACAAGGCGATCATCAATGGCGAACACTGGGGCCTGATCCACCGTAACGAGGCCTTCCGCCCAATCAAGCTCGGCCGCAAGGAGCAGGGTTACATTCGCGAGATCCGCCCCGACGGCAAGATCAACCTGAGCCTGCAACCGGTCGGCACCCAGGCCGCTGACCTGCTGCAACAGCAGATACTCGACCGCCTGCACGCCAGCGGTGGCCACTTGGCAATGAGTGATCGCAGCAGCCCAGAGGCCATCAGCGATGCCTTCGGCGTCAGCAAGAGCAACTTCAAAAAGGCCATTGGTGGGCTGATGAAGAAAGGCCTGGTGCAAATCCATGCCGAGCATATCGAGCTGAGCGCAGACAACGCTGACTAGGGCCTGACACAGCTTCACACAAACCGTCATCAATTCTTCGCGGCGCTGTCACCTGCCGTCTTTATTGTCCCTGTCTACCTCGCCGGCAACCGCCGGCGCCCTGCCGATGACAAGGATGATGTAATGACCAACTGGAAAGTGCTGTCTGCGCTGCTACTGGGCAGCGCGCTGCTGAGCGCCTGTAACTCCGACAGCGACAATGACGACGACGCCGCAACCACCCCTGAGCAGGAGCTGGCGGCACGCCTGGCCGCCTTCCCGCAGGACGGGGTCGAATTGCCCTTCGCGGTGCTGCGTGATGACCTGATCGACGGCAAGACCATGGCCCCGTTCGAGGTGCGTAACGGTGGCTACGGCTCGGCCATGACCGCGCACCCGAGTAACCTCGGTGAGTTCTACGCCATGACCGACCGCGGCCCCAACGCCGACTTTGTGGGTGGCGCCTACGGCTCTGGCAAGTCATTCCCGGTCGCCGATTACACTCCGCGCATCGGCCACTTCCGTATCACCGCCAGCGGCGGTGTCGAGCAATTGGCAACCATCGAACTCAAGCGCCCGGACGGCACCCTGATCACCGGTCTGCCCAATACCTCCGCGCTGGGCGGCACCGGTGAAACGCCCTACAACCCCGATGGCACGCCGATTGTGGTTGACCCCACGCAGCCCTACGACGCCGCGACCAACCCGATTAAACTCGACGACTACGGCCTGGATGGCGAAGGTCTGGTGGCGCTGCGCGACGGCAGCTTCTGGGCCAGCGACGAATACGGCCCGCACATGGTTCACTTTGACGCCGAGGGCCGCGAGATTGAGCGTATCAACCCGTTTACGGCAGATACGCGCACCCGCATCAACCTGCCGGCAGAGTACGCCTATCGCCGCGCCAACCGCGGCATGGAAGGCCTGGCCATCACCCCGGATGAGTCCACGCTGGTCGGCCTGATGCAGTCCACCATGGACCTGCCGGACCGCACAGTGCGCTCGCTCACCATCACCCGTATTGTCACCGTCAACCTGCAGACCGACGAGATCGGCCAGTACCTCTACCGGCAGGAACTGCCAGCCAACTCCAACTCGGAGATGGTCGGCTTGAGCGCTACCGACTTTCTGGTTCTGGAGCGTGATGGCAGCTTCCTCTACGGTGGCCCGAACGGCGCAGCTGGTGTCACGCCCGATGCGCAGAAGCAGGTTTACCGCATTGACCTGTCTACCGGCACCAACCTGGAAACCGTGGCGCTGCTGCCCGGCATGGTGCAAGACCCGGATCTCGGCCTGACCATCAATGGCAAGACGCTGGAGCAGGTGGTACTGGAAGGTGGCTGGGAAGCCCTGGCTGCGGTCGGCATCTACCCGGTAGACAAGACACTGGCGCTGGACATGGTGGTTGCAGCCAACTACCCGCACGACAAGATGGAAGGCCTGTGGCGCATCGACGACAGCCACCTGGGCGTGCTGAACGACGATGACTTCGCCACCTGGTCCACCGGCGGCGTACTGGAGCAAAAGATGCTCGACGACGCCACCATCGACGCAGGCCGCCTGTACATCCGAGAAGTAGACCTGTCGGTCGATTGATCAACTGGACTGGCAAACAATACAGGCGCCTTTTGCGGCGCCTGTATTGTTTCAGAGAGGCGCTCAAGCCGCCTGATGAAACGCCCGGTACTGCCCCGGCGTCAGCGCGGTGCGCAATTTGAAGTGACGCTGAAAATGCGCCTGGTCAGCAAACCCCAGATCCAGCGCCAGATGATTGAGACTCACCGGGGCCGCGCGCAAGCGAGCGCGGGCCTGCTTGATACGGGCGTCCAGTTGAAAGGCATGCGGCGCCTGGCCGTACAGCCGCTTGAATCCACGGATCAGCTGATAACGATTAAGCTCGGCCGCCTCAGCCAGTTCATCGAGCTGCAACGTGCAGCCCAGCCGATCCATGATCAACTCCCGCGCACGCAGCAAGCCGCTCTGATGCAGCGTTTGCGGCCCTTCCTGCTGCTGCGCGAACAACGGCTGCAGCAACTCGATCAGCCGCCCTTCTGCCTCCAGCGCGCCGTCGCTGCGCCGTAAACTGGCAAACAAGGCATCAAACCCGGCGCTTGCAACGGGGTTGCAGATATCGGGGAAACAGCGGTAGTCATCGCTGCCACCAAACGCCTCGCGCTGCAGCGCGCCCAGCCAATTGGCATCGACAAACAGCATGCGGTAGGACCACTGGCCGGCAGCCGGGTTGCAGGCGTGAACCTCGCCCGGGTTGACCGTGACCATGCTGCCCACGCCAATGCGCTCCCGCCGCTGGCGGTTGCAGTAAGCCGTGTGCCCCTGGTCAATCACCCCGAAGGAAAACTCATCATGGGTATGCGCCTGATAACAGGCGGTTGAGCGATCAGCCTGACGCAACTCAACCAGCGGCAGCGCCGGGCTGCGCTGCAGAAACTGCTCTTGCGACATGCTCACCTCCCACCTCAGCGCCACAGAATCAGCGTTACGCTGAGCACCAGCAGCAACGCCATTAACAGGTTAAAAATCCGCATTGCCCGCGCGCTCGGCAAGCGGCCACCCAGCACATGCCCAAGCAGCGCCCAGCAGCCAACACCAAACAGGCAGACAACCAGTGACACAATACAGAAGATCGCCAGAGGCTGCGCCTGATTACTGACAAACATGCCAAGCCCGGACAACGAGAACAGCCACGCCTTGGGGTTGAGCCACTGCGCCAGCGCGCCCGCCCAGAAACCCGGTACGGTAATGCCAGTGGCTCTGGGCAGCCCCGGTTCTGCGCGCGCCAGCCGCCAGGCCAGATACAGCATGTAGGCCGCACCAACCCAGGCCAGCCCCTGCAATACCTGCGGACTTTGCGCCAGGCTGCCAAGCAGACCAAGCCCCAGCAGCAGCACCATCAGCGCATACCCCAGCGAGGCGCCCAGTACGTAAGGCATCGCCCGCAACATGCCGGCACGCGCCGCACTGCTGACAGTCACCACGCAGACCGGCCCCGGTGCGATTGAGCCCACCAGAATAAACGCCAACATCGATAACCACAGCGACAGCATCTTGCGCCCTCATTGCCTGAACAACGGCATGCTGACGCAAGAGCGACCGCGTGTATTGAAGGAAATTGCGCATAAAAAAGGCGCCTTGCGGCGCCTTCGGGTAGCCGGGCTTGCGCCCGGCTACGACCAGGTTACATCAACTCTCCGGCCGGCCCTGATCGGGCTGGCTGTAGTCGCACACGCCCTGCGGGAAGATCGCATTGAGCTGCTCAACCTCACCGGCATCCGGCATCCAGGTGCCATAGGTACCGTCGCTCAGCGCGGTGGCCACCGGCTTCAGTGCGCACTTGAAGATACTGCCCTCAATCGGCGCCCCGGCTTCCATCCGCGAGGTGGTGTAGGTCGGGAACTGCTGGGTACAGGTGCCCGCCGGCTGCTCGTTGATGATGCCATCCCACACCGCATCACCCTCGGCAATCAGGCTGCCATCGGTATTGAAGCAGCTGTCCAGCGCGGTGGCCGGGCGGTTCTCAGCGATGCTCTGCTCCGGGTTTTCGCGGATGTTGGTCAGCCATTCATCCAGAACCTCCAGCGCCATCCAGGTCTGATTGAAGGTGCGTTGAGCCTGGGGCTCCTCCGGGTCGCTGGTATCGGTGGGCCGGGTATCGGTGAACCAGATCACCTGATTATCGGCGTTGCCCATCTTGTTGATGATACGTTGCCGTGCCGAGAACGACTGGTGGCTGTTGTGCATATCCAGCACCTCCTCCAGGTAATGCCGCCAGTCGATGACCGGAATGTTCAACTGCCCGTCAAACACGATGCCCTGCTCGTAGGCCGCGTTCATGGCCAACGGGTCGCCCTCGGTCCGCGGCGCAGGCGCAATGCCGTCGGCGCTCAGGTTCATGTTGCGGCTGCTCCACGGGTCAAAGTTGGCTGCGGTATGCGGCGGCAGGAAGGGTGAGCCCTCCTGCACCATCTCGCTCGGCTGCTTCCAGCCACCCACCAGGGTGTTCAAGCGCAGGAACTCGGCCGGTGTAATCTGCCCCCGACGCAGCGGCAGCAGACCGTATTGCACGCCGACGTTGTCGAACAGGGTGCGCGGCTCACCGTCTTCGTCTACGCCATAGACGTTGCGCAGATCATCAAAGTGCGTCCAATGCACATCAGCCATGATCTCCGGCGGCTGCATCTGATCCTGATAAGGTGCCTGACCAAAGTTCGGGTTCATGGTCAGCGGCGTCAGCCCGCGCCAGCCCGGAATGCACTCGGTCATACCCGGCGCACTGGCGTAGCCGAGCGCCAGCTTGTTGTCGTACAGCGGATCAGCGTAGGCGTCGGTGGCATGCAGGCCCACCAGCAAGCTGCGATTCTCGGTCGTCTGCCAGCGCGTGTTGCTGCGGTCGGTGGCATCCATGTAGTACTCCAGCAGTTCGCAATCGCCGACATGAATGGTCTGCGTCACCATATCCGGGTAGGAATACTGCGGCACACCGGCGTCGATCAGGCCCGGATGGTTTTGCGAGTAGACGTACTGCTGAATTGCCCCGCCCGAGCCGCCAATCGCAACCGTGTACTCGGGCACGCCGAAGCGTTTGACAAAGTGTTCCTTGGTCATCAGCGCGGTTTCGCCGCCCACCTGCAGGTTGTAGTGGGTGCTGGCACGGGTGCCCGTGGAGTAGATTACGGCATAGCCGAGCCCCAGCACCTCGGGGGTCAGCGCATCGCCACTCGGACGCCCCTGACTGTGCCCAATGCCCACGCCACCCTGGAAGTGAAACAGCAGACGGCCGTTCCACAGATCGGTGCTGGCGGCATCATCGGCGTCGGTGCGGTCAGCCAGCGTGGCAAAGCTGTAGATAAAGCGGTTGAGGGTGCCCACCTCCCGGCGCACCACAAAGTCCACTTCGCGGCCATCGGTCAGGGTGGTGGTAGCCATGTTCGCCGGGCGGCTGCGATCCGCCGGCAGATCGGCATAACTCCCCTCGGTGGTCATGAAGAGAAACTGTACCTGAGGCTCGATGGTGCAATCGCGGCTGTAGCCGACCACGGTTTCACCCTCGTAGACCGGGAAGCCGCCTTCCTGGTTGTCCACCAGCGGCTGGATGCCCAGCTCTGCGGCCACGGTGCAGACAAAGGGATATTGCTGCGGGCCGGAGAAGATCGGCCCCGTTTCGGGGTAAGCAGTGAGCGTCATGTTGTACAGCTCACCAAAGCGGCTGTGGTGCAGTTCGAGGCGGTTCTCGCCAAGGGTCAGGCCCTCGATCAGCACTTCCAGCCGACCGTTACGTTCGACCAATCGGGTGGGTTCGATTTCGGTGTCGTTGAGCCACAGCTCAAGGTTATCCATTTCAGCATCAATAACGTCCAGATCACCCTCAATGGTGACCAGCACATCGTCGCCGGTAACCTGGTCCAGCGCGCTGGAGAGCACGCCCAGCGACAGGTCGGGACGCACAGGGTCGTCGGAATCGGAGCTGCTACTGAGACACCCGGACAGGGCAAGAGTCAGCAGACTGAGTGAAAAGGCGGGTGCTAGCTTACGCAGGTGTGCCATGAATAATCCCTCTCTGGCAGTGGGCTTTTTGTTCTTTCAAGGAAGCCCTGATCAATTCCACACGCTCTCTGCGAGCACTCAAGCGTGCAGATGCAAGGCGCGATGTGCGGCCAATAGTGGTTCT
>CEVI01122970.1_pt1 | contig 9454 bp, 7 predicted proteins | sample 531471 | NCBI WGS metagenome assembly CEVI01 (sample SAMEA2623513, study PRJEB7988) | marine metagenome | isolation source: saline water (ENVO:00002010), including
GGGCGTCGGAGACCCTCGCACGATCATCGTGTTCGACGCGGTGCCACGTCTGATCGCGACCGTCGTCGCCGCCGGAGCGATCGCCGCCACCGGCGTCGTCGAGCTCTACCCCATGGCGGGCATCCTGGTGACCCTCGGCGGCACGACGCTGTTCACGTGGCGTCTGCTCCGGCGCAACCCCGGGCCGTGGCCGACGGCGCGCGAGATCCCGGGGTTGATGCGCAAGGGCGCGCCGGTCGCACTCAACGACGCGGCGCTCAGCGGATACTCGAGCCTCCCGGCTCCCCTCGTAAACGTGACATCGCCACCCGTGGCGGCAGCCGGTTTCGCGTCGGCGGAGAAGATGCTCAAACTCGGGCAGTTTCTCCCCATGACACTGGCCAATGCCTTCCAGAGTTGGGTCGCCGAGACCGATGGTGCCGGCCGCCGGAGACGAATTCTGCTGGCCCTCGCGGTGCTCATCGCGGGCGGGCTGGCCGGTTGGGCGGGGCTGGCGTTTTTAGGACCTTGGGTCAGCACCGTGCTCTTCGGCGAGGACGCCTCGTCGAGCATCGGCATCCTGTTCACGATGGGCCTGGTGTTCGCCTTTTTCTCGTTCCGGACGGGGCTGACGCGGCTCGTCCTGTTCCCCGCGGGTCTGGCGACTCCCGTCATGCGGGCAACTCTCATCGCGACCATACTTGGGACGCCCCTCATGATCAGTCTCGGATTGGCGTGGGGACCGATCGGCGCGGCCATCGGGTATGCCGTAACCGAGGGCGCAGCGGCCGCCCTGCTGATCCCCCGCAGTCTCCACGTCCTGCGCGCCCTGGCAAGCGGGTGAACGAGGGAGCGCGACGGCTCGAGGCTAGGCTGTTGCGGTGACCATAGCGATCAACGGGCGCTTCTTGATGAACTCCTTTGGGGGCGTCCGCCGCTTTGCCACCGAGCTGTCCGCGCGGTTGGCTCGAGAACGGGACGACATCGTGCTGCTGCTGCCCGCAGACGGCGCAGCTCTGGGCATTCCGGATGTGCCTCACCAAGTCGTGGGGCGATTCGGGGGTCCCCTCTGGGAGCAGTTCGAACTGCCCGCGTGGCTACGCAGACACGGGCATCCTGTCCTGCTGAACTTCGCAAACATCGCACCCGTCTTCTACCGTCGGCAGATCACCGTCCTGCACGACATCGCCCCTGCACTGCGCCCCGGCGACTTTTCTCTGCTCTTTCGCATCCAGTGGCAGCTGTCCACTCGCCTCGGGGCGATCGGACGGGGCCGCGGCGTCGTTACGGTGAGCGAACAGTCTCGGGACGAGATCTGCGAGTACTTTCGGGTCCCTCGCGACCGCGTAGACGTTGTCTACAACGGGGCCGACAGCTTAGCTGTCACTGCGAGCGCGGAGGCCGCCGACGAGGCGCCAGTCGCCCTCGTGTTCGGTCGGCATGGTGCGGCCAAGAACGTCCACCGTGTGCTGGATGCTGCAGCCGCTCTGCCCGCTGGATCCCCTCTGCGCATCCGTGTCATCGGACAACTCGATCCGACCCTTGAACCATACGCGCGCAGCGTTGGTGTCCCAGCGGAGCGCATGGCCTGGGTGGGCCCTGTCAGCGATGAGGAGCTGGCGAAGGAGTACAGCCGGGCGCGCGTGTTCGTTTGGCCCTCGCTGCACGAAGGGTTTGGCATCCCTCCCCTGGAGGCCCAGGCCTTGGGGACACCTGTGATTGCGTCCGACATCCCCATCAACAGGGAGATCCTCGGCGACTCCGCGCGCTACTTTGCACCGCACAACGCCGGAGCCCTCGCGGATCAGCTCCAGGCCGTCACCGATGGCGACGAACTACACACGGAACTGGCCGAGGCAGGGCGGCGCAATGCGGCTCGATTCACGTGGGCAGAGACCACGCGCCAATGGAACACAGTACTTTCGCGCTTCAACGCGTGACATGGCGGAGGAGAGTAGACAGATGGAGCCGTCGTTCGGCCTGGTGGTGACGACTCTCGGACGCCTGGAGGCGCTGCGGGCTCTGCTCACCTCGCTCGAGGGCCAGCTGGCACTCGACGATCACATCGTCCTGGTTGCTCAGGGTAACCAGGATGCCGTCGCCGCGCTCGCCGCCGAGTTCGCCGCCACCGGGCTGCCCGTGACTGCGACCACGTCGGGGCGCGGCGCCTCCCGAGGTCGCAACACCGGGGTCGCCGCACTTCCGCCGGGTGAACGCATCCTGACCTTCCCCAACGACAACACCCTGTATCCCGCAGGAACGATCGCACGGCTTCGGGAGGCAGTCTCAGGGGAGAGCTTCGTCGTGGGCGGGTTCACGTCGTGGGACGAGCGTGGCCCCAAGACGGCCCTCCCTGACCCGGGCACTCAGCTCGACATCTTCAACGTGTGGAGCGTCATCGAGATGGGCATCCTCATAAAGAGGGCGCTCTTTGACGAAGCCGGCGGCTTCGACGAGCGCATCGGCCCCGGCGCTGAAACCCCATGGCAGGTCGCGGAGGGAACCGATCTGCTCCTACGGGTCATGCGGGCCCGCCCCGAAGTCGTCGACTCCTTTGTCTGGGTCGACCGCGCAGTCCACGTGGACGGGATCTCGACAGCCTTCGGCCTTACCGACATCGAACGCCGCCGCAAGCTGCGGGCATATGGCCGCGGAACGGGCCGGGCGGTGAGCGTGCACAGCTATCCCTTGTGGTGGCGCGCTGCCTTCGTCGGAGCCGGGCTGCTCTATGGTCTCCGCAATCCGAAGCCGGTGCGGGTGAGCGATGGCTGGCCCATGTTCGTCGGACGTCTCGAAGGCATGCTCGGCCGCACCTTCGGACGTCGGACGCTGGTCTCAACCACTCGCTGAACACCCAATGCCCCAGTGCTAGGCTGTGGCAGTGTCATCGAGAGTTCTGATCACCGGCGGCGCAGGCTTCATCGGATCCCATCTCTGCGAGCGTCTTCTCGATCAGGGTCACGAGGTCATCTGCGTCGACAACTTCTTCACGGGCAGCCGCCGAAATGTAGAACATCTGTTCTCCAACCCTCGGTTCGAGGTCATTCGCCACGACGTGACCTTCCCGCTCTACCTCGAGGTCGATCAGATCTACAACCTCGCATGTCCTGCCTCGCCCGTGCACTACCAGCACGACCCCGTGCAGACCACCAAGACCAGCGTGATGGGCGCCATTAACATGCTGGGGCTCGCAAAGCGCCTGCGCGTGCCGATCCTGCAGGCGTCAACTTCTGAGGTTTACGGGGACCCGGCAGTGCATCCCCAGACAGAGGACTACTGGGGCAACGTCAACCCGATCGGTACCCGGTCGTGTTACGACGAGGGCAAGCGCGCGGCCGAGACGCTCTTCTTTGACTACCGCCGACAGCACGACCTCGACATCAAAGTCATCCGTATTTTCAACACCTACGGGCCGCGGATGCACCCGAACGACGGCCGCGTCGTTTCGAACTTCATCGTTCAGGCACTGCGAGGCGAGCCGATCACGATCTACGGCGACGGCTCGCAGACGCGCTCGTTCTGCTACGTCGACGACCTCGTTGACGGCATGGTGCGCCTCATGAACACAGGCCATGACGTGACCGGACCGATCAACGTTGGCAATCCCGGCGAGTTCACGATGCTTGAGCTCGCGCGCGCCGTTCTCGATATCACGGGAAGCACCTCCGAGATCGAGTACCGCCCTCTCCCCCAGGACGACCCGAAGCAGCGGAGACCCGACATCACGCTCGCGCAGCGCGAACTCGGGTGGGAGCCAACCATCGCTCTCACCGCGGGTCTGAGCCGCACGATCGAGTACTTCCGGGAAGCACTTGGGGTGTAACGCCTTCCGTTCTCTCACATGTGAGACGCGGTCAACGTCCAGAAGTATCCGCCAAGGCTCTGGGCCGGACTTCGACGAAGTTCGTGACAGTCGCGACCACGAAGGAACCGCGAGAGATCGGGCGGCGACGCAACCCCGATATCCTGGATGGGTGATTCTCCCCTATAGCATTCTCCGACGGGCTACGTGATGGATCTCAGCGTCGTCATGCCTTCGTACAATTCGGCCGAATGGCTGCCAAGCACAATCGATGCGCTTGCCAGAGCTATCAGGGAAGCAAAAGCGCAGGTCGAACTTATCGTCGTTGATGACGGCTCGACGGACGAAACGCCAGCCACACTCGCTGCTCTCACCGACGGCTTCCCGGGTGATCTCAGAGTCGTGCGGCAGGAAAACCGAGGGCGGTACAGCGCACGGTTGAACGGTCTTCAGCACGCCCGAAGCCACATGATTCTGCTGCTCGATGCCCGAGTTCTCATCGACGTGTCGGCATTGAAGTATGTAATGGGTGAGCTGCGTGATCCGAAAGCGCCTCGGGTATGGAATGCGCATGCCGTCACCGACCCGTCCTCCCCTCTCGTCGGGCTGTTTTGGGATGTTCCTACACACGTCTTCTGGGGACGTTATCTGCGGTCACCGAGGGCATACGACCTCACAGAGGAGAACTTCGACTCTGCGCCGAAAGGCACGACGATGTTCCTTGCACCCAAAGAGGTCCTTGAGGACGCGTTCGAGTTCGCCCGCCCGACTGCCGACGGCAAGCTCGTCTCAGACGACACAAGAATCCTGCGGAGGATCGCGCAAACGAGCGGCATCCGTATAGATCCGGGGTTCGCCGTCATCTATCGTCCGCGAACCACCATCCAGTCGTTCGTTGCGCACGCCTATCATCGGGGGACGGTGTTTGTCGACGGCTACGCAGGCACGACACCTCTCCGCTCGTTCGCTCTCGTTGGGCTTGTGCTGGCCCCAGTGGTGGGGGTTACAGCGGTTTTCTGGGCGATCATGACCGGGCGATGGAGGCGAGCTGCAAGCCTCATGGGTCTCATGATCACCCTTCCGCTGTCGCTCGTAGCACCGGCTATCGTAAACAGGGTCCCAGCACGAAGCGTTACCTCATATCTTCTGTACGCCGCCCTCTTCGCTGTGCCCTTCTGGCGAGGGCTTGCACGCGGTCTCATCGTCCACAGGCGCGCCTTTCGCCGCGCGACGAGAACCAGATCCGACGAGGTGGCACTCGAGGAGGTCGCGAGCGACGGATCGACTGCTTCTCGACCGCTCTGATCAGGTGAGCGCCACAGGATCGATCGCCCCGGCGTCGGCGAGCCACCGCCGCCGACTGCCGGGAGTGGGACACGCAGTTGCGGTGCGAGACCGAGTGAAGTGGGCTCGGGCAATCCTCCAAGCGGGCATCGTCGACACCGCGTACGTTAGCGCTCAGCGTGGTCGACGAACCAGCACGTTCGTAGCAACCGCGCTCTATGTGCTGCGAGGATTCCGCCAGGGCCTGCGCCTTAACCCTCTCTTCGTTGACGTGGCGGTCGGCGACGCTCTCCCCGGGGCACATCGCGTTCCAGCGCTGTACGCCTACCTTGCTACCGATCCCCGCGGAGTGCAGATTAGCCCCCTGTGGGATGCGGCGGCCTATCTCGCTGCGCACCCCGAGCGTGCCGACGAACCTGGCGGCGCACTCGGGGCAGTGTGGCGGCGGCGGCGCGAGGAGGGTGTCCCTGGCCTCGTTGAGGGCAGCTGGGAGGACGCATCACAGCGGGCAGTCCACGCTGCAGGCCGAGCGTCGGCCGGTCAGGTCGATGACCTCATGGCAACCGCGACCGCGGGATCCCGAGAGCTGATAGTCGCCCTGGGCCCCGATGAGGTCGACATCGACGAAACCCTGTCGGAGTTGCGCGAACTCGCTGAGCGGGGATGGGACCTCGCCATTGGATACAGCGGTGCAGATGCCGAGACGTGGGCGCAGCTCGCCTTGCTTAGCATGCGTGTCCGGCGGATTCGTGGCATTCTCCGCCCCGGAGAAGACACCGGTGCTCTTCTCAGCGCCTTGCGGGGCTCGAGTGGCGCAGAAGTGCTGCTGATCCGCGGCCCGCACCTCGCGCTCAGCGCCGAACAGATGATCGCGCTGGCAGAGGACGCGGTGGCACGGTCCGCGTTGGTCGCGCCAGTGTGGCTCGACCTCGACGGCACAATCGCGTCCGTAGGCGCCGACTCCTCGGGGCGTATCCTCGCCGGCTACCCGCGAGAGGATGTCTACACCCTTTCCGACGCCTCTGTCTTCGCGCCTCCCCTGCTGGCGGGCGACGTCGTCGCCGGACCAGCCGGGTTGATCCCCCGCCGCCTTCGCGGGCGAGATGTGGCAGCGTGGGCGCAGCTCGACAGCCCTGAGGCGCAGGGCATTGTGAACGTGGATGTCGCGGCACACGCGCGGGTTTCTGCGCCTGCGCCCGAACTCCCGCGCGTCGACGTCTCAGCCGCACGACTGCTCGAGAGTCGAGGGTGGCAACCCTCTCCCCATGCGCAGGCTCCCTGGCAGCGACGGTCTCCGGTGAGCACTCTGGAGGACGGACGCAGCGTTCCGCGCTTACGCTGGGCCATTCGCACGGCAGCACCAACTGGGGAGCGTGGCGAATGGTGGGGCGACACTCATTTCGCCCGAGCCTTAGCCGGTGCGCTGCGCCGTCTCGGGCAGGACGTCGTGGTGGATGCGTATCCCGCCCGTTACCGCCCAAGCGCGGTCATCGATGACGTGACACTCGTCCTTCGCGGGCCGGAGCCAATCGAGCCGGGCCCGGCCGGCCTGTCGGTGCTCTGGGTAATCAGTCACCCCAACGAACTCGCCGCCGCCGAGGTGAGTGGCTTCGACCTCGTCTTTGCCGCGTCAGACGTGTGGGCGCGGCGGGTCGGCGCCGAGTGGAAGCGCCCCATCGAGACCTTGCTACAGTGCACCGACCCAGCACGTTTTCACCCTTCAGGCCTGCCCCGCACCCACGAGGTCGTATTCGTGGGCACAGCGCGAGGCATCCCCCGACCTTCGGTGCTGGCTCCCGTGAGCGCCGGAATCCCAGTGGCGGTCTATGGGCCCGATTGGCGCGAATGGATACCGGCCGACCGGATCGCCGGAATCGGAGTGCCAAACGCGGAGTTGCCGGTACTCTACGAGACCGCTGCGGCAGTGCTCAACGATCACTGGCCGGCGATGCAGAGGGAAGGATTCATCGCCAACCGTCCCTACGACGTCGTCGCCGCAGGCGGGCGCGTTATCAGCGACGACGTCAAGGGCCTCGCCGAACACTTCGACGGCGCCGTTGTGACGTACCGTGATACGGAGGAGCTGATCACAATGCTCACAGGCGACCTCGATGCGCTGTTTCCCCAACCCTCAGAGCTTGCGCGCATCGCGGCGCGGGTACGAGAGCGGGACTCCTTCGATGCCCGAGCGCGGGTACTTCTCGATCGCGTCTTGGATGCTCGCTGAGCCGCGCTCAGCGAGCATCCAAGGAGATCCAGTCCGGCTCGAGCATGTCTGCCTTCGCTGTGCCAGCGCTGTTCCAGGGGCGCGGGGCAATGACGGTCGCGTCCGGGCGGTTGGTGCGCAGCAGCGTCGCAGCCCACCAACTGAAGCTCGAATTACTCATTACCATCGCGTGACCAAGTGCCATCGCGTTGATGGTCGCGTACGTCCCTAGCGCTCCCGCATCGACGAAATCGACGCCCTCAGCGTCCGCACCGAGCTCCTGTTTGACGAGATCGACCGAATCCGAGAAGACACGCAGGGGAAGGCGCACGCCGAGAGCACCCAGCAGGGATAGCGCCCGCCGCACATAGTCGACCGACGCGATCAGTTGGCGATCCGCCGACACCGCGAGGTAATCACCGCGACGCAGATGCACGGTCACCGCGGGCTCGGCCGCTATCCGCGCCAAGAGGTCCGATTCAGCTGGAGTCGTCGGCTGAGCACGCATCGCCCCGAGGACTCGATCCCGAACCCGGGGGAAGTATTGGCCGGATTGAAAGTAACCAACGAGGGTGGTGCCCTCATGGATCTGCTCGATGGCTGGCATGTACGCGTCCGGAGTGCGTTCAAGGAACACACGACCCCACCGAGTCGGTATCGGCAGCACTCGCTCTGCAGACAGACGGACAGATGCCCAGCTCTCTGACTTCGGGAGCACCCGCGCCGGGGTCTCCAACATCTGCAACTCGAGCGTCCGAGTTCCCTTCACCCCGAAATGGGATGTATCTAGAGCCAGCGGAACGCCGAGGCGTTCGGCCTGCTCCCAAGCGGCCGCGAGAATGAAGAGTTGATTCCCGAGGCCGCCCGCGACGTACCCGGTAATGGCGGAGCGACGGAAGCTCACGAGCTTTCCTTTCGTGGTGGGGCGGAAGGCTGGCGACGGCTAATCACGGCGAGGGCAATCAGCGTTGCGAGACCGATCGCCGCAAGCGATACGAGCATCGCGGCAATACTGGGAAGAACGATCAAGAACAGGACGGTCTGTGCGAGCACGGCGCACACCGCCACAAGGGCCGCTGCGCGCGAAGCTGCGGCCGTGAGCGGGATCATGAGGCCTTGGAGGGTAATCCACGGAACATAGGCAATGGCGACGGGAAGCATGAGGGAAGCAGCGCCGGAGTAGCTCTCGCCATAAAGAAGTCTAACGATGGGATCGCCTGCGACTGCGAAGAGGACGACGACGAGGAGCGCACTAACGGCCGCCGCAGCGACGGCTCCGCGCACGCCGGCGCGCGTTAGCGCCGCGTTGTCTCGGTTCCGAGCGAATCGGGGCAGGAGGTAGAGCGAAAGGGTGGACGGCAGAATGAAACTTGCTTTGACCAGAACCGCGACCGCCGCGTACGAACCCGCAACATCAACGGGAGCGAGAATCCGGAGGAAGACCACGTCGGCGCTCGTGAGCCACGCTATCGCGATCGACAGGACGATAACAGTCAGTCCGTCACGCGTGAATACCGACGTTGTTGGACTCGGCGCGCGACGAGCCGACCAGGCAGCGCCAGCGGCGGCCACCACGGTGGCCAGCACGACGGCGCCGACGGCCCCGGCGATTCCAAATCCCAGGAGCACCGCCGGAACGATCAGCACGACCCTGGCGACGAGCGAGGTGGTCGACCAAGCGACCGCGGCGCGGGAGTGTCCCTGGCCCTGCACACGCCCGAGGAATTCCGCGAAGACGAAGCTCAGCAGGACGCACACCGCCGCCGCAATGACCACACCCACCGAGGCCTGCAGGGCACCGGCAAGCAGCGGAGAGAATGCGGCAAGAACCACCGCCGCAGCACCGCCGATAAGCAGCGAGTCCCGCGGCGCGAAACGACCCGGTTCAACGAGTCCCGTTCTTGCGCTGGCGGTCTGCACGGCCACCGAGTTCTGCAAGGCTGAACTACCAACCGCTGCGACGCTGACGACCGCGAGGAAAGCCGAGAGCAGTCCGAAATCGGCGACACCCAAGAGACGCGCGGTCAGGATCTGGAACAGGAAGGCGGCCAACGCACCCACAACGCTGATGACGGCGATCGTACTCAGCGAGGCCAAGTGAGCACGCAGGTGATCCCGCGAAGACGAGGTCACCGTCGCACCGACGCGGCGGTCAGGTCAGTAACCGCGTTGCTGTCCCGCGT
>CEVI01092042.1_pt1 | contig 9406 bp, 15 predicted proteins | sample 531471 | NCBI WGS metagenome assembly CEVI01 (sample SAMEA2623513, study PRJEB7988) | marine metagenome | isolation source: saline water (ENVO:00002010), including
AAAATAATGATAGCTGGTGCGGAAAAGTTGTTAGAAGGAAAAATCTTTCTCTGTTAGGTCTGCTTTTCTTGCAGCTTCATAAAAATCATCCCACCCCGAGGGTTCTTTTTTGTCGGGTGTGTTGAAAACCTCTGCAAGGCGACGTTCTGCTGCTTCTCTTTTCTTGTACTCCGGCATTTTCTTATAAATGGTGATAATTGTATCTCTGACTTTTTCAAGCTGCTCTATCGTCAGTTCTTCTGTTAGATGGTAAAGCCATTCATCGTGTTGTAACGCCGCTACAAACTCTGCACGTTTGATAGGGCGGGTTAATTCTGGAAATTTTGTGTGGGTGTCATTGTGTTGCATTAATGAAATATCCTGTTGCGCTTACAAAAACGTGTGGATGACTCTTATTGTAAGTGTGTATTCATCATGTTTCCACCTGAAGTTGGGGTGAGTCAGTTTGCTCTTTCTTTATAGTCTCTTATGTAAGTGCCTTTACGCTTCATTTTTCTAATGTTGCGGCCATGATCGTTAGGAATGTCTGATACCTTTTTTGTTTTAGCGCATTTAACACAAATTGGATTGTTAGTGTTCTCATGCCATGTTGCTGCGGGTGTTGAGCAAAACACGCATCTTTCCAGTGGTACATTGGAGGCTCTTCTGTCAGCGAGTGTTTCATTTGACTCTTTAAAAAGCGGTATCATGAATTAAACCTCCATGTTATTCATTGTTCTGTGTGAAGCACACGTGTTGTGCTCCCATTCGTAAGGAAAGTGGTGGTCAATTTCGGCAGCATGGTTTGTGCATCCCTCGACAGAACAAGGGATGATGAAATCCCCGTTTTGAAGAGCCAGTGTTACCAGGGTGCGCTTTGAACCGTCATTAAGAAAGACATAGCACTCGTCGTCGTCAATGGGGCAATCAACGCCAAAGTAGCGAGGCGCAGATTCATAACTGAGTTCTGTGGGCGCTGTAAGAGCTTCCACGGCCTCTTTGAGCACTATCAATGCAAAGTCATCACATGGCTTATCAAAAGCACCTAGGAAGAGCGCAACGTTGATATTGTCGGATATGACGCTGTGATGCACTCTATCATTCATCCGGATGATGTCGCCTTTCCCGTATGAAATGGACTCGCTGTTCTTGGAACTGAATACCCCAGTGGCGGGATTGATAATCATGAAATATACAAAGCCTTGATTATCAACGTGTTCGGGGATGTCTCCGAGCCAACCATACAGTTCAGGTTGTCGAGTGTTGCTGGTTCCTAGAACACGCTCCTGTGGGTTATCTTTAGGGTTTATCTGACCGAGGCGCTTTTGAACATGTTTGGCGAATTTGTGGTTAATGGCTGTGTTGGGTATCTCAAGCGTACCCACGATAATACTGTCTTTATACATAATCGCTCACTTTTCTAATGCGCACGTTCTCAAGGCCGGAGTGGTCGTTATTTGTGTCTGGATGAGATGCAAGTCGGGTTGCTATGTCTTTTTTATTCGTTCATCTTACCGCACTCTCTTTTTTGGACTCCATGTAATCATCAAGGTTGTCGAAGTAGTCGTCATCGGTTTCGATGTCCCAGTTGATCCATTCTGAGGAATCCACGGGGTCTCGCATGTTAAGCCCCCCTGAATTACTGTAATCAACGCGCATAGAGTCACACTTAGTAAGCAGGTAATCGTCGTATGCATAAAGCATGTTGAGTAGGGCGTGTGCTTGTTCGGGAGACTCTACAGGGAATACGAAAGGGTTTCCTGGCACTTGAGGGTAGTAGTATATATGCAGATGGCACTTTTCATCCTCAAGAAATACATCGTTGTATCCTGGATTTTCTTGATTCAAAAACTGACTATCGTTGAATTTTTCAAGCAAGTTGTAGTGGTTGAATTGCGTAATCCCTGGCCTGCTGCCATCACGAATTTTTCCTTCATCGCCTTGAAATTCAATGCGAGACTTGTGGGGCGATTGAGAGTGGTTCTCTTGGCCTAGGAAAAGTTGGAAAGAGTGCAGCGCTGTAGCGAAGTGCACAGCGTGCTTGCTCTCAATGGTATGGACAAAAGGGTTACCAGTTGTCAGGGCAATGTGTGGGCTGTAGCTGATCTTCATGATGTTCTCCTTGTGCTAATAGCACCAACATTAATGAAAAATCCTATAAGTACAACAGGAAATACTGCCTAACGCAATATTTCATAATCGGGCTTTACGATGCTGTAGGGGTGTGAGATGCCGGATATTTCACAAAGAGTGAGAATGCAACGTTGAATTGTATTCGCTTGAGTGTTGATGGCAGACAAATCGCGCTCAGAGTAATAGTTTTCAGGTTCATCATGAACAACACCAATGACAAATTTGCTAGATGTCTCGTTGTAAATAACACGAAGAAGAAACGTGGTGTCACTTTGTTCTGAGGTGAATGGATAGTAAAGTCTGGGGAAGTCAGAATCGTCTTCAGGGGCTATGAAGTCAGGGAAGTGTAATTTGATTAGCTCTTGGTTTCCTGCGCTATCGCAAAAATCTAAGTTGGCGATATCAAAATCTCCCGAGCGTGTCAGTAAATCACGCAACGCTTTGTTGAATAAGGACTCACTGCTTTGTATCTCGCTCAGCATCAATAGAATGTCGTTGAGGTCTGGGTGCTTAAGTGGGGTTCCATTAATCAACGATATCTTTTCTCTGTTTCTGAGTAATTCCGCTGTAATGCTCAAGCCTTTAGATGTCGTAATAGAAGTGACTTCTGCTAACATGTTTGAGACTTTGATGAAGTTATGCATTGACTATATCCTGATGAGTGAAATCGACAGTAAGTAAAAAAGTCTGGAGAAACCACATTGTGGAGTAAGAAGTTGCAAGGGGTGTTGCTATGCGAAAGAAATTCAAAAGTCCGTTAAAATTCTTAGCGAGTTTGGTTTGTTTGAATGTCGGGTGGGTGATGGTTCTACTGCGAAGGTCATCATCCATTAACGCAAAAAGAAATAGCGCATTGGCTAAGCAGAGAATGCTTGATGTAAACATGATGAAGCGTCCGATAAATAAACAGGTATGTTATCAGCAAATTCCTTTGAAAACATTAAAAACGATTACAGAATGAAATGGAGGCTTAGTCAAGCCTCCATGGGTGTTATGAGGGGACAAAAAAAGTTTCAAATCGGAAAGCCTGTGCCCGAAGGTGCCTGCGCACCTGATCTGCATAATCGAACGAGAGCGTAGGGCGTTTGTTCTTTTTTAGCCATGCATTGAGTCTTAACCACTCCGATTGCTTCGGCCACAGTTCGCCCTCAAAATAGAGATATGCAAAATACTCACTAAATTTAGGAGGGGTTTTAGGGTTTATAGCAGCTGCATCTGTTTGCTCGTTAGCATTGAGACGCTCCAGATTCAGCGTGATGTTAGCATTGTTCAGTAGAGGGGAACGGCTTCTTAACGTATTAAAAAGAGCGGGTGTTGTGTTAGCAATATAATAGTTCACATCATCTATTGCGTTTTTCAACTTAATTGCTGAATTAACGTCACTTGCAAGACTAAGTGTAGTGGTGTCCTGATGTTTTCCATCAACATAAGCGTGAATATGGCAGGACTGCTCTACGTTATCGCGCCAGATTGAAACGGCCTTGCGGTTTTGATAATCACGAATAGTTAATTCACATTTTTTGTGGTCATAGTATAGAGATTCGTCAACAAGGCAATCAGACAGAATCGTTCTGGGTAAGTTGATTCTCTGGTAGTGTAATTGTCCGTTCTCGGTTTTAGTAATTACTTTTATTTCAGCATCGATGGGCGTCGTCAGAATCTTTATCTCGATATTAGCAATTATCACACACCAGCAATTGTTTTCTAGTGGTGAGCGTTCGACCCACATATGTTGTTTTGACTGGTGGATTCGATCCAGGCGCTTGTCTGCCTGTTCAAAGCTTTCAAAACCAAGGGCGATTGCCGTAGCATTCTTGATGAGGTTTCGATTCTTCACAATGGCATTTTCTTTTTTTGAAAGTGCCTGTTGAATGGAGGTTGCTGTAATTTTTCGAGCTGCTAATGCGTGCATAGTAAATCACTCTTAATCTGTACACTGTCTGGTTGCAGCCTTTCCTACCATGTTGTGCACATTGATTGAACGTGACAATAACTAATGATTTGAAAGTTTGTAGCGGCAAATATGCCTGGCTGCGTGCTTTGGCCTTAACCAATCGAACCCGCATTCATCGCCTCTGACAAAACAGCGCTCGAACACAAAAAATATAAGAATGGATTTTAAAATGCAACTTAAGAAGTGCTAAATGGTGTATTCTTGCGCCCATTCACTGATGATGCCTGCAAACAACGCAGCTATAAAACCATATGCAGAAGCAACTGTTGAAATGGTAGTCATGGAGCTAGTAAAGAAGCATAAGAAGAATGCAATTAACGCAAGGGGTAAGCTCCACCGCAACTTCTTTGTATTAGACTTGTAGAGAACAAAAGAGAGTGCTTGCATGTGTAATACTGTTCAGAGAAAAGTATAGGATTCTATCGTTAGGATTTGATTGTGTAAACAGGGCGAGTTCGCCCTGTTTATCGGAAATTAAACAGGTAGTAGGGGGATTGTAAGTGTTACTTCGTGCTCAAAGGTAGAGCTAGGCGCATCAAAAAAGCCAATCCCCGTCCTCTCGTTAAAGCTTATATTGTCAAGTGCATTGTTGTGGGCTAATAGACTTTTGGTTATTCGAGTTCTAGAAACAATCGCATCTACAACTGTAAAGTGATAATGTGCAAGCTTGCATTCACTGACTAGTTCCGTTCTTTTCGTAATTTCAATTGTCGCGCTTTGTGTAGAATCGATCCCATAAATGCTTGCGGCTTTAGCCAGGAAGTTTGCTACATCGGCTGAAAATTCATTAACACGTCGCCGAGACTGAGGTTTATTATCTTCATCAACTTCAATCAAGGCTTTGCTGAGCTTAGCCATATGGTGGGCGATTTCGGCCTGAAGCTCGTAAAGGCTTGGGTTCCAATCTACAAAATTTCCTTTTCCAGTATTCTCAGTCAGTTCCTTTTGCATCTTTTCTGTGAAGTTGGTTAGGAGTTCAGTTTCGTTTGTATCGAGATTTTGCTTCGTCATAGATGGTTGCGATTCCTAGTTAAGATTGTAAACCCATTAGATTGTAAACGGATTTACGGCTTTTGTTTTACTAAATTTGCCAGAGCTGATGGAACTGAGGAAGTTGTCGCGAGAACAATGTTTGCTGCCCTCTGCTCGCTGTATGCAACCGGAGGTGTTGTAGCCAATACTGTTCCCGTGAACGGACATAACTTTTCTCCACTGTCCGTTAGGGTTCTTGAAAACGTCGCCTTCTTTAAGCGTTAAGTGTCTTTGGATGCTGGGCTTTGCGGGTGAGGATTTGCTGCAAGTATTAGTGGGTGATTTCATGAGTGCGCCTTTTTTAGTTTGCGGTACTCGCTGAGAGCCTCACGGCCATTAGATGCTGTTACTCGCACCTCATGCCTTGAAAAGCCATATGGCGCGTCAGCGTCGTCTACAAAACGCTTGCTGGCGCGTTTGGCAAACAGGTTGCCTTTGTTGTTACTCCAGACATCAAATTCTGTGTTTTCCATGGAAGCTCCAAGTTTACCGTTTGTTGCGTTTGTTGCGTTTGTTGCAGTCTTTTTGTGCTTGGTCTGGGCAGCTATAAGATCCACACTCAAGTTCGTCCAGATAGATTGCCCAGTTGAATCCTGGTTTTACTACCTGCGATGCAAGTCCGACTAGATAGACCGATTTCGTATGATGAGAAGAGCGTGACATGAGGCCTCCTTATGGTTTTAATACTACGTTAATGAATATGCAGGTTGGGTCAAGTCCGATTGAGGTTTGTTGTGCAGTGCAAAGCTATTGAAGGTCGTCTTGCCATGGTATGATTGGCCTATTGTGAAACGAGACGGGTGGGATTAATGAAGAGTAGTTATGTACTTGTCGGTGAACCAGGGGAAAAACGTCTTAAGAGAAAAATCGATGACGGCCTGGTTTCTGATAGCACGTGCGATGAGATAAATGAGATGTTGGAGCATAAGCTTGTTGGGGAGGAAAGCGTCAATGATTGGATCAGTGGCGTTCCTTTGATAAGTGACGTGGAATCTTATGTTGGTGCTAAGAATAAGTTGGCACAAGATACTAAATATCAGCACTAAAGAAGAAGGGGCGAAAAGCCCCTTAATAATTAATTGTCGTTATCGACATCTTCAGCTGTTGTGCCATTAACAAGCTTTTTTACTTCAAAAATTGCTTGTCGAATGCCCACCAACTGGCAATCATCAGATTTGAGGCCGTCTTCCTTCAGATGAAAGTTAGCCAAGTTTTCCAACTCTTCCAGAAGTGAATCGGCTTGCTCTTTAAAGTTCGACAGATCGGGTGCAGCTGTGGTATAGATTGTCTCGCCTTCTTGAGGATCTTCAGCCCAGTAGAAGCTATCACCGTGAGTGTTAAGAACTTCTGTTAAGCTGACATGATCAAAGCCTAGTTCATTGATGACTTCAATGATGTTGTCGCCATCAAAGGTGCGGCCATTGCAAAGCCAGGATGAATCACCTTCGTATTCCCAGTCATCACCTGTCAGAGTGTTTAGCGAGTTAGCCAGTTCATCTCCATTGGTGAATTCAATACGACTGATAAACTCAGCTACGGCATCGTCACGATTCAGTTGTCGAATATTATCTGGGTTAATGAACGAGCTGTTTTCAACGTCAGAGATGATCTCAGCAACGCTACCTTCCTGATAATGATCTTCAACCCGAAACAAGACAGCATCTTCAGGTAACCAGCTCCAAGAGGAGTCGCTGTTACCGCCTAAAAAAAAGCCCTTCTCTGTAGAAAAAATTGCTAAACGTTTCATATTTTGTCCTCATTTAATTAACACAACATGTGCTTGAATAAATAGAGGAGGGATGGGGTGAATGAGGGGGCGAAGCTTTTTGCTAGCTTAAAAAACGAGAAAGCCGACATAACGTCGGCATCTAAGTTAGTCTTTATTGACTATTTTGCTTCTTTTTTCTATCTTCGCGTCAAAAATGGTTTCCACGTTTTTACGCCCCAGGTAGTGAACTACCAAATAAGGATGGCGGCGACGGAAGAAGCGTTTGAAGTTTTCCATAGCATTCTCCTCGAAAAATATTGCATTATTACTATAGCGCATAAGGAGGGGAAAAGCAGCTGTTTTAATGAGCTTTGGAAACGTAGTAAGCTTTTTTGAAAGTTTCAAAAGTGGATTTCAGGCTGAAAGAAGAAACACCCTCAAAGAGGGTGTTAGAGTTTAAGCGACATAGTTTCTAGTCCCACAGCACTCCATATAGACATCTAATCCGGCTTTCATAGGACGGTTCTCAAAGATGGAAAGTTTTGGGTGAAGTGTATTTAGCGTATTAGCAACATCGTTCCAGTTGTGCTGCTCAAGTTCATCAGCTAAGCCAAATGAATCTCGAAGTAAGACCTTTCTCTCCTCACTGTCGTGTTGATAGATTACCATAAAAGCATATTGCTCGTGTATAGCAACAGAATCGTTGAAGTCGTCCAATGTATTAGTGACGATCAATTCAATGCTATTTAACCCAGCAATGTAAGTCGTGCGGTTAAAGCCAATGGCGATATAGGTGTTAACACTTGTATCCTGCTCATCGGGGTTTATTGCGCGGCTCCATGATTGGACGCTGTGATTGAGTTGTTCACAGTGAAGCGTTTTAAGGTAAAAATTAGCTTCAAAGTTGTGATCACGCACAGCGGTATACTTCATTTCCCCTGTCCACTTCGCATTGTCGATCATGCATCGCTGGTGTATTAGTTGTTGCAGGCGTTTCATATAAGTCCTCCTAGTTGCAAAAATAAATAAGTGAGCAACTGGAGGATTTATCGATGTGAATATTGTCTGGAGGTCGATGACGCAAAAAGCGGCTTAGCCAAGTTTCTGGTCGTATTGGCGTCGAGCGGGGAGTTCGATAACCTTACCGTCCATGATGTTTGATGCGAGTGTGTTGATCCCTTTCTTCTTCTGCATAGACAGGTGGATGCTGTCAGCTAATTGAGCTGTAGCTTTAACCGTGTATTTGCCGTTCGTAAAAAAGGGCACGTGCGTAATATCTTTGCTTTGCACTAATAGTTTGAGTGCGTCTCTAAAATCACGCTGCTTTACACGCTGTGATAGTTTAGATTTACCGAACGCAGACATCACCTGATTCAAATCGAGTCCGTAGTGAGAGCCTGCTGTAGCATTCGTCCAGTTCCAGCAAAGATATGTATGTATGAATCTAGCGAGAGCTGTCTTGTGAGACTCCACTTCATCAAATCTATACTGGTGATAGTTAAGGTCTCTGATTTGTTCTACAACATAGTCTGAGAATGAAACAAAGCATCTATCTCTGGAGCGGCCAGTGCCAGATTGCTCAAGAGCTGCGCCGGAGAATATGTTGTGAGTTAGGTGGACTGTTTTGCCTGCCGCGTTTTCAGCTGAAATAATACACTGACTGTCACGCATAATAATCAGCGATTCTCTGATCTCATCGTAAGGCCGCGTTTTGTTGATTTTTTTAAGTTCCTCGCGGATCTCATACAGAGAAAACTCGACTCCGTAGCGAGCTTCGCTGTTCGGTAGTCTTCTCTTGGTCATGCCTTTGTTAGACGCCAATGCGAAAAGTGCTCTCTCGATGATTTCTTCTCTGTCCCCAGGAAAAGCAAAAAATTCACTTTCGACACCATCTACTTTACGCTTGATTGTTGCGGCTTTAACCGTACAGACAAGCTTATGGCCGTTGATTGAGTATTCGTTCTTCAATTCAGAAGAAAAATCGGATGGCAGGTTGTGAATTGGCGTTGGCGGATTTCTTCCGCGAAGAAATCTTGGGATTAAATGTATATCACCAATAAAGTTGCTGTACTTGATAGGGGAGTTTGGATCGGAAGATTCGTCTACAAGGCTAAACAGGTCGAGTTGTTTAGATTCCCTGTGCGCCAGTTCTGCTGGCGTTATTACATTGTCTGCTGTCGCGACATCATATGTTCTTTTTTTCATAGCGCTTGTCCGTGACTGTTTTGAATGACTGCTAAATCTCAGATTTACTGTCTTTCCCCAATTGGGTTCAAGCATAATTGACTGTCATACAAAAAGCCAAGTGACTTTGGTTTATAATAACGATCTTTTTAGTACCGTATAACGATCTTCTTACTTTTTTAGTACCGTACTAGGTGCTTTTAGCTTCGAGTAAGTGGTTTTTTACTACCGTACTACGTGCATTTGAGCGAGCAGTAAGGATTATTACTACCGCAGTAAGTGCTTTTGGATTTGAGTGAATGGGGTTTTACTACCGTACAAGGTGCATTTGGTTATTAGATGTTCAGTTAGAAGTGTTTTTAGTACCGCACTAGGTGCTTTTGAATTTGAGAAGGCGGGTTTTACTACCGTACTAG